>WNFN01181375.1_pt1 | contig 12199 bp, 14 predicted proteins | sample 5400161 | NCBI WGS metagenome assembly WNFN01 (sample SAMN13153353, study PRJNA577476) | soil metagenome | isolation source: 80 cm saprolite on Douglas fir-dominated hillslope | place: USA:California | collected 2013-09-17
TTGGAGCGCACGATGGCCTGCGCGTCGATCACGAAGGTGCCGGGGTAAGGGACGCCGTGGGCCAGTTGCCCGGGCGGGTAGTCGGCCTCGTTCAAGATGCCGAACGCCCGAATCACGCTCGATTCGGGATCGGAGAGAAGCGGGAAGGCGATCTTCTTGCGCGTCGCGAAGTCCTTGAGGATGGCGACGCTGTCGTAGCTCACGGCGGCCAGGCCAAGACCGCGGCTCTGGAGCGCTTCCTTCTGGCTCTCCAGCTCCACGAGCTGGACCTTGCAGTACGGTCACCAATCGGCGGAGCGGAAGAAGACGAGCACCAGGCCCTTGGGGCCCGCGAGCGAGGCGAACTCTCGTGGATGTCCGTCTTGATCGTGGGCTTCGAACGGCGGGATCCGCTGTCCGACCGCGGGCCCCAGGGACGCCGGATCCACGCTCGGCGATCCAGTCGGCGCCGGCAGGGGTGACTGCGCCATCGCCAGCGTGAGGGACGCGAAGGCCAGAAGCATCCAAGGATGAGTGTGCATCATGAATGACAAACGCGGGGGCCGTCCACTGAATTCCCGCAGACCGCGCCAGGGCCATTCCCTTCCGTCGCCCTCCCCCAGGAGGCCACGGCATACTCCGACCCTATCGCCGCGCTCAGTGTCTTGATGACCGCCGCTACGTTATCCAGGCAACAGCTCCGAAGGCGACGAGCGCAGTCGTCACCAAGTCACCGGCAGCGCTTCGAGTCCCCGCAGGTTGAGGCCTTTGCGCCAGCGCAGGCTGGATTCGGGGACAGCAAGATGAAGGGTTGGCACGCGATCGAGGAGCCTCCGGAGGGCGATCTGTCCTTCGAGTCGCGCCAGCGGCGCGCCCAGGCAGTAGTGGATGCCTTGTCCGAAGGCCAGGTGGCGGTTCCTCTCGCGCCCCAGGTCGAGAACGTCGGCCCTCTCGAACTGCGTCTCGTCGCGGTTCGCCGAGGACAAGACACCGTACACGAGGGCGCCTTGCGGGATGGTCACGCCGGCGATCTCGATCTCCTCGCGCGCGTAGCGCTCGGTCGAGACCTCGACCGGGCTGTGGAAGCGCAGCAGCTCCTCCACCGCGGTGGCGTCGAGCGCTGGATCGTCCCGCAGCCGCGCGAGCTGCTCGGGGAACTGAAGCAGCGCGAGCGCGCCATTCCCGATCAGGTTCACCGTGGTCTCGTGCCCGGCGACCACCAGCAGGAAGACCATCGCGACGAGTTCCTCCTCGCGTAGCCGCTCGCCGGCCTCCTCGGCCTGCACGAGGGCTGAGATCAGGTCGTCCTGCGGCTGAGCTCGCTTGGCCGCGATCGTCCGGCGGATGTAGCGAACGAATTTCCAGATGGCCGGCAGCACCCCGAACAGGTTTGGGCCGGCGGTGGAGGCCACGACAGCGCTCGACCACTTGTGGAAGCGATGCTGATCGGCGGCGGGGATCCCGAGCATCTCCGAGATCACCGTGAGTGGAATCGGGAGCGCGTACGCCGCGATGAGATCCATGCTGCCCGCGGCAAGCGCCCTCGACAGCAACTCCTCCGACAAGCTCTCGATCCGCGCGCGCATGCGCTCGACCAGCCGCGGAGTGAAGGCGAGGTGGACGAGACCTCGCAGGCGCGTGTGGTCCGGCGGGTCGAGGTCGAGCATGTTGTGCTCGATGGCCTGGAGGAACCGGAACATCGCGGGTAGCCGGCTGAACGGCCGGCTCCCCCGCGCGTTCCTCCGGTCTTTCGCCAGGCGCGTGTCTTTCAGCAGCGGCGCGACATCGTCATACCGGCTCACGAGCCAGACCGTCGGCCCGCTGGGAAGCTTGACGGGATGAACCGGGGCTTCGGCACGGAGCCGCGCGTAGTACGTGTACGCATTGGCCTTGAAGTCTGAGCTGGTCACGTCTACGGCGGGGACGCTCACGGTCGTTACGATGAAGGGTGAGCGCTGACGCGTCAAACATCCGGGCCGCTGGGGACCAGCTCGCCCGCGCGGTGACGACGGGTGTCGCGCTGGGCGACGGGCACGTCCTTCACTAGGTACGGGCACGCCCCGGGGCTGCGCGCCCGATGGATGGTAGTATGAGGACATACTTTGGGTACCAAGCATCGACGTCGCGACAATCCGGCGGGAGACCGAGAGATCGCCGAGATCGTCCAAACCCTCCGAAGGCTCTTCAGGGCCATTCACGAGTACTCCAAGGCGATCCAGAAGAAGAGCGGCCTCTCGGGTCCGCAGGTGTGGGCGCTCACGATCCTCAAGGCGCAGGCGGGGCTGTCCGCTCGAGAGCTGGCGGCAAGGATGTTCGTTCATCCTTGACGCCAGGGACAGGCGCGGCGTGCGCCTCTCGGCGACAAGGTCAGGCGGGCGGATCCTCAAGACCACTCCGCCGCCCGTGCAAGTGGGGCTCTCACGGGCCCTGGCGGCCCTGCCTCCTCGGCGCCTGCGCGATCTGCGAACGAGCCTCGTCAGAATCGCGCACGAAACCGAAGCCGACCGAATCAAGGCGCCCTTCTTCGACCTGGAGTCCTGATGGAGGGCGATCCGGAGCCCGTGGCGCTGCCACCGGGGCTCGACTCCAGTCGAGAGGAGCGACAGCCTGCGGCCGACAACCCCGGCGAGGTGGAGCCACCACATCTTTCGGACGAGAGCCGGTGGTACACGGAGCACACGGCTCTCCTCATCAGTACGCTCAAGTGGGCCCTGCTGGGCGCCGCGACGGGAATCTGCGTGGGCGAAGGCACGCGGGCCTTCCTCTGGTCGTTGGCCGCGTCGTCCCGTCTAGTGGCTCGCCGTTTCGCGGGACCTCTCCATCCCTTCTACCTCCTGCCCGTGGCACTTCCCGCGTGCGTCTGGCTGATCCGCACATTCGCGCCTTCGGCCAAGGGCCACGGAACGGAAGCCGTCATCGCGGCGGTCCACCAGAGGTCCGGGAGGGTCGATTGGAAGGTCGCTCCGATCAAGCTCCTCGCGACCGTGCTCACCCTCGCCTTCGGCGGCTCCGTGGGCAAGGAGGGTCCGTGCGCGCAGATCGGAGCCGCCATCACCAGCCTCTTCGCTGACGTCCTGCACCTGAAGGACGAGGATCGTCGGCGCTTGGTGATCTGCGGAATTGGCGCTGGTTTCGCTGCCGTTTTCGGGACACCCGTCTCCGGCGCGCTCTTCGGCATCGAGGTCCTGTATCTGGGGCGCATCGAATACCCCGTCTTCTTCCCCTGCCTGGTTGCCGGCATCGTCGCCCACCTCGTCTGTGGAGTTAACGCTCCGGTTCCGGTCCTTCACGAAGATCTCTCCATCCTTGGGAAGAGCTCGATCGTTCCCATGGCCGTCGCCCTCGGCGGCATGTTCGGTCTGATTGCGCTGCTGCTCATCGAGACGATGCGGACCGTCGAAAGGGGGCTGCGACGTTTCGAAGCGCATCCCTACTGGGTCGCCGCCGGCGGAGGAGCGGCGCTGGCGCTGTTCTACACGATCGTGGGGGACGCGTATGCGGGCCTTGGCACTCCCGTCATCGAGGCGTCTCTCTCCGGCGTCGGGCAGCTCTTCGTCCTGGCCTTCCTGTTCAAGATCCTTGCGACGGCGGTGACGCTGGAGACCGGGGGAAGCGGAGGGATCGTCACGCCGCTCTTCTTCATCGGGGCCACCAGCGGAGCCGCCGTTGCTCACTTGATCGGGCTTCCCTCGGGCGTTTTCGCGGCGTTCGGGTTCGTGTCGGTCTTGGCCGCGGCCGCGAACACGCCCATCGCGGCTGCGGTGATGGGAATGGAGTTGTTGCCGACACAGCTCGGAGTCTATGCGGCCCTCTGCGCGGGCACTGCCTTTCTCATCGTCGGCCATAGGAGCGTCTATGCCAGCCAGAAGCTGGGATTCTCGAAGTCAGCGGGTCTCGAGCCTCCTCTCGACGTTTCGATGGGCGAGGTGAGAACCACGGCGACAAGAATAAGGAAGGGCAGCCTGACCGAACTGGTCCACAAACAGATCGCACGTGGGCCGGACACACACAAGAAACCCAGATGAGGGGGGCATCGAGGCTCACACCGCCCCTGCTGCTGTGGTCAATCAGGCGTCGCTGAGAGTTGGCCTACCGCCTCGCTTCGCCGATCCCGACGAGCTTGCGTATGCCCGCGACCACATCGCCGGAAGCGGGGAAGGACGGATGCGAGCGGAACAGCGCCGCCGCCCGCCGCACCTCCTCCAGCCGGCGAATCTCCGCCAACACCGCGGGGAAGCTCTCCGCGCGCTCGGCGTCCGACGCAAAGAGAAGATGGCCGGGCCTCACGCGCCCGAGGCGGAGAGCGGCGGGCAGCCGCCGCCGGCACCGGCATGGCTGAGCGGGATTCACGAGACCGCATTTCGCACGCGTGAAGGCGATCACGGCGTCGCGGGCACGCGAAAGCCTCTTGCGGAAAGCGGCAGGGCGGATGCCCAACACTCGGGCGGCCTCGTCGCCGTCCATCTCGAGTATCTCTCCCAGGATGTACGCAAGCCGGTGCGGGCGGTCCAGGCACTGCAACATTCCCAGGGTGCAGCCGATCTTGACCTCCTCCAGGAGCAGGGCCGTCTCCGGGCCGTGCGGAACACCCTCGTCGGACAGGCCCTCGTCGAGCTCCGCGCCGAACCGTTGGAAGATGTACCGCTGCTCTTCGAGGCGGCTCTTTCGGACCGTGAGCAGGTGGTTGGCCGCGACGCGATAGACCCAGGTCGTGAACGAGCTGGCCCCGCGAAAGGTGCCGAGGCGCGTCACGATCCGGATGAGGATCTCCTGGGTCGCGTCTCGAGCATCCTCGGGGTTCCACAGCATGCGGATGGCCAGGCCGTGGACTCGGTCCTGGATCGAGAGAACGAGGCGCTCTAGACCGTCACGGTCACCATCTCGCGCCGCTCGAACCAGATCCTCGAGAGTCTCTTCGTGGTCGGTCAAGCCTTCCCCAGCCTCCGCTGCAGGGCCTTCAGCTCCTCGCGCAGGGTCCTCGACTGTTCCGCCAATGCTCCCTCGACCTGCTCGAGGGGAACCGGCGGGGCGAGCAGGACGAAGCTGTAGAGGGTGCGTCCCTCGCGCGCGACCAGTCGAGAGAAGGCTCGGCCGATGCTGCCGTCCGGAAACGTCATGGTCCAGTCCACAGTACCGCTCTCGCGCGAGGCTCTCACCTCCAGCCCGATGTCCAAAGCGCCTCTAGGTGTGGCGAGCGTGGCTCGACCATCCGACACCGAGCGGAACGCGTGTGCCCATTCGGGGAGCGTCCCTGGGTCGGCGAGATAGCCAAAGGCAACGTCGAAAGGCGCATCGATCTCAACGGTCTGCACATCGAAGTCCCGCATCTGGTCTCCTCCCGGGCGGCACCTTCCGCCCTTCTGGAGTCTTAGACCTCATCCATGGGGGTCGTGTGACCAGCAAAACGCCGGGGGCGAAGGGGCGAGCAGTCCAACGGTTGGATGTAGTCAGCGGCCCAGAGTCGACTGAAGCACGGGGGCGGCGGTAACCACGCCCCCGGCCCCGCTTCCCGCTTGCGAATCCGCGAAGCGCGAGAGAACCAGTCCGGCTACCCACCACGCCGTCGCGTCATAGATGCCCTGATGCAGCTTCCACGGCCAGGGGATCGACCACCAGGCCACATCACCGCCGTCGATCAAGAGCGCGGCGCCGAGACCCGCGAGCGCGGCGAAGCTCGCGCGGCGCCGGTAGGTGGGAAGCGCCGGCGCGGCCATCCGGAGGAGGCCAGCCAGGGCCAGAGTGCTGAGCAGATCGAGCAGAAGCCCCTTCACCATGATCGCCGTGTCGTGAACGGGCCGGCCGAGTGAGGTGACGTGCACGAAGGCGACCGGCCCGGCACGATAGCGACGCTCCAGGGTCTCTGGGTCGGCACGCACGGAGGGAACGACGTAGGTCCCCACGGACGGGAACTGGGCGCGCAGCGCACGCTGGGCCGCCTCCTCGTCGGCCGCCACCTTCCAAGTACGGTAGGGCAGCGGGTTGGCGCCCCAGTACACCATCCCCCACACGAACATGGCGAGCGTCCCCAGCAGTACGCCGAGCGTCATCCGCCTCATGTTTCCTCCACCTGGGTCTTGAGGCGCAGAGTCAGAAGCTGCGCCCATCCGCGATCGTGTTCGTCGATGAGCCAGCGCTTCTCGGCCGGAAGCCCGTCCCAGCCGGAGTGCTCCAGCGTGACGCGCGTCTTCCCGCCGAGATCGGCGAGGGTGAGGGTGACCATCGTCTCGGCCCCGAGCGCGATCGACGTCCAGCTCCACGACAGTCTCCGCTCTGCGATCAGCTCGCGCACGGTGCAGTGGACGACGCCGTCCCATTCACCGACATCGCCGACGGGCACGGTGCGGAACGTGAACGAATGTCCGATCCGTGCCTCGAAGCCCTCGGTCGGCATGAGCCACTGGGAGAGGAGCGTCCCCTCGGTGAGGTGCCGCCAGACCTTGCTCGGCGGTGCGTCGATCTCGATCCGTTGCACGATCCGCCCGCTCAAGGCATTCACTCCCGCTCGACGTCGGCTTTCAGCCGCCGCAGGCGCGTTGCCCAGAACTGCTCGTAGGGAACGAGCCACTCGTGCACGGCGCGCAGCGGGACCGCCTCCAGGCGGTAGAGCCTCTCGCGGCCCTGCCGACGCGTGCGCACGAGCTTCGCCCGCTCGAGCACCGCGAGGTGCTTCACCACCGCGGGCCGCGTCACCTCGAAGTTGCTCGCGATCGCCTGGATGGACATCTCCCGGGTGAGGAGCATTCCCAGGATGTCGCGGCGCCGCTGGTCGGCCAGGGCGCCGAATACGTCCGTGGCCGGCGCAGCCGGGACCACGCCTCCCGTCCTATGTGACACCATTTGGTTTCATATCTTATGAAACCCAAAGGTTCCACGTCAAGAGCATGCCGCTGGGAGTTCACCGCCTGCCGCCTCAGGAAGGCGGTCTCGCTCCCGGATGGAAGTCGATCTCCCGCAGGTCTCGCATCGCTTTACGCCAGAGCCCCTCGAATCCCGTCGCCAGGTTCTGGGCCAGCTCCGCGTCTTCCACGAGCAGCGACGCGAAGCGTCCCTCGGGCACGAAGGGATGATCCAGAGGCAGCACCACCGTGCGCTCGTCGATGACGTGGAAGGGGTGCCCCAGCTCGCCGGAATAGCGGATCCCCGTGGCGTGCCCCAGGTCGTGGCGATGCCGACGCAAGAAGTCGAGCAGCTTGGGGGCGCTTTGCAGGCTGAAGCCGAAGACGATTCGATGCTCGATCCCGTGTTTGGCGGCGTTGCGGCTGATTCGCCGCAACACGGGAAACCCCTCGGACACGGCGCGATCGATGGCGACGAGGTCGCCTTGCTCCAGGTAGGAGAGGATCCGCTGCCGGGCGGCGGTCAGACGCGTGACGTGCCGCCTCACGTGGCTCTCATGTCCGAGCGCCAGGTCGACGACCGCGGAGCGGCCCCGCAGTCGCGGCGTCTTCGCCGAGAGTCCGCGTCGCAGCGCTTCCGCGGCTTTGGCGAACCGCTCCGCCTTCTCTCTCGAGAGCTCGATCAAGCGATCGACCACGAGGTCGGCGGGCAGGCTGGCGTAGAGCTTCGGGCGGGCGGGCCGGATCTGGGCGAGACCCAGATCGATCAGTCGCTCCATCGCCCGGTAGATCTTCGAGGAAGGGATCTCTCCTTCCCGGCAAAGCGTGCGCGCATCGGCGATGCCCAGATCCATCAGAGCGAGAAGGGCCTTCGTCTCGTAGACGGAGAAATGGAGGTCGTCGAGGAGAGCCGCGTCCTGGAGCCGCATCTCGAAGTTCTCTACTACCTAAAGTAGTTGAAAGTCAATGCACTGCACAGCTAACTTGTGGCCGGAACGAAGGGAGGAGCGAATGAGCAAGGAAACGCCCAAGACGGTGATGCCGATGATCAGCGTGGACTCGGTGGACGCCCTGCGGAGCTTCTACGTGGAGAAGCTCGGGTTCAGTCACATGATGGGCGTCGTGGGGAAGGACGGCCAGTTCGACTTCTGCACGGTCGTGCGCGACGGCGCCAAGGTCATGCTCATGCGACCGCAGGAGCGGCTGGACGGCACCGCCCCGTCCGCCACCAGGAGACCGGTCGAAATCTATCTGGAAGTGGCCGATGTCGACCGGTTTCATGACGAGGTGAAGAAGCGAGGGGTGCGCGTCACCCTTAGACTCGAGACGCAGTGGTGGGGCGACCGGACTTTCGCCGTGATGGATCCCTACGGATACCAGATCTGGTTCTACCAGACGGTGGCCGAGCCCAAGCCCCCGCAGGGAACGAAGATCGTCTGAAAGGGACAGGAAATGCGAGATCCGAACTGGCGGCTGGTCCTTTGGCCGGCGCTGATCACTCTTGCCGTCACGATCCTGAGGCTGACCGGTGAGCTTCTCGGCTGGTCGCCCGCCCTCTTCAGCCGTTCGGTCGGAGGCGGCTGGTCCCTCGTCGGAATCATCTGGCTCGTTCCGGTGTTCGCCGGCTACTTTGGATATCGCCTGGCTTCGGAGGCCCAGCAGCCACCGGTCCTCGCTCGGGCGGTCGGGTGGGACCTCGCCGCCATGGCGGTCCTGGCGACGTTCCTGGCCGTGGGCTTCTCCCGACCCGTCGCCAGCATGTCGCAGTTCGCCGCCATCGGCCTCGGATCCTGGGCGGCCATCGCGGTCGCCTGGCGGGGCTGGCCGGAGCTTGTCGACATGCAACTCCGGTACGCCGCCCTGGCGCGAATCCCGGTCGTCATCGTCGTTCTCGCTGGGATCTTGAGCGACTGGGGGACCCACTACGACACGCCTCCGCCAGGACTCCCGGAGATGGCGCCCTTCGCGACATGGATTGCGATAGGCGTGATCCCTCAGCTCACCCTCTGGATGGCGGTAACGGTCGTGCTGGGCCTGCTGGTCGCGGCGCCGGTGGCGGCGATCGTCCGAAAGGCCAGGCCACACGCCGCCGCGGCCTAGAGCGCGGCGGTGACGATCATGTACCCCCCACGATCTCGTTCACCTCGACCAAAGGCCCGTCCGTCACGTTTGGCGCCGTCCCGCTTCCGGCGGCGACGGACGCTGGGGGCAGAAACAAGGGAGCGATCGTGACCAGATGTCCGGTCGTACGTATGGACCGACTGGCTGTTTGCCGAGCGCGTGTCCTTGCCCTAGCGGTCTTGGGATTACTCGTGTTCGAACCTGCCGGGGCCGCGTCGTCCGAGTGCGCGGCTGGCCTCACGAAGGAGGACGCCGCCGGCGTTCGGGCGGTCGTCGAAGCGTACCGTGCGGCATGGCTAAGGGGAGATGCGCAAGGCGTCTTGAATACTCTCACCGCCGACGCAGTGCTGCTGCCTGCGCACGGTGGGCGCCCGGTTGTGGGTAGAGAAGCGATAACCAAGTATTGGTGGCCCGCAGACGCACCAGCCAGTCAAGTAACGAAGCTGGACATCACGGTGGAGGGGCTTGCTGGGGATTGCTCGATCGCATATTCGCACGGGCGCGACGATGTTGCGTGGACGCAGGAAGAGAAGGGAGTATCCAAGGCCCACGGCCATCCGGGAACGTATTTGAATGTGTTCAGAAAGTCGGCCGATGGAACGTGGCGGATTTCGCATCACATGTGGGACGACGGCCCCGCCGACAGATAGGGTTTGGCTGGATCGAGGCGCGGTCCAACAACGCATGTGCGTTCTCGCCAGCAGCGGTACTTTGCTTCCTCGCCGCGACCTCGTGATCATGGCCATCACCAGCCAGATCCGCCTACGCCCCGCGTTCGCCGAGTTCACCCTCGCGGCGTGGAAGAAGGCAGGTTGAACCGCCGCTCCTGCGCCTGCACGTTCGAGCTTTAGCCCAATCGCTGATCTGGGTGCGCAGAGATCCGGTCTCCTCTGCAGTCGGAGATCCCGTCGTCGATGGCAAGGTGCAGATCGGGCCGCAGGGTCCACAAAACGGAATCCCGGGTGACGCGCGCCGCTCAACGGCGGAGCTGGGGAAGCGCGTATTCGACATGAGGGTCGACTACGCGGTGAGGCAGATTCGTAGCCTCCTACGGACCCCATGAATCAACCCCCCATCAGCACGCCATCCCCAGCCCCCATTTGAAGGACAACTCACAACCCTCTGACCGCTCAGCTGCAACAAGCAATATCCGGGACTACTTGGGCGGTCGCGCCCCCCGCCGATTCGCGGGCACACCTCTTCGGTGCCTCGTTACGGGCTTCCTTATGTTGGCTGCCTCAAACAATTCCCGAAGGCCGTGTTCCAACAGTCCGACGGCCTTCTCCAACGCGCCGAGTTGTCCAACCCGCACTATCGCGACGGACGGGTGCAGGTCAAACGATGGGGGACGCAACACTCTCACGGTGTCGATAGAGTGATTCCTGACAATAAAGCGAGCAGGCAGCAGCCCGACTCCATATCCTGACTGAACGAACGCCAGCTGCAAATGCATGTTGTGGACTTCAGCCGCAATCATTGGGGTGAAGCCGTCACGCTCCATCCGATCGATGAGGCTTGCCCGAAGCGGGCACCCGGGCGGATTGAGCACCCAGGGTGCTCTGCCCAAACTTTTCCAATTACCGTCAACGTTGCCTGCGGCGCCCTGAACGATCTCCATGCGGTCGCTGGCGATGATATTCGTCAGAAGAGGTGGAGGCGCGGTTTTACCTTCGGGCAAAAGCACGACCGCAGCTTCGAGTTCACCCGCGAGCAGCCGGCGAAACAATTCACTGGTAAGTTCGCTCGACAGCCGCAGTCGGACCCTGGGGTATGTTTCAGTCAGCGCCAGAATAGGGCCGATAAGGGTCCCCTCGGCCAGGGGATGCGAGAGCCCGATGCGCAAGAGGCCGTGAGGTTCAGCGTCGGTCGACGTAACAGATTTCAGCGCCTCCGTCCGCTGCAACAGATCTCGCGCTTGTTCGAGCACCCTGGAGCCGAGCGAGTTCAGGCGCGGCGGCTTGACCGAGCGGTCGAGCAACTCAGCACCCAATGCAGCCTCCAGCCTTTGCAGCTGCCGGGTTACCGCGGATGGTGTCCGGTATAGACGATCGGCTGCGCCGGCTATGGACCCAGCCCGGGCAAACTCTACGAGGGCGCGTAAATCATCAAACAAGAGACGCCTCCTAAAGTACTCCCAACACCTACCCCCAACGGATAGCAGCATCGTGCCTCGCAGTCAATATCATTGTGATCATTATGAAGCTGCGGAATTGTCTGTTCTCCGTTATAAAGGGTGGGGTGCGGCCAGTATCGGCGCCGGGCTCTTCATGAAGCCGGCATGAGCGGCCGCAGGGACCACACAGCAATCTGAATACAGCCGAGAACAGGAGATGTCTATGAGAACGATTCGCACGAGAACGATTGCGTGCGCGGTCGCGATGACGGCCATCCGCTACCTTTTCGGGAACCAGCATGAGCACCTCGGCCAGTCGATCGCCTATGCGCGCTCCAACGGTGTCGTACCGCCAGGGTCGAAGTGAGAAGTGACTCTGACATCCTGGGGAAGCGGGCAGGGGCTCACTCGACCAGCGCGGTACGGTTCCCCCTCTCTGCGGTCTTTTAGAATTTGCATTCGAGATTAGCCGCTCGAGGGGGTTGGGATGACCACGCTATTGCCGGATGTGCGGTACGGACTGCGAGTGCTTTGGAAGAGTCCGGGTTTTACGATCGTAGCGGTGCTTTCCCTGGCTTTGGGTGTGGGCGCGAACACGGCGATTTTTAGCATCGTGAACGCGGTGTTGTTGCGTTCGCTTCCCTTCGCCCATCCCGACCGTCTGGTGAAGATCGTCGCCAGCAATCGTGGGGTGGGCGCGCGGGATATTGGGCTCTCCGTTCTCGAACTGGACGATCTCAGAACAAGAGCGGGCGTCTTTGACCAAGTGACTGCTACCAACGGTGGCCCTACAAATGTGACCGGCGGAGAGCGTCCGCAACGTTTCGAACTGCTGGAGGTGAGTCCTAACTATTTTTCCATGCTCGGCACGTCCGCGCACATCGGACGGGTGTTTGGTCCGGGCGACGAAACGCCGGGTTTCGCGGAAGCGGCAGTAATCAGCGACAGTCTCTGGGCCCGCGGGTTTGGCAGAGATCCGGGAGTTCTGGGGCGAAAGATACAACTCGACAATGATCCCTACACCATTGTCGGCGTTCTTCCGCCCGGATTCCGCCATCCGGGCAGCACCGTTTCGACGGATGTCGAAATATGGGTGACATGTGGATTCAGGGCTGATCCCTTCCCGAAACCAGAGCGCAGCCTGCGGATC
>WNFN01004222.1_pt2 | contig 12198 bp, 11 predicted proteins | sample 5400161 | NCBI WGS metagenome assembly WNFN01 (sample SAMN13153353, study PRJNA577476) | soil metagenome | isolation source: 80 cm saprolite on Douglas fir-dominated hillslope | place: USA:California | collected 2013-09-17
GCGCGTCCGAGGCGGGCTGAAGGGCCACGTCACCCGGAATGACCACGACCGAGACGCCACGATTGCCTACCGCTTGCCGGATCGCAATCTCCAGAACGCGGGGCATCTGGTTGGCTCCCGAAATCAGCTCACAATAGTGACTGCACTCCTTGAACAAGTTTTCGGGATGGGTTTCCTGGAAATATCCGGCGCCGAGTTCGGCCGACGGGATTTGCGCGGCAATGGCAAGCACCGGCAGGCGCGACCTCTGACAATCGAACAGGCCATTGATGAGGTGCAGATTGCCCGGTCCACAGCTACCGGCGCAGACCGCAAGCTCGCCTGTCAGATGCGCTTCGCCGCCGGCCGCGAAAGCTGCGACCTCCTCGTGCCGCACATGCACCCATTCTATCTTTCCCTGGCGGCGGATCGAATCGGTCAAGCCGTTCAGGCTGTCGCCGACGACGCCATAGATCCGCTTGACGCCAGCTGCCGCGAGAGTTTCCGCAAATTGATCAGCGACTGTTTTGGCCATGACTAAATCTTCTCCATCCGTGGGCTTGGGATTTTTCTTTGTGCCTTGGGCGGCGAACGGCCGGCGCCAGCAGGTGGATCAATGTTCTCGACCTTGAGAACTTGCGCCGTCTCCGTGCGAACACTCTGAAGGAGCTTGGCATCCTCGATCAGCGAAACGCCGTACGATGGGATGATCTCCCTCAGTTTTGGCAGCCACGCGCTTGCCGACAGCTCCCCGGCGAAACACTTCTCCAGCACGCTGATCGCGATGAACGCGGCGGTGGAGGCGCCGGGCGAAGCTCCCAGAAGGGCAACAAGCGAATGATCCGCTGCACCGACGAGTTCGGTTCCAAACTCCAGCAAGCCACCGCGCTTGACGTCGGGCTTGATGGTCTGAACGCGTTGGATCAGGTATTCCGTGAGATCGAAGTTGTCGCGCGCCACCGACAGCAGCGGCTTGATATTGGCCGGCCGGACCGACTCGAATAAATCCAATAGCGAGCCATGCTTCAGGAATTTACTCGAGAAGCCGGCATAGGGACCGAACAGCAACGAGTGCTGGCCGCCGATGACCCGGGTATCGAGATGAGGCACCGACATTGGCGGCGAGCCGACCGCCGCCTTGCCGTAAACCTTGGCATGGTGGCGCTTGTTGATTTCGGGATCGTCGCAGCGAAGCCAAATTCCGCTGACCGGGAAGCCGCCATAGCCGCGGCCCTCGGGAATGCCGGATTTCTGCAGCAGTGGCAGCGCACCGCCGCCTGCGCCGATGAAGACGAATTTTGTCGTCACCGATCGCTTCTCGCCGCTATCGAGGTCGTGAACTTCGACGCGCCAGCGCCCATTGTCCTCGCGGACGAGGTTAGTGACGCGGTGCTGGTAATGCACCTTGCAGCCCGGCTGGCTGACGAGATGCCGGACCAGATGGTGGGTGAGTGACCCGTAGTCTACGTCAGTGCCGGTAATGATCCGCGTCGCTGCAACGGGCTCGTCGCTGGCCCGGCCCTCGATCACCAGCGGTGCCCATTCCGCGATCTTTTGTCGATCCTCGGTGTATTCCATGCCGTAATAGCAGTGGTGCGCGCTCATCGCCTTGAACCTCTTTGTGAGGAACGCGACGTTGCCGCCGTGCACGAAGCTCATATGCGGCACGGGATGGATGAACGAGCGCGGATCGGCGATCGCGCCCTTCTTGATGAGATAAGACCAGAACTGACGTGACAGATCGAACTCGACATTGACTTCCAGCGCCTTGGAGATGTCGGCGAGGGTTCGAGTTCTTTCAGGAAGACCCCAAACGTGGAGCTCATGATGCCGGCGCCGATGAGGACGACGTCCGGTTCGTCAATGAAGGTATTTTGCATCGGATTTGTCTTTCATATTGATTGAGGTTTGCTTTCTTCGCACGCGCGTTGATCAGGCCGTAACCCGTTGCAGCTTGCGAGCGCGAAACGGCACCGCGGCACCGGGCTGAAGGACCACATAGGCGCGACGCCAGGAAGAATCGTCGGTCAGCTTCCAGCTGTGTCCGGAGCCGACCGTGTCCTCGGCGAGCAGGATATTGCCGGGGTGGAGAAGGAAATGCTCGCCGCCGCGCGTCTGGAAGTCCAGCGTGCCGCTTAGCGTGATCACCAGTTGCCGAACCGGCGCGGTGTGCCAGGCGAAAGCGCCGCCCGATGCCGTTTCCTGGAAGGAGATGGTGGCCACGGCGAGTTTGTCGCTGAGCCAATCGCCGCGCGGACCTGACTTGAGTTCGATGACCCCCTCCTCGAAGTAGGAGTTCTGGTCATCGCCGGTCCATAAACGTATACATCGTATCATCTGTCTGCTCCTGTGGTGCTTGCGGCTTCCCCGAACGAGGCTTCCTAACCAGTAGCGGCTGGCCTAAAGGGAACGACGGTCTTGGGATCGAGGACGGTGTAGACACGGCACCAGGGCTCCGCGCCGACCATTTTCCAATGATGGCCGGCTCCGCCTGTGTCCTCGGTGAAGAGGATGTCGCCCGCGCGAAGCGTAAATCGCCCCTCCGGCGTCTCGAACTCCAGGGCGCCGCTTAGCGTGATCACCAGTTGCCGATCAGGATCCGGGTGCCATCCAAGTTTCGGATCCACATCCGTTTCATGGAACGATGCCGAGGCGATGGGGAATTTGACACTCAGCGCGTCGCCCCTCGCACCGGGCTCGAGATCGATGAAGCCCTCTTCGAAATGCGACTTCTGGTCGGCGCCAGTCCATAATTTGATGCATCGGATCATGGTGTCTGCTCCTTAGCGTGCCGATACGCTGGCCTTGGCGGGTTCAATGCCCTTGGCGACGTAGGGCCTGACCATCTTTGCGGGATCGACGACACGGTCGAACTCCTGCTCGGTGACGAAGCCGAGCTTCAGTGCCGCTGCCTTAAGGGTGAGATCGTTGTCCATCGCGTAATGCGCGATCTTGGACGCTTTGTCGTAGCCGATCACCGGCGCCAGCGCGGTAACCAGCATCAGGGAGCGGTCGACATATTCCTTGATCTTCTTCACGTTCGGCCTGGTTCCTTCGACCAGGAACTTGCGGAAATTTGTGCAGCCGTCGGTCATGATCGTGATCGAATGCGTGAGGTTGTGGATCATCAGCGGCTTGTAGACGTTCATCTCGAGATAGCCGCTGGCACCACCGAAGCCGACGGCGACGTCATCCGCCATCACTTGCACGGCGATCATCGTCAATGCCTCGGCCTGGGTCGGATTGACCTTGCCCGGCATGATCGACGAGCCCGGCTCATTCTCGGGGATCATCAATTCGGCGAAGCCGGCACGCGGGCCGCAGGACATCAGCCGGATGTCGTTGCCTATTTTATAGAGCGAGACTGCAAGCGTGCGGAAGGTGCCGGAGAGCTGCACCAGCGCGTCATGCGCACCCTGTACCGTGAATTTGTTCGGAGCGCTCACAAAGGGCAGGCGCGTGAGCCTGGCTATCTCGGCAGCGGCTGCCTCGGCAAAGCCTGGCGCCGCGTTGATCCCTGTGCCGACAGCAGTGCCGCCAAGCGCCAGCCGATAAACCCCCTTGAGCGCGTCGTCGAGGCGTTCAAGATCGTCCGCCAGCATGCCGGCATAACCGGACCATTCCTGCCCCAGCGTAATCGGTGTTGCGTCCTGCATGTGGGTGCGGCCGATCTTGACGATGTCGGCCCATTCGGCGCTCTTCGCCGCGATCGCATCATGCAGAGCTTTGACCGCAGGGATCAGACGTTTCGTTACATTCACCCCAGCAGCGATGTACATCGCCGAGGGAAAGCTGTCGTTCGACGATTGCGACATGTTGACGTGATCATTCGGGTGAACCGGCTTCTTGCTGCCGAGCGGCGTGCCTGCGAGTTGGCAGCACCTGTTGGAGATCACCTCGTTCACGTTCATGTTGAACTGGGTACCGCTGCCGGTCATCCAGACGTGCAGCGGAAACATGTCGTGATGCTGGCCATCGAGGATTTCATCGCAGACCTGAACGATCAGCTTGTGTGCCTGATCGTTGAGACGCTTGCCGGCGTGATTGGCATTGGCCGCCGCTTTCTTCAGGGTCGCATAGGCCGTGATCATTTCGCGCGGTATCAGATCTTTGCCGATGCTGAAATGCTCGAGCGAACGCTGTGTCTGCGCTCCCCAGAGCTTGTCGGCGGGGACGTCGACCTCGCCAAGGCTGTCCATCTCTTTACGAATGCCACTAGTCATGTTTTCGACCTCCTTGAAAGTCAGTTCGAACCACGCCGCAATAACCGGGCGCCTTCGGCTCTCGAAGTTGACCGAGAGCCGTTGTGCTCACTTCTCCGTTCCATGCGCGCCTTAAGCGCCGGGTACAGACGACCCGCATTGCCGTACGACAGGCTTTGCAAATCCGTGTCGCTGAATGCCCGGTAACGTCCAATGTCGGCGATGGCCGGCGCAAATGTCGATTTCGGCATCAATGGGAAATCAAGTCCCATCGCCAACTGCGATACCGGCACGAGTTTAAGAATGGCTCCGAGTTGGGCCTCGGAGGTGGCTGCCGTCAGGTCGTAGTAGAAAGAAGCGATACCTTCCCGGGCCTCCTCAGGGGAAAGCTCGAGCCGTCCAGGCCCCACGCCGAACGCGTGCTCAAGCATTTGGATCCGGTGGACCAAATAGGGGATGGTGCCACCGCCGTGGGTTGAGATGATCTTGATGTGTGAGAAGCGTTTCTTGGCCCCGGTGGCGACCATGTTGGCAATCATGCGAGTGGTGTCGAACATGAACTCGAGCACGGAGGGGTTCAGCCCAATGAGCAGCGCCAGAGAGGCCTTCGTGAAGGTCGGATGGACGAACAGCGTTGCTCCGCGCCGATTCAACTCCTCGAACCACGGATCGAATTGCGGCTCGCCAAGATAGACATCGCTGATGCTCGTTGAAGTGCTGACCCCGTCCATCTTCAATGTGTCGAGCGCATAAACGATCTCGGCCATGGCCCCGTCTGCATCCTGACCGGGCAACGTCGCGACCGCCCCAAACCGGCTGGGATGTCGGGAAACGATGTCGGCCAGCGTTTCGTTGACGCGCCTGGCGATGTCGCGTGCCTCCTGCCCCGTCGCATGGTTGGCCGAGTCCGGGTCCGAGAGGACGCAGGCCGCGATGTCATGCTCCTCCATATACGAGAGCGCGCTTTCGACGGACCAATCGGGCTGTTTCTGCCCTGGTCCCACCGGCGCCCCTTGCCCGAAAGGCAGGATAGGATGAGAATGAACGTCGATAATTTTCGCTAGACTGGCCATTGGACCTCACTTGAAAACTGAGCCGAACCACGCCGACATTTTCATCGTGTTCACCTTGTAATAGGGTCGAAGCTGGGCTGCGGCACGTTAGACGTGGTTAGAATTTGTTAGAGCCGGCAGGCAGGTTGACTACCCTCGAGTGACCTGAAAATAGAAATAGCGTCCTTCCGCGCATCAATTAACTGGGGTAACACTCCTCTCAGAGTGGACGACGTGTCCGCAAAGCATGTGCTGCGGAACTATGGATACTCTTGCTCTCAATGTTTTCGTCCAAGCGGCCGAAACGCGCAGCTTTGTGGCCGCCGGTCGTATTCTCGGTATTTCGGCCTCCGGCATCGGCAAGAGCGTGGGGCGGTTGGAAGAGAGCCTGGGCGTGAGGTTGTTTCATCGAAGCACCCGCAGCGTCACGCTGACAGCCGAAGGCGAAATGTTTTTGGAACGGGCTCGTCGCATCTTGGCCGAGTTCGATGCCGCGCAGGCAGAGCTGTCTCAGGCATCAACGGTCCCAAAGGGACGGCTGCGCATCGGATTTCCGTTGGTCGGGGACCCCTTCCTTCCGGCACTCGCCGAGTTTCAGAGGCGCTATCCCGAGATCGAACTCGATGTTGAATTCGACAACCGGAAGGTCGACGTCATCGAGGAAGGCTTTGATGCTGTCGTGCGCAGTGGTGAGATCGAGGATTCTCGTTTGAAATCCCGGCTGCTCGGTCACTTCCGCATGCTACTCGTCGGCGCGCCCGACTATTTCGCGCGCCACGGAAAACCCATGCACCCGAGCGAGCTTTCCTCGCACGCCTGCATTCAGTTCCGTATGCCCGACACCGGCAAATTGCAAAGCTGGCAATTGCGGCGAGAACCCAACGACCCTGAACAGCAATTCGCGACCAAGCTGACGTGCAATTCCAACGAAGCACGCCTGTGCTTCGCACTCGAAGGCTTGGGCATCGCCTACATGTCGGAATTCTCGGTCCGCGCCGCCCTTGATGCAGGCGCGTTGGTGACCGTTCTGGATGAATACACGACCGAGCAAAACACCTTCCGGCTGCTATGGCCCTCTGGAAGGCACGTCACTCCCAAACTGCGGGCGTTCATCGATTTCATAGGCGAATATCTAGCGCTTGAGAAAAAGCACTAAATGACGTGAGGTGTGGGCGCTCGTCGCTCGCTGAATCGAAATCCCCTTTTTGCAAAAAGATCTCGGCAATCACGGTACTGAGTCACCACAAAATGACGACGTCGCCCTGATCTGATGGGCCGGCGCATTGGCGCTTCTACCCGGATGCTGGTCGGTTCCCCGCAGTGCTTCGCAAGACGAGGGGCGCTGGCCCAGCATTCCTGCCTGCTGTTTCGCTTTCCTAACACCGACAAATTGCAGACTTGACCGCTTCGCGGGTGAAGGCATTGCCGCAATAATTGCGGACGCCTGGTCCGCAAAGTGAGGACAGCTCGGTTGGTCGATCTCCTGGATCGGCTGTGCCATCTAGCTGGAAGCGACAAGGGCGCCCCGCACGGCCTGTGCACGACGCACAAGGACGAGGTGAGTGCAGATCTGCTCGCATTCGCTGAACGCAAGGAAACGCGCAAGGCGGCTTGAGACCTGCCGCAATGCGTTCGGCCTCAACGCGCTGCCGTGCCCGGGGCCAACGACCAAAGTCAGAAGATCGCTGCGCGGTTCGACGGACACATGCCATTGCAACAACGCGCATGGCGACGCCCGTTCCCAAGTAGGAGTGAAGACCATGGAATATCGCAATCTAGGCGCCTCGGGCCTGAAGGTCCCGGTATTGAGCTTCGGCACCGGAACTTTTGGCGGTGAAGGCCCTCTCTTCTCCGCCTGGGGCAAGAGCAGTGCGGAGGAGGCTCGGGAACTGATCGACATCTGTCTCGACGCCGGCGTCACGCTGTTCGATACCGCCGACGTCTATTCGAACGGCGCGTCCGAAGAGATCCTGGGCGCAGCGATCAAGGGTCGCCGCGACAAGATCCTGATCTCGACCAAGACCACACTCCCTATGGGCGAAGGCCCGCATGATTCCGGTTCGTCGCGCCACCGTTTGCTCGGCGCTATCGACGCCTCTTTAAGGCGGCTGAGTACGGATCATATCGACTTGCTCCAGCTGCACGCTTTCGATGCGGGAACACCAATCGACGAAGTGCTTTACACGCTCGACGTCATCGTGCGCGCCGGCAAGGTCCGCTATGTCGGCGTCTCGAACTTCTCCGGGTGGCAGCTCATGAAGTCGCTCGACATTGCCGCGCGGCACGGTTGGCCCCGCTATGTTGCGCATCAGGTTTACTATTCGCTGGTCGGGCGCGACTACGAGTGGGAGCTGATGCCGCTGGGCCTCGACCAGGGTGTCGGCGCACTGATCTGGAGCCCGCTCGGCTGGGGGCGTCTAACCGGCAAGATACGCCGCGGCCGGCCCCTGCCCGAGGGCAGCCGCCTGCGTGAGACGGCGCAATGGGGCCCGCCGGTTGAGGACGAGCAGCTGTACCGGGTGGTCGATGCGCTCGACGCCGTCGCGGCAGAGACTGGAAAGACCATTCCTCAAATCGCGATCGCGTGGCTCCTAAGCCGCCCGACGATCTCCTCCGTCATCATCGGCGCCCGCAACAAAGCGCAGTTGCGCGACAATCTCGGCGCGGTCGGCTGGAGCCTGGCGCCCGAGCAGATCAAGCGCCTAGATGAGGCCAGCGAAGCGATGCCGGCCTATCCCTATTCCTTCTACCGCACTCAGGAAAGCTTCGCCCGGATCAACCCGCCGCCGGTGTGATCGGGTGGAGTTTAAGCCCCTGTATATCGGCCGAATGGTGGGACCGAAGGAGTGAGCCCGCCAAACATCACAACGGTAGCTCTTCGGCATCAGCCGGGGTTCTCATTCAATCCGGGACCTCCCGCTGCGGCTGAGACGGGACCGCGGTGTTTCCGCGTGCAACTTCAAAGTGAATTCAGAGAGTCCGCCTGGAGCAGCGATAACCGGCACCAGATGAGATAGGTCTGAACTTGAATGCACCTGATCCATCAGGCGACAACGTTGCCCTCCATCCTAATCGACGCTGCCGGTTCGTACGTGCCGCTGGTAGGTCGGGCCGCCCGGAATATCAGGCGACCCGTTGCCCGCTGACCGTCTGGCAGTGTTCTCATGGAGGGCCTGCGCGGCGGACTGCGGGGTGAAGGTCTGCCAGCGCCGTGTTTCGCTGTTGGCCAGCGCGATCATCACCAGGAACGGGGCAGCGGACGAGACGGGAATACCGAGCTGATCGGCGAGGTCGTCACCGAATGTGCGTCTGAGGATGCCGTGGATGAGGTCGGAGAATTCAGCGCGCGACATGAGCGGTTGCGGCGCCGACGCCAAGAGCTCAATCTGCGCGCCGACCATGGCGGCGGTCAGGGCACGCGAATTGTCGTCCGGTGCACCAATGGTCAGGTCAAACAGGTGTCGCAGCTCCCGGGCGCTCGCGTGATCTGTGACCTCACGGTAGAAGCCGTCGTCCAGTCCCAGCAGATACGCAATGTAGTGCCAGTACCGGTACAGGCTATTCTGCTCGGCCACAGTAAGTTCGATGCCGAGTGCGGCCAGGGCCCGGAAGGGCGTCAGGGTGAAGTCCAGCCATGTGCGGGCTACATCCACCTGGCTGATTGGAACGCCCCACTCGGCCGTGTCCCACCCATGTTTGAGGGCACTGGATCGTATCCGTGCGTGCAGCAGTCGTACTTGGACCGTGGCTTGGTATCCGGGCGCTCCGCGCAGCAGCCCACCGGGCATCGTGGCCTGCCCCGCCCACATGCCGGTTTCGGCCAAGCGCCGGGGCGCAATGGTGGTCAGCCGTCCGGTTTGGGTCAGCAATTTAGCGATGGCGGGCGAGGCGTAGGTGTGCACCAAGGCGCTGCCGATGGCAGCCAGTTCGTACCACAGCGGCGATATTGACAGCGACGCGACCTCGCCGCGCCCAAGCATGTCGGGGTCCACTCGCGCGGGTATCGTTTCCAGTTGCTGCAACAACGCGGTGATGCCCGGGGGGTGCCCGGTCAGCCTCTCCAGGCCGTCGGCAAGGCCGGCGTTGAGGATGCGACGGCCCTCCTTGCCGAGCGCGTCCATTTCGACGATGACCGCATCCGCCAGTGGGTCTCCAACCGACAGCATCCGGACCATGTAGTCAGCCTTGTCCCCATGTCGGGCGCGTGCCTGACTCAAGTTGATCACGCGACCAGGAATTTCCGAGCCTTGATGTGTATGCACTCTTTCGAGCGCACCGGAATTGGCCATTTCTTTCTCCGTAATCGCTTGAGTGCAGCTCAACAAAAACGAGTACTTCCCTTGAAGCCGGACGAGCGGTGCCGTCGCCAACAGGCGGCGTGTGCGCTCCCAAGCTCAAGATTGCAGAGAAGCCGGGCCCCGGCATGTTAGACGTTGTTAGAATTGGTTAGAGCCGGCCCTTCTCTGCTTGAGGTTCGGCGGCAACCCCGCAAAGCCAATTGAGAGATTCGGGCCGCGAGGCCGGCCGATGCCGTGATATAGCAGAGCACGCTGCCAACATGAGATTTTCATGGACTCATCCATAATTTCCGCGCTCGCGGGCGCCATCACGGGCGGACTTACATCTGTCCTCGCGTCGTGGTTGACTCAGACAAGCAAGGGCACAGTGGCGCACGCAGGACAAATTGCGGCGGCAAGAACTCTACAAGGAATTTATCGAGGCGGCTTCGAAATGCTATATCGACGCACTCCAGCACGACAAGGCGGACATACCGGCACTGGTCGAACTTTACGTCAGGGTGGGCCGAATGCGTATCCTGTCGTCGCCACAGGTGGTCGAAAGTACCGAGTACGTCGCGCGAAAAATCATCAATACGTATCTGGAGCCTAACAAGAACTTTCTGGAATTGCGGGAGACGGCAAACAGCGGGTCAATCGATCTACTGCGTGATTTCAACGAAACCTGCCGCGCAGAATTCCAGTCAATGCACGCTCAATTCTGAAACTCGGTGCGAGTTGGAGAACTGCTCCGAGTTGGCCCTCAGCGGTGGCTGTTCGAGATCTTGTTCGTGGTCGCAGAACAAAACTCGACCCTATTTTTTGCGGGTGATAGTCACCCGTTTAGCAAGTGCCGGTTAACGATCGTCGGCGACAGCCAACTGTCTTTTACGGGGCTGCTTTCCATCTGAACCGCCACCGGACAATCCTATTTCAATTGATCCAAAAGACGTTTCGCAGCCCTCAAATCGGAAGTCTCGAATCCCTCGGTGAATCGGTCATATACCGGTCGCAGGACGCGCGGTGCCTCGTCACTCCGACCTTGGCGAGCCAACAAACGAGCGAGGCTCGTTGCCGTTCGCAGCTCCCACGCCAGGGCCGACTGCTCCCGCCCAAGATCCAGCGAGCGCGAGAACCAAGACTCAGCCTCGGACGAATGGGGTCCGGATGCAAGAAGTTCTCCTTTAATGCGCATTATCTCGGGAAGATAAAAGTGGGGACGCGTTGGTCCACCAGAACCCATCGCCTTGTCGATGGCAGCATCGGCCTCGTCGGGTCGCCCCGCTCTTGCCAGACATATGGCTAGATCGCTGGCAAATACTGGTGTCATGGTTTGGTGTTGAACTGCCTCTAAAGCATTGAGACAGGGGCTCAATAGCCGCAGGGCGGCCTCCGCATCGCCCTGCCGGAGAGAGAGCTCTCCTTTCAAGCCAAGACTAATGGCATGATGGCATCGTAAGGAGTACTTTTCAGCATATGCGATCAAGCTGTCGACAATCCCGTTCGCCCCAGACCAATCGCCTGTCCAGACAAAAAGCGTCACTCTGTAGATCCCACAAAGACAGATCGAGACAGGATGATCCAGCACGGTTGCCTGATCGAGTGCCTGAGTTGCAACCGTTACAGCGCGGCTGGCATAGCCTTCGAGCCAAAGTGCACGAGCTAGAGTCAGCTGGGCCCGAATACGCTGGTCGTATCCGGAGCGAATCAGGATCGGCTTCTGAATTGGCGCTGGCTTCAGCGAAGTTTCACAAAGCTTCCGTGCGCTTGCCTGACCACCTAGAAGATGATGGGAAACCCCCAGCATCCAATCGGCCATCATCATGGCCATTGGATCAGCTGTCTTCTTCGCGACAGCTTCATTTTGCTCGGCAACGGCTGCGGCTGCATGGAAATCTCCAGTCCGCACCAGGAAAGTATGATGCGCAGCCGATAGCCGCATCTGATGGTATGGCAATCCCAGAGCCTGTGCGAGTGAAAGTGCCGTCGTAAGAGCTGCGAGGACCTCCTCGCCGTTTCCTTTGCTGAACATCAGCGATACAGCAAGCGCTTCTTGCAGCTCCATTTCACGGCGATCGCCTTGACCACCATGTTCGGCTATTGCGCGTTCCATCCAGAAACGAACCTCCGTCAATAGCGACAATTCAAGAAAGAGCGGAGCTGATGCTGCCGCGAGCGCGGTACCGACCTTTTTGTCTCCCTGCGGTGCCATCGTTTTTGGCGCATGTAAGGGAGGCAGTCTCGATACGCTCTAGGAATTCGCGATAGTAGGTTGCGTGACGTTGCGCGATTGTGTTTCTTTCACCGCTGTCTACCATTTTTGTCAGGACGTAAGCGCGCGTGGTATCGAGCAGCCGATAAAGTGCCCCCGTGCGGTTGGTCTCCACCGCGATAAGAGATTTCGTGCTTAGAGCTGCAATGGCCTCGGCCACTTGCTCTCTCTCAAGGATGTCCCCTGCGGCGACGAATTGTGCGGCTTCAAGCGAAAAAGCTCCAACGAACACCGAGAGCCTGCGAAGAATCACGCGTTCGGCTTCAGGGAGAAGATTGTAGCTCCAGTCGAGCATGGCGCTTAGCGTCTGATGCCGGGATGACGCCGTGCGTCGTCCGCGCCATAGCAGCCTGCATTGGCTATCGAGAAGTGACGCAATCCCTTTGATTCCGTAGACACCGACGCGCCCGGCGGCG
>WNFN01271917.1_pt2 | contig 12195 bp, 12 predicted proteins | sample 5400161 | NCBI WGS metagenome assembly WNFN01 (sample SAMN13153353, study PRJNA577476) | soil metagenome | isolation source: 80 cm saprolite on Douglas fir-dominated hillslope | place: USA:California | collected 2013-09-17
CGGCAAACATCTGAACATTCATGTAATCCCGCCGAGACATTCGCGCAACAACAGCAGCAGAGTCTCCGTTCCCCGCGACCGCAGCTTCCTTCACCGAGGGTGGCGCGGCCTTCTTGTCCTTAAGTGCTGATAAGCGGTCGCCGCTGCGGAAGTCTTCTTCGCGCAGCGTCGAGACAGCGCCGGCAGACGCGACTGTGGCCGGGGCTTCCGCCTTGCCGTCCGGCTGGGAAGATATTGCGTCATTAGCAGCTTTATCGGCGGAGGTGACCGGGGCTACTGGGCTTTGTTGTTTCTGTTGCTCCAGTCGTCCGTTTGATGTGTGTGGCAATTCAACCATCAGTACGGCAACAATGGCCACGGCGGCCACAGAAGCAGCCAGCCCGAAGGCCGGTGTCCAGAAAAAGCGCTTGCGGCGGGCGCCCGCAAGTCCTGCAACCGCAACCCCATCCACCGCAGCCACAGGCTGCTCCGGCAGGCTGAGTGCCATGACTTCCCGGCATTGGCTACACGCGGAAATGTGCTCCAGCACCTGGTGGCGCTCAACCGCGGGCAGGAGCCGCTCCATGTATGCCGTCAGAGTGTCGGCATCAGGATGCACCTGCTGGGCCTCCGCGGCCGCGAGCCTCTGGCTCAACAAATTGGACAATTCAGCCATCTCTAGTCAGAACCCTTATCTTGTTGGAACGCGGCAGAACGATTTTCTTGCAGTTTTCTGCTCACATCCACCTGTAAATACCGCACATCTGTCTCCAAAGCTTCTTCCGCCTGTCCACGGTTCATGCCCCTGGCCACCAGGCCGGCCATTACCTGCTTTCTAAGGCCTTTCAGGAGCTTTTCCATCCTGCGGCTGATGGTGGATTCATGCACCCCCACCAGTCTGCCAATCTCGGTCAGGGTTCGTTTGTCCAGGTAATAGGCCGCCAGGACTAACCGGTCTTCGGCGGCAAGCTGTCCCAGGGCCGCGTCAACAGCCGCCCCTATACGGCTGTCTGCCGGCGAAGGCACAGGATCGGCTGCAGAGAACTGTACCCCTTCTTCGGTCTGCTCTTCAAGGCTCACCAGGCGTTTCTGCTTGCGGTAACGGTTCACGAACTCCTGAGCCAGCACGGTGCGCAGCCAGCCTTCCAGCGAACCGCGGCCCATGTAAAAACTCAGCCGCGAAACCCGGCAGCCATCCTTTTCGGAGGTGCCGTAGAGGTCGCCATAGATGGAATCGGCCAGATCGCGGCCCCGGGAGTCTTCCCTGGTGATCCCGCGGGCGATATCGTAAAGCTTTTCCCTATAACGTGTTAGGAACACCTGCCAGGCAGCTTCATGGCCCGCAGCACAGGCCCGGGCCAGGGCCAGCTCCTCCAGCTTCAACTCGCGCCAGAACTGCGCCTTCTGCGGCGGCGACGCCCCTGGCAGATACTTCCCCGCCACTTGTTCCAGGATGCATTGAAAATCCGCCTCGGTCAGGCCGTAGCGATGCCCGCTGCTCTTCTCAAAAAGATCGTGGATCAAAAGAGCTGCTGCCTCAACCGGCTTGGGTCCAGAGATCATGCGGATAGTTCCAATTTTACGCGCAAGAAGCCTGCTTTTCCGCATTCTTAATTTGACACCCATGGGGGACTGTACGGGAGGGAGTTTTCACATGAAACAGCTTCTTTTTTGGACAATTTTGATGGCGCTGCCGGCCGCGCTGATGGTGGCATCTGCGGGGACCGGTTCTGCCGGAGAACCGGCGCCCATCGTCACTGATTACAAACTGCTGGATCCCATCACGCATGGCGATCTCACGGTTTTTCCCGTGGTCTCCGCCAAGGCGCATGATACCAGCCAGTTCTTGACGCTGGACGAGGGCATTCGCTCCGGCGAAGTAGTGGTCACAGAGATGGGCAACCTTCATGGCACGATGCGCCGCCGTCCGGTGCAGCAAAGGCCTTCTGGTGGCGCCCAGGTCAACACCCTGGTGCTGGTCAACAACTCGCAACGCCCGCTGATTCTTCTGGCCGGCGAAATCGTAACCGGCGGAAAGCAGGACCGCGTGGTGGGCAAAGACCGGATCGTGCCCGCGGAGAGCGATCCCGTGGATCTGGGCGTGTTCTGCGTTGAGCCGCATCGCTGGGTGGAGAACTCAGCTAAGTTCGATACCCATGCATCCGTAATGGCCCAGCCCAGCGTGCGTAAGAAGGCAATGGCGGAGAAAGACCAGCAGCAAGTTTGGGCCGAAGTCGGTAACGCAAAGAGCAATATGTCAGCCAGGATCGAGGCCGCTGCGCCCGCCGACGTTGGTAGCGGGAGCGGTGGGGGCGTCGGTGCAGGCGTTTTCGTCACCAACAGTGACAGCTTGCGTCAACTCAACGCCACTAGCTCCTATGCGGTTACCATCGAGAACAAAGCTGTGCAGAAGCAGATGGATGCCATCACCGAACCCATGCAGAAGTCCTATGAAAGCCTGATCAAACAATTGCGGAACCAGAACGCGATCGGCGTCGTAGTAGCGGTCAAGGGACGCATTGTGTGGGCGGACCTGTTTGCCAGCAGCGCGCTGTTGGGCAAGTACTGGCCCAAGCTGCTGCAATCGTACGCGGCGGAAGCGCTGACCACGCCCGGAGAACACCGCGACGTGAGCGGTAAAGAAGCCCAGCAGTTTCTGGACAACTGGCAAGTCAGGCACGAAACCGTGGACAGCGAGCCGGGATTGTATCGCCAGAGAGAGCTGGTGGGCGACAGGTTCCGGGCTTTCGAGCTCACTTCGTTGCTGCCCAAAGCGAGCTTTGACGTTCATCTCAGCAAAATGGCGGAATAGATTGGGTGACGAATAAGTTCTGTATGCATCAGATAATTTCTGTAATGAAAGATTGAGAGGAGTACCGCGGACCAGGGAAAAGAGCTGAATTACTTTCGTCCTGTTACCTCGGTGCCTGGTACTTTTAATTTTTCATGCAACAAAGCCGATGAATTACGTGTCTAATGTTGCAGAAGGTATAAGGGTCGGAGGTGACCTATGGGAGAAAAATTCTCGGTAGCTGAAGTGGCAGCACTAAGGAATGAACTCCTGCAGGGAGGTTTGGATTCATTCCAGACAGCAGAACTCCTCAAAATGTTTCTGGCCGGACGCGGGTACGGTGTTTCTCCGGAATCAGCCCGGGACGCCGCAGGCCGCATTGAAGGCGCAGGATGTGACGTGGAGTCCTTGCACAAAGAACTCGAGAGTTTGGCTTTAGTGATGTAACCGCATCATTCATTCCAAAAAAAGCCGGGCCAACCAGCCCGGCTTTTCTGTTTTTTCTTGTCCCGAGCGCAGCGAGGGAGCCCTATTGCTACGATGCGTTCCTCGGCTGTGAATGCGCGCAAGCCAAAGCGAATCAATCTAAAAATCAAATTCGCATTTCGTGTTCATTTCGTGACTAAGATTTTCGTAGTAAATAGGGTTCCCTCGCTTCGCTTCGGGATTTCAGAAAAAGCTCATTCGTGATGCAGCGCTTCCACCGGATCCAGTTGCGCGGCGCGCGTGGCCGGCAGGGTTCCAAAGACCACTCCCACCAGTGAAGCCACGGTGATGGCGATGATAGCTGAAAGCCCGGAGATGGGGATACGGTACTCGGTGAGGAACCGGACCGAGAACGGCACTGCCAATCCCAGGATGGTCCCAACAATCCCTCCCGCCACCGAGATGAGGACCGCCTCCGTCAAAAACTGCAGCCCGATCTCACGGTTGGTTGCGCCGATGGCTTTGCGGATCCCGATTTCACGGATGCGTGTGCGCACGCTGGCCAGCATGATATTCATAATTCCCACGCCGCTCACAACCAGCACGAGCAGCGCGATGGCCAGCAGCATCAGGGTCAGCCCGTTCGCGATTCTCGCCGTTACCTGGAGCAGCTGCGCCAGAGCTCGGTCGCCTGGGGAACTTCGCCGGCTTCTGAAACGGAGAAGAATATTTGCTTCACCTGGTCGTTTCCGCTGAAGACACCGCGGGCCACGGTGTACGGTATCAAAATGGTGTCGTCGGCAATTTCAGACTGTCCAAAGGTCTCCGCCCGCTCGCGGAAAGTGCCGACAATCGTAAAGGGCAGGCCTTTGATCTTGATGTCTCTGCCTTTGGCGGCGTCTTGTCCGCCGTACACTCTTTGCGCGAACTTTTGGGTCACCACCGCGACTTTCCAGCGTGACATGGAATCTATATCGTCAAAAAAACGCCCGGCCAGTATCTCCAGGTTGCGCACCGTGGAATACTGCGGAGCCACGCCCAGTACCAGGATGTCGCGCTCTTTCCCGTCACCAATAGCGATGCGATCGTGCGATTCCCACATGGGCGATGCAGCCTGGATTCCCGGGACCTGCTCCTGCACCGCTTTCATGTCATCCACCGTGAGATCGTCGCGGGCGCCGGTGCTGACCGAGGCGTTGCCACCGCCTTCCCAGTAGGCGACGACCATGTTGGCGCCGATGGATTGGATCTGGTTCAGCGCGTACTGCTTTCCAGCCAGGCCAATGGTGACGACCCAGATCAGCACGGCCGTGCCAATCACCATGCCCAGTGTGGTCAGAACAAAGCGCACCTTGCTGGTCCGGAAGGAATCCACAGCGATGCTCACGATCTCGCTGAAGAGCATCGTCCGCCGCGCGGTCGCCGCCAAAGGATGGATCGTCATGTTCCAATTGTACGGGCGTGAGGCAAGTTGCGGAGGAAACCAGTTGAAAACGATTGCGGTACCGTGGGCTACCGCTTTTCTTTGCGCTTCCTGTGCTTGTGCAGGTTCTCAAGCCAGTACTTCAGTGACGCGCATTCCTGAATCACCGCCTCCAGCTTGGGAATGGTGGTGTTCAATTCATTTTCTTCCACCACGCCATCGGCCAGGGTGTTGGCGATGCTTTCCAGAGCCTCGCCCACATCCTTGATTAAAGCGGAAATGGCTTTGAATTCCTGCTCCGAAGTTTGTTTTGGGTCGGGAATTTTGAAGGCCACCCTTCCCGCCTGGCTCTCCAGAAGATCCAGCGGCTCGTAATTGCGCAAAAGCACGCAGATCCGCGGCAGTAGATAAGCAGGAAGATGGCGGTCGCCGCGAAGCCAGTACATGAACGAACGATAGCTGGTTCCCAGTTGCTGGGCCAGCAGCCGGACATCGTATTCGGCCTTGGCCTCCACAACCTGGCTGAGTACCGAGGGCAGCGTTTTGGCAGGCATGATTGAATCCCAAAGTGAATGTTCTGTCAGTTCAAAAATAACGTCATTTTGAACAGTGGAAGTGCACATTGTATCTGAATTGATCTTTCCAGATTGGGCAGGTCTAATAGAGCTGGCAGAAGGAGGATGGCAGTATTTCTCGCGGCATTTTTTGATCACCTTTTTGTATCTTTGCGGCTGCAGCGCGGGCTGGGAGAGTAAGCCAATGGATTTGACAAAACAGATGATCAGAAGTACTTTTCCAATCCAGACCAGCGCACACTTTTCTCCAGACGGGTTTTCCGAAATTCCACAGGCTGCTTCGGCAATAGGCTTTGCTAAGGCTAAGGCGGGGGGCGCATGACCAAAAAATGGTACAACTATTTCGTTTCCGTGGACGATGCCAGCGGCGCCGCCGGTCAGGGCGACCCTCGGGCCGCTGCCAGTGCGGGCAATGCGGCCCAGACCGTGGCTGAGATTGCATCCGGTGTGGCGGCTGAACCTAAATTTACCAGCCCCGTCTCCGATCCGACTTCCTTCGACGAAATCTATCAGGCTGCAGAAATACCAGCGGCGCCGCAAGGATACTCCATCATGAAAATCGCGGACATGTTGCAAAGACGCTCGTCTGTCCTGGTGGCCCTGGACGCGGCTGGCGTGGACATCAAAGACGTGATCCAGGATGCTGTCCGCCGCGACCGCGCCCTGGACGGGTACGAGCGCGTGCAGGAAAGGGCCGCGGCCGCGCTGGAAACCGCCAAGACCCAGGAGAACGGCCAGATCCAGGCGGACATCGATAAGTATGTCGCCCAACAACGGGCCAAGATTCAGGCCAACAACGAGGAAGTCACCCGCGAGAAAGAACGCTTTTTCGGCTGGCGGCTGAAAAAGCAGCAGGAAGAAAAGAAGATCTCCGACGCAGTTTCGCCGTTTGTTACCGAAAATCCGATCACCACCAGTGGCAACAGTACACCGCCGGCGCCTAAGACCGGCCAGAAGTCGTAAGGTATAAGGAGCATTTATGTGGCAACGATTAACCAGAATGGTCCGTTCGTTCATCGGTTTCTTCATTTCCGTAGCCGAAGACCCGGAACTGATCCTCCAGCAAAACATCCGCGACATGAACGACCAGGTGCCGCGCATGAATGAGAGCATCGCCATGGTCAAAGCCAACGCCACGCTGCTGGAGCGTGAAGAAGCCAAATATAAGGACGATGTCGCCAACCTGACTGCCAAGGTCAAGTCGGCCATCCAGGCCAACCGCGACGACATTGCGGCAAACTTTGCCACGCAACTGCAACAGACCAAGGGCGCCCTGGCGCGTACCCAAGGGCAGCTCACCACCGCGCACGCCGCCTTCGACAAAGCCATGGCCGTCAAGACTGCCTTCATGCAGGAGAAAGACCGCAAGACGCAGGAAGCCCTGAGCGCCATTGCCGACTACCGCCGGGCGCAATGGCAAAAGAAAGTTGCTGACGTGATGGAGCAGTTCGATGTCGCCGGCATCAGCCAGACCCACGACGAGATGGTGCGCAAGGTGGAAGAGATGACCGCCGTCAACGAGGCCCGCATGGACATGGCCATGAGCAACGTTGACCAGCAGAAGATGAAGATCGAAGACGACGCGCAGAAAATTCAAGCCGGCGAACTGGTCAAGCAGTTCAAGATTGAAATGGGACTGGCCGCGCCCGCGCAGGCTTCGACTGCCAGCGGCGCCGCCACGGAAAAAACCATCGGCGGCAAGGAACCACAGCGGACTTCCTGATTGAACTTCATAAGGAGAAGACATCATGGCCGTAAAAATTGAAAAGGGCGGATGGATTTTCATTTTTCTGATTGGACTGGTCCTGGTTGGCTATGGCCTCTACAGGTATGGCTACCTGGACATGGGCAAGCTGAGCGGAGGCAAGAGTTCCTCTCGCGGCGAAAAGCTTGACACCAGCCGGCCTCTGCCGCCATCCGCCACCAGCAGCAGCAGCGATAACGCTGAAATCCGTGTGCGCGTGAACGTATGGGTCGGCTGCGCGGGCGGGCTGGTAGCCAACGGCGGCCTGGAGACGGCGCCTGACTCCATCTTTGCCAGCAAGGGCCTGAAAGTCTCCTTCAAGATTATCGACGACTGGACCGAGGGCGCTTCCGCACTGGCCACCGACAACGTTGACGTCATGCTGACGACGCTCGACGTCTACGCCAAGGATTACGGTCAATTTCAGGAGAAAGGTTTTGGCTCCCACGCTTTTTTCATGGTTGACTGGTCACGCGGCGCCGACGGCGTGATCGGCAAGCAGGGCATCAACAGTATTGAAGACCTGGCGGGCAAGAGCGTGGCTTTTGCGCCTTACACGCCATCGCACTTCCTGCTGTGGAACGGCCTGAAGGCTTCCGGCCTGAGCACTGAGCAGCGCAATGAACTTTTCAAGAACGCTGTTCATACCAAGGACGGCATCGAACCGGCCGTGCTGTTCGCCCAGGACAAGGTCGATGCCGCGGTGGCCTGGGACCCGGACATGAGCGATGCCGTCGCCAAGCGGTCCGGCGCGAAAAAGATTTACGACACGCGCGTCGCCAACCGCCTGGTCGCGGACATTCTGGTGGTGAGCGACCGCTTTGCCGCGCGCCATCCGCAGACCCTGATCAAGTTCGCGCAAGGCTGGCTGGAAGGCGTGGACTTCATCAAGAACCATCCCGAGCGGCGTGAAGCTGGCTGACTATGCCGATAACACTTCTTTTCTTGGGACCAGCGGCTCCAATTCCGACTATGCCAACATCTTCGGCATGGCGCAGGACATGTACCGCGAGCTGCGCATGATCAAGCACACCAGCAATCCGGAAGAGAGCGTGGATCGCCGTTATATCCAGCAGTTAAGCAGCAGCGGCTTCTCCACCGCGTCGAGCGAAGCGCCCATCGAATACCGCGCGCCCGCGAAGGGAACGGTTCCGCTGGCCACGCAGCACCGTTCTATCTACTTTGACCCCAACTCCGCGCACATGAGCCTGGATTCGCGCGCCGTGGTGGATGAAATCGGCGGCCAGATGCGCGCCTATGAAAACACCGTGGTGGACATCGAAGGCAACACCGACTCTACCGGGGCGCGGACTTACAACATGCAGCTCTCCCGCCAGCGCGCAGACGCGGTCCGGCAATACTTAATGGAGAAATACGGTTTCCCCGGCACGCGTCTGCGGACCGTGGGCAACGGCCCCGACCGTCCCATTGACAACAACGCCACCGCGGAAGGACGCGAGAAAAACCGGCGTACTGACATCAAGTTGTACGCTAACCCAGGATAATAGCCGCTGAATCATGGCTGAGATTTTCGCAATCCGCAAAGAAACGACCCGGTCCACCAAGCTGACGCTGGCTATCGTGGCTTGGGTCGCGGTGGTGGCGGCGTGGTCCCTGGTCACGCACTGGGACCTGATCAGCAGTTACGTTTTCCCCACGCCCGCGGAAGTGCTGCGCGCTTTCCCATCTCTTTTTTCGGAAAGAGGATTACTGGCGAATGTGTGGGCCAGCTGGGTACGGATTGGCCAGGCTTTTCTGTGGTGTGCTGTCATTGCCATTCCGCTGGGCCTGCTCATGGCCAGCTTCCGCTGGCTCAATGATCTGATCGAGCCCGTGGCTGCGCCCATGCGCTCCATGCCCATCACGGCATTTCTTCCCGCCTTCATCGGAATCTTCGGCATTTACGAGACCATGAAGGTGGCCTTCCTCTGGTTCGGCATGTTCTTTTACCTGCTGGCGGTAGTGGTGGAAGAGGTGAACCGGGTTGACAGCTCTCTGCTGGAAACGGCTTATACCCTGGGCGCAAGACGCCATCAAGTCCTGTGGCTAATGTTCCGGGCCTCGTTTCCCGGAATTTTTTCTTCTTTCCGCATTCTCTATGACATTGGCTGGACCTACGTGATCCTGGCGGAAATTGTGAACCGCAGCAAAGGCGTGGGCGCCATGGTGCAATCGGCCTATGAGTTCCACCGTCCCGATCTGGTGTACGCCGGCATCATTGCCATTGGCATAGCGGCATTTCTTTTCCGCTTCCTCTTGACCGTGTTGGAAAAAATCCTTTTTCCGTGGAGACAGGCGACCCAATCTTCAGACTCCTCGGGGGTGGTGCCGGGCAGCCGTATGCGCAGAAAAGCGGTGAGCCATGGAGACTAAAAAATCCAAAATCTCGGTCAAGGACGTTTCGCGCATCTTCTTCTCTCCCACGGGCGAGAGAATTGAAGCGCTCAAAGACGTCAATCTGGACGTGGAAGACGCTTTCTCACCGTCAGGGCGCGACATCGGTGAGTTCCGCGTACTGCTTGGCCCTTCCGGCTGCGGCAAGTCCACGTTGCTGCGCATGATCGCCGGACTGGACAAGCCGACCAGCGGCCAGATACTGGTCAACGGCCAGCCCGTCACTCATCCCGGCAAAGACCGGGGCATGGTTTTTCAAAAATACACTTCTTTCCCCTGGCTCACCGTCGCCGACAATGTCGCCTACGGCATGAAAATCAACGGCGTCCCGGAGGCCCAGCGCAAAGAGACGGTGGACCGCCTGCTCAAGTCGGTCGGCCTGACCGAGTTTGCCGATGTCTACCCGGAGACCCTCTCCGGCGGCATGCAACAGCGCGTCGCCATCGCCCGCACCCTGGCCCTGCGCCCTTCCGTGATCCTGATGGACGAGCCCTTCGGCGCCCTTGACGCCCAGACCCGCAGTGACATGCAGCAGCTTTTGCTCGAAATCTGGGACGAAACCGCGTGTACAATTCTTTTTGTTACGCATGACGTGGAAGAGGCGGTTTACCTGGCTGACAGGATCTTCATCATGAGCTCGCATCCGGGGACTATCGTGGAAGACGTGCAAGTGTCATTTGATCGCCCGCGCAACCTGGAGCTCAAAGAGAAGACCGAGTTCCACGAGCTGACGCATTACGTGCTGGGCCGGATCAGGAGCGCTCCGGGAATCGGCGGGCACATGAGGGTGAGTGTCTGATGGGTTTCGGCGGCGGCAGCTTTCCCGGTTCCGACTTCCAAGGTTCGAACTTGCCCGACGCGCCCGGCCCCGATGCACCCAAAAAAGAGATCAACTTCGTCAAAGAAGCCTTCAATGTCCAGTACAACTGGATTGCGCTCGGCGGCGCCGCGGCCTTTGCTCTCGTCACCGGCACCGCCATCCCGCTGGCCCTCGCCGGCGGCCTGGAGCTGATGTACCTGGCTGTGGTTTCGCAGCATCCCCGGTTCCAGCGCCTGGTACGCTCCTGGAAGTTTGCCGAAGAGCAGAAACTGCACGAGCAGAAACTGAGCGAGATGCTGCGCAGCCTGCCGCCGGATATGCAAGGCCGTTACATCAAGCTGGCTGAGGTCTGCGGTTCCATACGCGCCAATTTTGCCCAGCTTTGCTCCACCTCGCAGATCTTTGTCCAGCAGATGGAATCTCGCCTGGAAGGATTGCTGCACGGCTATGCCCGGCTGCTCACCGCCGCCTTCCAGCAGCGGCAATACGTTAAGACCACGGATCCGGATTTGATCAAGAGAGAAATCACCGCGCTGCAACAGCACCTGAATTCCGATCCTCCCCGTGTGCAGGACATCAACAAGCGCCGCATTGAGATCCTCAGCAAGCGTCTGGAGAAATACCAGAAGATCAATGAGAACCGCCAGGTGGTGGACGCGCAATGCTCCGCCGTGGAAGACGTGCTCCAACTCGTGCGCGACCAGTCCGTTACCATGCGCGATCCGCAACAGGTCAGCGATCAACTTGCCAACCTGGTGCATGACGTTGAGCAAACCGAGCAGACCGTGCAGCAGGTAGAATCAATTTTCAGTGGCCTCACGCCGGACATGGAAGGCATCATGCAAGATGCGGATACTTCCAGTTCGAGCAGTTCCGCGCAACGGACACGGATAGGAAGCTGAGTTGTCTTCATCATCACCCGGCACCGAAAAATATCTTGACGCACTCCCCGAGTGGGCGCGCGAACTCTCAGAAAAATACTATTCGCGCTCTTACGCTCTTTTTGTTCTGTACGGCAATGTGCGCGATCTTATCCCCTTCCGCCAGCCCAACGGAACTGACTTCCTCTCGCTCGACCAGTTTCTTTCCGGCGCTCTGTTCGGCCAGCGCGACATCGTCCTGCACTATGACCGTGGCGGCCTGAGCTTTGGCAACGCCGACTCCCAATCCGACTTCCGCCGCGCCCTGGAAGGCTATGACAGCTTCCACGGCACCAATTTCGCCCAAGGCGGCCTGCCGCGCAACCCGGACGCCGTTCTCAATATTCTCGATAACTACCTGCGTCTGCGCATTGCCGACGGAAAGAAGATCGCCCTGGTAATCGATTTTGCTGAGACCATCGCACCCGCCGGCGACGTCTCCAGCATGTCCGCGGAGGACCGCAATTCGCTGGTAATCCTGAAGCGCTGGGCCCGCAACCCGGACTTCCTGAACGCTGACGTCACTATCTGCCTGATTTCAGAAAACCAGATCGAGCTGAACCCGGGAATCGTGCAGAACCCGGGTGTGGCTTCCATCGCCATTCCCCTGCCCGATGAAGACGAACGGCTGGAGTTTGTCCGCTGGCAGCTTCGCACCCATCCGCTCCCGCAGGGTTCCGAGGTCAGCGATACCATTCTGGCCAAGCTCGCCGCGGGCCTGAAACGCGTGCAATTGCAGAGCCTGGTCGCTCATGCGGTGCAGAACAAGCAGCCCTTAACGCTCAAGTTCCTCAACGACCGCAAGAAAGAACTGATTGAATCTGAATCCGGCGGCCTGCTCGAATTCATTCAGAGCCGGTTCGATCTTTCTTACGTTGCCGGCAATGACATGGCCAAGCAGAAGCTCAAAGACGCCGCCAGCGCCATTCGGTCCGGAAGCACTGACGTGCTGCCCATGGGCTACGTCATCTGCGGCCCCGTGGGCAGGGACAAGACATTCATCACCACCTGCTTTGCCGGCGAGGTGGGGATACCGGCGGTCACGCTCAAGAACTTCCGTAGCATGTGGCAGGGCGTGACTGAAGGCAATCTGGAGCGCGTGCTCAACCTGCTCAAAGCCATG
>WNFN01043728.1_pt2 | contig 12194 bp, 8 predicted proteins | sample 5400161 | NCBI WGS metagenome assembly WNFN01 (sample SAMN13153353, study PRJNA577476) | soil metagenome | isolation source: 80 cm saprolite on Douglas fir-dominated hillslope | place: USA:California | collected 2013-09-17
CGGGTTCTCGTAGTTCAGATCCGGCTGGTGCGAGAAGAACCTGTGCCAGTAGTACTGGCCGCGCACCTGATCGAAGGTCCAGTTGGACTGCTCGGTGTCGACGAAGATGATCCGGGCCTCGCCGTAGCGGTCGTCGGTATCAGACCAGACGTAGAAATCGCCGAACGGGCCGTCGGGGTCGGCCCGCGACGCCTGGAACCAGGGGTGGGCCTCGCTCGTGTGGTTCATCACCAGGTCGGCAATGACCCGGATGCCGCGTTCGTGCGCCTCCTCGACCAGCTCGACGAAATCCCCGATGTTCCCGAAGTCGGGGAGGATCGACATGAAATCTGAGATGTCATAACCGCCGTCACGCAGCGGCGAGGAGAAAATAGGCAGCAGCCAGATGCAGTCGATGCCGAGCCATTGCAGGTAATCGAGCCTCGAGGTGAGGCCGCGGATGTCGCCCGTGCCGTCACCGTTCGAGTCGTGGAAGCCGCGGACCAGCACCTCGTAGAAGACCGCGTGCTGGTACCACTTCGGGTCGCGCGGCTGGGCGAACGAGAAGGAGTCCGGCACCGGCTCGCTGGGCGCGGCGGCCGCGGCGGGCTGGAACGCAGGCAGCGGCTGGCCTATGGCGCCGAATGGCGCCGGCCTGGGCGGTGTCCCCACTGCGGTCTCCCTGGTCCGAGTGCGCTCGAGTATTGGCCCGGGGGGGGACGACCCCCCCAAACCCCCCGCTGGACTCTGTGTCTCGTGTGCCTGCTGTTCGTTACGTGTTCGACTATCGTTACGCGCCGTGCCCGTCAGCCGCCGGGATGGCCGGGCGGCTGACGGTGAAGATGTGGGCCGGCGCCGTGGCGGGGTCGAGCCTGACGTAGTTGGCCTGCCCCCACCGGAAGGACTCGCCGGACAGCTCGTCCGTGACCACGAATTCCTCGCCGGCGTGCACGCCGAGTGCCGCTGCGTCGAGCCAGACGGTAGCCTCCCGAGGCTGGTGCGGGTCGATATTTACCACGACGACAACCGTGTCGCACTCGCCCCCGCCGCCGGAGCCGGTGCTCTTCGAGAAGCAGAGTATCTCCGGCTGGTCACTGTGATGAAAACGCAGGTTCCGGAGCCGTTGGAGGGCAGGATGTGCCTTCCTGAGCAGGTTGAGGCGCGTGATGAGCGGTGAGATGTCCTCCTGCGGCGGGCGGATGCTCGCGGCGTGCTCCCAGTCCCGCGGCCGGTACTGGTACTTCTCCGAGTCCAGGTACTCCTCGCTGCCCGGCACCAGCGGGACGTTCTCGCACAGCTCGTAGCCCGAGTAGACACCCCAGGTTGGCGACATAGTCGCGGCGAGCACGGCGCGGACCCGGAACGCCGGCGGCCCGCCGTGCTGCAGGTACTCGGTGAGGATGTCCTGGGTGTTGACGAAGAAGTTCGGCCGCATGTAAGCGGCCGCCGGGCCGGACAGCTCGCGCAGGTACTCGGTCAGCTCCCAGGCCGAGTTCCGCCAGGTGAAGTACGTGTAGGACTGGTGGAAGCCGATGGCGGCGAGGGTGTGCATCATGGCAGGCCTGGTGAAGGCCTCGGAAAGGAAGAGCACGTCCGGATCGGTCCCGGCGATCTCCGCCAGCAGCCGGTCCCAGAACGACAGCGGCTTGGTGTGCGGGTTGTCCACGCGGAAGATCCTGATCCCGTGGTACGCGATCGTGCCGTCGGCTCTGCGGGTGAACCACTCGGGGTGCTCGGTGACCCACGGGTGGTCCGGCGAGGTCTGTATCGCGAGATCGAGCGCAACTTCCAGGCCGAGCTGGGCGGCGCGATCGACGAACACGTCGAAATCGGCCAGCGTGCCCAGGTCGGGATGGATGGCGTCGTGGCCTCCCGCCGGCGACCCGATGGCCCAGGGCGACCCGGGGTCACCGGGTCCTGCGTTCAGGGAATTGTTTGGTCCTTTCCTCGCGGTGATCCCGATCGGGTGGACCGGCGGGAGATAGACGACGTCGAAGCCCATCCGCGCGATCGCGTCCAGCCGGCGCGCGGCGGTGCGCAGCGTCCCTGGCTTAGGGAACTGGCCCGGTCCCCGGTCGACCTCCGCCCCCTCGGACCGGGGGAAGAACTCGTACCAGGAGCCGTAGAGCGCCCGCTCCCGGTGCACGATCACCGGGTGACTGGCGGACCGGGTGAGCAGGTGCCGCAGCGGGAAGGCGCCGAGGATCTCGGTGATGTCCGCGCGGCCGGCCGCGGCGAGGCGGTCCAGGGCCGAGATGTCGGTGTCCTGAAGCATTCCGGCGAGGGCCTCGAGCGCGGCTCGCGCGGCCGCGGCCTCCCTCCGCTGCGCGTTGGCGGCCGAGCGCGGGGCGGGTACCTCGTCGGCGGCCTGCTTGAACAGCACCGCGCCGTCGGCCAGGGTCAGCTCGACGTCCTGGCCGAGGGGTACCTTGATGGCCGCGTCATGCCGCCAGCGGGCGATGGGGTCCCCCCACGCCTCGACCTGGAAATGCCACAGGCCTTCCGAGGTGACTGTCACCTCGGCGCCATAACGGTCAGACCCCGGGGCAATCTCGCGCATCATCGCGAGCGGGCGGCGCCGGCCATCCGGCCCGCGCAGCACGACGCCCGCCCCGAGCATGTGATGTCCCTCACGGAACATGGTGGCGCTGACCTCGAACGACTCGCCCGTAACCGCCTTGGCGGGACGCTGCCCGCCGGCCACGACGGGCTGTACGTCGACTATCGGAATCCGGCCGATCACCTACGACAAGCTACCCGCACCGGGCCGGGACCGAACCGATCGGAGCGGGCCGTGTCCCCTCTCGCCTTCCGGGGCGCTCTAAGGCGCCGCCTTCCCTCCTCGCTCGTCCCCCCGCTCCTCAGTCCAAGCGGTCGTTACCGCATCTGTGCGCGATCCTGCCAGGTGTGTCCCCGGCACGACGTGACCCGCGCCGCCGCCCCCATCACGGCCGCGCCCGCGGGCCCCCTGGCCGGCACCGGCCCGCCCCGACCGCCCCCACCCGGGCCCGGCGGGGAGTCGCTCGCCCCACGGCGAGGACCCCGTAAGCACCACCGACGAACTTACGGAGACGTGCACTAAGGTAGCGGCGTACCTCGGGGACACCAAGGAAGTCGTCCTCGCTAGCTACGCGCACTTCATGTCCTCGGACGATGACCGCGCCCGGGAGACCATGGGCGCGTTCTTTGGCCAGGCTGCGGGCACCCCATGTGCCCCAGATGTGCCCGGGGTGATGCACAATGCATAGTCGTCCCAGGTCAGAGCGTTGGAGTGTCATTCTCCGTGAGAGCAATCCGCCGGTTTACGATCCGTCCGGCCCTGCCCGAGCCCCTCGCCTCGCTACGCGGGCTGATGCTGAACCTGCGCTGGTCCTGGCATCCCGAGACGCTCGACCTGTTGGCGGCGATCGACCCGGCCGGCTGGGAGCGGGCCGGGCGCGAGCCCGCCGCGCTGCTGGCCGAGGTGCCGCCCGAGCGCCTGGCCAGCCTCGCCGAGGACCGCCGGTTCCTGCGGCGGCTCGGCGACGCGGTCGACGACCTGCGCGAGTACAACTCCGGCCCGCGCTGGTACCAGACCGCCCCGGAGCTGGGCGGAGCGCCGGCGACCGTGGCGTACTTCTCGCCCGAGTACGGAATCACCGCCGCGCTGCCGCAGTACTCCGGCGGCCTGGGCATCCTCGCCGGGGATCACCTGAAGGCCAGCAGCGATCTCGGCGTGCCGCTGATCGGCGTGGGCCTGCTCTACCGGCACGGCTACTTCACCCAGACGCTGTCGGCCGAGGGCTGGCAGGCAGAACGCTATCCGGCGAGCGACCCGAACGGCCTGCCGCTGACCCTGCTCCGCGACGGCCAGACAGAGGGCGGGGAACCGGCGGGAGCGCCGGTCCGGGTCACGGTCGCCCTGACCGACGGCGCGACCATGGCCGCGCAGGTGTGGATCGCGCAGATCGGCCGGGTCCCGCTGCTGCTGCTCGACTCCTACGTTGAGGAGAACGACCCGGTGCTGCGCGAGGTCACCGACCGGCTCTACGGCGGCAGCAGCGAGCACCGGCTCCGCCAGGAGCTGCTCCTGGGCATCGGCGGCGTGCGGGCGGTGCGCGCGTTCTGCGCGATCACGGGGCACCCCGAGCCCCAGGTCTTCCACACCAACGAGGGCCACGCGGGCTTCCTCGGCCTCGAGCGCATCCGCGAGTACGTCGGCCAGGGCCTGGCCTTCGACGAGGCGCTGGAGGTGTGCCGGGCGGGCACGGTGTTCACCACGCATACCCCGGTACCCGCGGGGATCGACAGGTTCAGCCGGGAGCTCGTGGCTCGCCAGTTCAGCAGCGGCGCGGACCCGGCGCTGCCGTCCGACCGGGTCCTGGCGCTGGGCGCCGAGACCTACCCCGGCGGGGACCCCGATGTGTTCAACATGGCGGTCATGGGGATGCGGCTGGCGCAGCGGGTCAACGGCGTCAGCACCCTGCACGGCCAGGTGAGCAGGCAGATGTTCACCGGCTTGTGGCCGGGCTTCGACACCGCGGAAGTGCCGATCGGGTCGGTCACCAACGGAGTGCACGGGCCCACCTGGGTCGCCGCCGAGATCATGGGCCTGGTGCCCGGAGCCCAGCCGCCGGAGCTCGCCGAGGACGGGCCGGTCTGGGAGCAGGCGGCGGCAGACCCAGCGGGGATCTTCCGGGTCCGTCGGCTGCTGCGCGCCCGGCTGGTCGCTGAAACCCGGCGGCGGCTGCGCGCCTCCTGGCTGCAGCGCGGCGCCTCCGACGCGGAGCTGACGTGGGTCGAGGACGTGTTCGACGAGAACGTGCTGACAATCGGCTTCGCCCGGCGCGTTCCGTCCTACAAGCGGCTGACCATGATGCTGCACGACCCCGTCCGGCTCACCGAGCTGCTGCTCGACCCGGAGCGGCCGGTGCAGATCGTGATCGCCGGGAAGGCGCATCCGGCGGACGACAGCGGCAAGCTGATGATCCAGCAGATGGTGCGCTTCGCCGACGATCCGCGGGTCCGGCACCGCATCGTCTTCCTGCCCGACTACGACATGGCGCTCGGCCGCACCCTGGTCCAGGGCTGCGATGTCTGGCTGAACAACCCGCTGCGGCCGCTGGAGGCGTGCGGCACTTCGGGCATGAAGGCCGCGCTGAACGGGGCGCTCAACCTGTCGATCCTGGACGGCTGGTGGGATGAGTGGTTCGACGGCGGCAACGGCTGGGCCATCCCGTCGGCGGACCGGGTCGATGATCCCGCGCGGCGGGATGAGCTCGAGGCGTCCGCGCTCTACGACCTGCTCAGCCAGTCGGTGGGGCCGCTGTTCTACGACCGGGGCCCCGATGGCCTGCCGCGCCGGTGGCTGGAGATGGTGGCGCACACGCTGCGTACGCTCGGGCCGCGGGCCCAGGCGACCAGGATGGTCCGCGAGTACGTGACCGAGCTGTACCTGCCGGCGGCACGGGCCTCGCAGGCCCTTGCCGCCGGCGGACCAGGGTATGCCGGCGCGCGTCAGCTCGCGGCCTGGAAGGACCGGGTCACCAAGGCCTGGCCGGGCGTCGGGATCGAGCACGTCGAGGCGGACGAGAGCGCGCAGAGCCCGGGCGCGAGGCTGGTCGTGCGGGCGAGCGTCGCGCTCGGCGAGCTGTCGCCGGACGACGTGGCCGTGCAGGTGGTCTACGGAAACGCCGGGGACGACGACGAGATCATCGACCCAGCCTTCGCCAATCTCGCGCTGGATCCGGAGGCGAGCGGAGGCTCGGCCGCGCGCTACATGGGCGAGGTCGAGCTCGGGCGCCCGGGACCCTTCGGCTACACGGTCCGGGTGCTGCCCCGGCATCCCTTGCTGGCCGGCCCGGCGGAAATGGGCCTGGTAACGGCGCCTGTCGCGCCGGCCGGTATGGTCAACGGCGATCTGCGCTAGAGGTACTTCCCGGGGGGACGACCGCTCGCAGCCCTGGTCACGGTCGGCGCGAAAGGCGTCCTGCTAAGAGGACAACTCAGCCTGGCCCGGGAAATTTCTCCTGCGCCAGGCAGAACGCCAGCAAAACCCTGGGCCATGTGACATCCTGTGATAGAACGCTGGCGGAAAGTTACGCGCTACTATCGTTACGTTCCGTCATCAGGCAACTACCCCCCGAGCGTGAGAGGACCATCCGTTGTGAGAACGCAGATCAAGCCGGACAATCGCCTGCTGACCCCGGCCGAGGTTGCCGCGATGCTTCGGGTAGACCCGAAGACCGTCACCCGGTGGGCGAGGGGCGGCAAGCTGTCGTCGATCCGCACCCCCGGCGGCCACCGCCGCTACAGCGAGAGCGAGGTCCGCGGATTCCTGGACGGATGGCAGCACGTGTCCATGCCGCGCGCGTCCGGCGAGTAAGCCGTCCGCGCCTGCCCCAGCCGCGCCTGGGGCAGGCGCCGGCCGTGCTCGCGATCGAAACGACATAGGATCGTGCCTCGGCACCAACCCAACTCAGGTGCAGGAGGCTGGCGAGTGGCCAGGACAGCCGGAGACAGCCGGGACAGCCGGGATGGCTGAGTGCGTACGCGTCGTGACCGATGGGGCGGTGGCGACCATCCGCCTCGACCGTCCCCCGATGAACGCGCTGAACGGCCAGGTCCAGGAGGAGATCGCCGCCGCGGCGGCGCAGGTGGCCGCGGATGAGAGCACCCGGGCGGTCGTCATCTACGGCGGCGAGAAGGTCTTTGCGGCCGGGGCCGACATCCACGAGATGGCCGAGGCCAGCTACGGCCGGATGGTCGTGGCCACCGCGCGGCTGCACGCCGCGTTCACCGCAGTGGCGGAGATTCCGAAACCGGTAGTGGCCGCGATCACCGGCTACGCGCTCGGCGGCGGCCTGGAGCTTGCCCTGTGCGCGGACTTCAGGGTGGCGGGCGAGAGCGCGCAGGTCGGGCAGCCCGAGATCCTGCTCGGCATCATTCCCGGGGGCGGCGGCACCCAGCGGCTGCCGCGCCTGATCGGCCCGGCCAGGGCGAAGGACCTGGTGTTCACCGGCCGGTTCGTGGGCGCTGACGAGGCACTCGCGTTCGGTCTGGTCGACCAGGTAGTCCCCGACGCCGAGGTGTACGACGCCGCCCGCGAACTGGTGGCGCGCTACGCGCGCGGCCCGGCGCTGGCGCTGCGGGCCGCCAAGCAGGCCATCGATCGTGGCCTCGGCGTCGACCTGGCCACCGGGCTGGAGATCGAGCGGCTCAACTTCGCCGGGCTGTTCGCTACCGAGGACCAGCGGACAGGAATGCGTAGTTTCATCGAGAATGGACCCGGGAAGGCGACCTTTGCGGGACGGTGAGCGCTGCCGCGACGGGGGTTGCCAGTTGCTGGCGAAAGAAACAAATCAGTTGACGACGATATCGAACATGCGCACTGTTCTTGCCGTCCGATCCGGGGGTGGAGGTGTGACTGCACCCGACCAGTGGATCGAAGCAGCCCGCCGGGTAGCTCCCGGGCCGGTGCAGAGAGCAGGACGCGACGGGCGGCCGGGGCCATGACCGAGCCGGACGACGGCCCGGGCGGTCCGTCTCTCGATATGGTCACGGCCGCGCTCCGCGCGGACAGTGCCGATGTCGCGATCTACGCGCGGGTGCTCACCGAGTCGCTGGGCGAGGCGCTCCCGCCCGGGTGCGTCACCGTGGATCGGGAGCGGAGCATGTCCGACCGGATGCACGGCCGCCCCGGCCAGGTGTCGAAGGTCACCGTCCGGCTGGGCGACCGGGTGATGACGCTCGGCATCCAGCGCGGCGTGCCGGTCGCCGAGGTCTGCAGCGAAGTGCGCGGGGTGGTGCTGTCGCGGCAGCAGGTGCAGCCGGGTGTATGGGCGGAAGAGCTGGCCAGGGCGCTGGTGGCGCACGCAGAGCAGAACGCCGCGGCGGCCAGGGCGCTGCGTCGGCTCGTGACGGGAACCTAGCAGGGGGCATGCGGCGGGGGCCGCCCACCTTCCGCCACGGCCATCCGGTGCGACAGGATGGAGTTCCGTAGTCTGGTGAGGTCATGACAGCGCAGAACCATTCGGGGGACAAGCTCGGGCCTTATCGCCTGCTTGAGCGGCTCGGCGAGGGCGGGATGGGCGTTGTCTACCTTGCGGCCGACTCGGACAACCGCAAGGTGGCGCTCAAAGCGCTTCGGCCCGCGGTGGCTGTCGACCCGAACGCCCGGCGGCGGCTGGCCCGCGAGGTCGAGACGATGCGGCGGGTACGCAGCCCGTACGTCGCCGAGGTCATTGACGCGGACGTGACCTGCGATCCGCCGTACATCGTGACGAGGTACGTCTCCGGCCGGACACTCGAGGAAGTGGTGGGCGACGGCGGCCCGCTGACCGGCCAGGCCCTTGCCCGGGTGGCCAACGGGCTGGCCCTCGCCATGGCCGCCGTGCATGCGGCAGGCGTCGTGCACCGTGATCTCAAGCCGGGCAACGTGATGCTCGCCCGCGGCGAGCCGGTCGTGATCGACTTCGGGATCGCCCAGGTACCGGACTCCACCAGGCTCACCCAGACCGGGATGTTCATGGGCACACCCGGCTACCTCGCGCCGGAGGTGATCGAGGGCAAGCAGAGCGGCCCGGGGTCCGACGTGCACTCCTGGGGCGCCACCGTGGCGTTTGCGGCCACCGGACGCCCGCCGTTCGGCAGCGGCGGCTTCGAGACGATCTTCTACCGGATCATCAACGGGCAGCCCGACCTGGGCGGCTTCCCGTCGGCCCTGCTCTCGCTGGTCGCCCAGGCGCTGGCCCGTGACCCGGCCCGCCGGCCCACCGCGGCCGAGCTGTGCGAGCGAACCACGGCGCTCGAGGCGTCCTCCCTGGTGCCGACCGTGACCGCGGCGGCGGGCGCGCTGCCCTTCGCCGCGCCCGGAACCGTCGCGGACAGACCGGCGCCGACCGCACTGCCCGGCGGCGGTGCGGGAGCCGTTCCCGCGGTCGGTCCCGTCGCCCCGGCGGCCTGGCCGCCGTCGACCCAGCCGCTGCTGGCCGGCTACGGAGGCGCCGCGAACAGCCCTGCCGTCGGCGGCCCCGCGGCGATAGCCGGCAACGGCGCAGGCGGATTCGGGGGCGCCGCCGCTGGCCGGGCGGGCGGGCAGGCCTTCCAGGACTACCGCGACATGCTGCCTCCGGTGCAGTACGCGCCGGGCGGGCCCGCGCCGCCCCGGTCAGCCCAGGCGGGAAACGGGGCGGCGGCCAGGGGCGCGAACCGGTCCCCGGCCGGGCCGCTGCTCGTCCTGGCCACGATCGCCGCGGCGGTCGCCATCAGCATCGCGTTCCCGCTCGCCGGGACCGTGGCCACGCTCATCGGGCTGATGGCGCTGCGGGCCGGTGACTCCACCTGGGGGCGCATGTCACGCCGGCGGTCGCAGGGCGGCGCGCGGGCGGGGGATTCGCTGCTGGCCGTGCTCGTCTTCCCGCTGGCGCTGGCCTGGTCGGCGATCCGGTCAGCGCTGCTGCTGCCGCTGGCGCTGGCCGCGGCCGCCGTGGCGGCCGCCATCACCATCGTCGCCGAGCGCCCCGGGCCCCACCACGTCATCCCGCTGGCGTTCGCCTACGCGGCCGGCGCGCTGGTCGCGTTCTATGCCCTCGGCCCGGGCTCCGGCGGTTCGCGCCGGCCGCTGAGGAGTTTCTACGACACGGTCGCGGGCTCTCCGGTCACCGCGGCGATCGCGCTGATCGCGGTGGGCGCCGTGCTCGTCATGACGATCGTCGTGGCTGCCGCGCATTCCCCGATCTTCTGGCCGTTCAGCAACACGGGCACCTGGATGTCACATTTCACGTGGGTGCGGAACCTGGTGGACAATACCCGGACCTATCTGCTCAAACTGGTCGGCAGGTAGGTACATCCACGGCGGCCGGGCGCGCCCCCGGCGCCGCACCCGACGGCCGGCGCTCTACGCCGGGACCGACCGGGCCCCTGGCGCCGCCTGGGCCGGGACCGACGGCGCCGTCACCTGCGGCGCGGGCGCCGCCTGAGCCACGACCGGCTGGGGCGCGGCCGGCCGGGTCGCTCCGCCGGCGGCTGTGTCCTGTCCGCCGAAGGCAGTGGCCGGACCAAGCCGAGCGCCACCACCTCGTTGGCCAGCCGGACCCGGCGGTTCGTTCCCTCCGGGATCCGGAACTTCTGGTACAGCCGGAGCAGGTGCTGCTTGACCGCGGCCTCGGTCACGACCAGGTCGACGGCGATCTCGCGCGCTGTCGCGGGCGCGACGAACGCCTCGTCCGACAGGGCCGGGCGGCACAGCGAGGTCACCACGTCACGCTCCCGGCGGGTCAGCTCGGGGGCCGCCGGGCGCCGCAGCTCCACCTCGGCGGTGAACTCCTCCGCCGCGATACCGAACACCCGGCAGCGGGCCGACCCGAAGGTCAGGGTGTCGCCTTCCTCGAGGACCCGCCGCGCGACCAGCCGGCCGTTCACCCGAGTGCCGTTGCGCGATAACCCGAGATCGGTCACGTAGGCGTAGGGCCCGCGGCGGATGATCTCGGCGTGCAGCCTGGATACGCTCGGATCAGCCAGGTGAACATCCACGGACTTGCCGCGCCCGATGGTGGTCACGTCCTCCCGCAGCGGCATTATGAGCCCGTTGTCCTCGATGCGGATGTAAGGGCCATCCATGACCCGTTCCTCCTGCCTGTCGCAGCAGCTACTGATTTCTCACTATTCAGCTACCCTCCTCGGCGGCCGTTGTACCACTTCCGGCCCAATCGATTGGGCCGGAAGTGCCCGGATTGCGTCCGCCAGCACCCCCCGAGACCGCGAGCGCGAAGGCGCGGAACGTGCGCAAGTACACTTCCCAGGTCGCCGCCCGAGAGGAACGCATATGCCGGGAAAGCAGTCCAGGGGACTGGCCGACGTCGTTGCCGCGTCGACGGCGCTCAGTGACATAGACGGCCACGCCGGCCGCCTGTTCTACCGCGGCTACGACATCACCCAGCTCGCTGGCTCCGCGACGTTCGAGGAGATCGCCTGCCTGCTGCAGCGCGGGTCGCCGCCGGGCCGGGCCGAACTGGACGGCTACCTCGGCGAGATCGCCGCCGGGCGGGCGCTCGGCAAGCTGGTCGCGAGTAGCCTGCCGGAGGTGGCCCGCGGCCAGGAACCGATGGAGGCGCTGCGCAGCCTGGTCTCGCTGGCCAGTGCCGACGACCCGGACTCCGGCTCCAACGAGCCGGGCCCGAACCTCCGCAAGGCCGCCAGGCTGACCGCCCAGCAGCCCGTTCTGGTCGCTGCTTACGAGTCCGCGCGGCGGGGCCAGCCGCCCCCTGAGCCCGATGCCGGGCTCGGGCTGGCGGCCAACTTCCTGCTCCAGATCACCGGCGCGAGGCCGTCTGAGCAGGAAGCCAGGTTCTTCGACACCTGCCTGGTGCTGCACGCCGACCACACCATGAACGCCTCCACCTTCGCGGCCCGGGTCTGCGCCGCGACCCTGTCGGACATGCACTCGGCCGTGGTCGCCGCGCTCGGCACGCTCAAGGGCCCGCTGCACGGCGGCGCCAACGAGCAGGTCATGCGCGGGCTCGAGGCCGCGAGGCGGGCCGCGGAGGCCGAGGGCGGGGACCCGGTCGAGTCGGCCGGCGCGCGGACCGCCGCCCGCCTGCGCGCCGGCGAGAAGATCATGGGCTTCGGGCACCGGGTCTACAAGGTGGAGGATCCCCGCGCCAGCTACCTGCGGCACATGTCGGCCGACCTGGCCGCGGCCTCCGGCGACGAGACCTACTACCGGATGTCCCGCCGGATGGAGGAGGTCGTCTTCGCCGAGAAGGGCCTCTACCCGAACGTCGACTTCTTCGCCGCCACCGTTTACCACTACCTGCGCATCCCCACGGACCTGTTCACCCCCGTGTTCTCGGTGAGCCGGATGGCCGGCTGGACCGCCCACATCATGGAGCAGCACGCCGACAACCGGCTGATCAGGCCCGACAGCGAGTACATCGGCGAGAGCGGGCTGACCTGGGTCCCGCTGGACGAGCGGTGAGGCACTCCGCGCCGCGCCGGGGCCGGGGCGTCGCGCCCGGGCACGGGCGATGGCGCCAGCAGGTTCCCTACGCGATCGTGATCTGCGGCCTGGTGCTGGCGCTGGTATGGATCCGGCGGAGCGGACAGAATGTCAGGGACGGTACGTTGGCAGTGGCTGCGCTCCTGCTCGCCGCCGCCCTGGCCAGGCTGGCGCTGCCGGAGCGCCGGGCGGGCATGCTCGCATCGAGGCGCCGACTGGCAGACGTGGCGGTGCTGGC
>WNFN01202013.1_pt2 | contig 12193 bp, 9 predicted proteins | sample 5400161 | NCBI WGS metagenome assembly WNFN01 (sample SAMN13153353, study PRJNA577476) | soil metagenome | isolation source: 80 cm saprolite on Douglas fir-dominated hillslope | place: USA:California | collected 2013-09-17
GCAACCACTGTCCATAAAATCGGCTGATAGTCCCCATGGAAGAAGCCGAAGATCTGCGTGCTGTATTTCGATCCCAGCCAGGCCAGCAGGAAATAGCGGATGGCGCGCGCCGTTCCCACGGCGATCAGGAAATCTCGTTTGGAATATTTCAGTGCGCCGGCGACCAATAGGAATGGTGAGAAGGGAACCGGCGGGGGCAGGAGCGCGGGCACGAACAGACTCCAGAAACCATATTTGTTGAAAATCTTATAGACCCTATCCGCCTTATTCTTGGGCAGCTTCTTCTCCAGGGCTGATTGACTGCTCCTGGCTCCAAGTGTGTAGGTGGCGTAACCGCCCAGCACGCCGCCCAGGGTTGCCATGGCGGCGTAGTAGGGCCACCAGTCTTTCTGGTGGGCAGAAAGGATCACGGTCATCGCGTCCATGCTGCCAGGCATGGGAATGACCGAGTTGTCGGCAAAACCCAGCAGGACCAGGCCGAGACCGCCCAGGCGCTCCAGCCACGCGCCTATCGCGACGTACAGAAGAGTTGGCACCACTGATTGGATGCGGATTCAGGGCAGAAGTCGATTGAGAGTTGTAAAGGCTGTAAAATCCGTTTAAAGCCGGGCTGCGAGCTTGGGTTGCTTGAGATTGGGTTGCTTAAGATCGGGTTGATCCAGAAACTCGAGATCCGGAATCCGAGAGAACACGCCGCACTCGGTGCCGTAACGGAAGAACAGGCGCAAGCCCTCCAGGTTCTCCGCATCAAGCGAATAATCGACGTTCTCAGTCAGGTACTGGGAAATCAGCTTGGCGGGCAGCTCGAGTCTTGGCGCCCAGGCGGAAGCAATTTCAGGAATATGCCTGAGGCCGTTGTCGCGCGATTGCTGGAAAACCTGGGCGATGTTCAACTCCGGCGCGCGGCCCTGCAAGGCGGTCTTACGCACGGCCCAGAATGCAAATACGAACGGGCGGCCGGTCCAGCGCTTCCACTCTTCAGCCAGGTCGTAAACAAAGTAGCCGTCCGTGCGCGCCTGAAGCGCGGGATCGCCGATCAGCAGCGCGGCGTGCAGGTAAATTTCCACCAGGGCGGCCGAGGTGCGTGAGGAATCGTCGGTGGCGACGCTGCGGATCTTTTCCAGCGAAACTTTGCTGACCAGCAGAATCGACCGGACCTTGTTCTTGGCCGCAATCGCGACGTCTGGCACAATGACCAGGTCAGGAATCACCGTGTAAGCCGCCACCGGGATAATGCCGATATCGGCCGAGCCTTCTTTTAGCTGCTCGGCACAATGCGACGGAATGGTGTAGCTAATATCAAAGTGCTCTCTCAGCCTGGCTGCGGTCTCATCGTTCGCAAAGTCCCACATGAGCGGCGCGGTGTTCAAAAAGCTGATGGCGGAGATGCGGAGCGGTGGCATGTATACCTTATTTTAGCAAGGTGCGATTCGGGGACTGCAAACCTCATGGAAAGGCAACTTTGGCCGCAGATTTACGCTGATGAACGCTGATAAACGGCGTTGCAGGAAGAGGAGCAGTACTAGAGAAGTCATAAGGAGGGTTTGCGGCAAGGGGTTGACAGCCTTTTCAGAATCCGTGTACAGTCCGCCAAGTTTCCTTCGAAAGCGGGCAAGATCGCGATGTCTACTGCAAAAACCGTTGTTTCGAACTCAATTTATTGGCTGGCGCTCTCGCTCACGCCGGGCCTTGGCCCGACTCGCGGGCGCAAACTGGTGGAGCGCTTTGGCAACGTCCAGGACATATTCCATGCGTCGCTAACCGAACTGGAGGCGGAGAACCTGCAGGCGCAATCGGCCCAGCACATCGCGCTGGGTAAATCGCTGGAGCTGGCGCATGACGAGATTGCGAAGGCGATTGCCGCTGGAGCGCAGGTGCTCTGCCGGGAAGACGCCGCGTGGCCCGCGCGGCTGAGTGAAATATACGATCCGCCTCTGGTGTTATATGTACACGGGAATGCAGAAGCGGTGTCACGTCCCGGTATTGCCATCGTGGGCACGCGTCACCCAACGCCTTACGGGATCGGCATGGCGGAACGGCTGGCCTGTGACCTGGCTGCGCGCGGGCTGACCATCTTCAGCGGCATGGCGCGCGGCGTGGATACGGCCGGCCATCGTGGCGCGATTAAGGCCAAGGGCAAGACGGTGGCCGTTTTTGGCACCGGCGTGGACGTGATCTATCCGCGCGAGAACAAGCGGATCGCCGACAGCATTCTGGAACTGGGCGGGGCGCTGATCAGCGAATTTCCGCTGGAAGCGTTTGCCGCGCCGCAGAATTTTCCCATTCGCAACCGCATCATCAGCGGGCTCTCATTGGGCGTGCTGGTGGTGGAAGCAGGCGAGTACAGTGGCACCCGCATTACCGCGCGCTGCGCCCTGGAGCAGAGCCGCGAGATCTTTGCCGTGCCGGGCAACGTGACTTCCCGAAACTCCTGGGGGCCGAACACGCTCATCAAGCAGGGAGCCAAGCTAACTGCAACATGGGAAGACGTTTGGGAGGAATTGCCCGCTGCCATAAAACAGCAGCTTGAATCCGAACGCGGCCCCGAAGCATCAGAGGAGAAGCCCGCCAGCAGCCTGTTTGGCGACGAATTGAGTCCAGCGGAGAAGAAGTTGCTCTCACTCCTGCGCCAGGACGAGTCCACTCACATTGATGAAATCATGGAGAAGCTGGAGGGCCAGATCTCGTCGTCAGAAGTTTTTACGGCTCTGTTTGAACTGGAGATGAGCGGTAAAGTGCGTCAGCTACCAGGCAAGAATTTTGTGAAGAGCTTCTAAAGCGGCTGTAGGTTAGGTTGCGAAATTATCGGGATTTTGAGGTCTGGGAAAAGGCCCATAAATTGACATTGTTGCTTTACAAGACGAGCCGCTCTTTCCCGAAGGAAGAGTTCTATGGGCTGACGTCGCAATTGCGACGATCTGCGATGTCAATGGGTGCGAATCTCGCCGAGGGATGTGGCCGACAGACGACCCCTGAACTTGCACGTTTTGTGCGTATAGCAATGGGTTCGGCCAGTGAATTGGATTATCACCTTTTGCTTGCCCACGACTTTGGTTATTTGCAGTCAGAGCAACATAAGGGTCTGTGCCAGGAACTCACGAGGATTCGAAAGATGCTAGCCGCACTGCTTGCGACCCTTGAGGCTGGAACGAGACAGAAGAGTGCCGGGGTGAGCGGGAGTCAATAAAAACACAGCCGTGTTGGACACAGACAAGCCGCGCAAACCGTTGGCTGGCCAAGAGCCAAAAGCCAAAAGCCAAAAGCCAAAGGCTATGGTCATGTTTGTCGCTGTGGCCATTTCGTGGTAGCTTCAACTTGAAAACAAGGGAAAAGAGCAACTTTGCCAAAATCACTCGTCATCGTCGAATCGCCGACCAAGGCGAAGACCATCAATAAGTACCTGGGCAAGGACTATGAAGTCGAAGCCTCGCTTGGGCACATCAAAGACCTGCCCAAAAGCCAGCTCGGTGTGGACCTGGAAAGCGACGATTTCACCACCGAGTATGTGGTCATCCCGGGAAAAGAAAAAGTTGTGGCCAAGCTGAAAAAGATGGCCAAGGGAGCAATTGCCATTTACCTGGCGCCCGACCCGGACCGCGAAGGCGAGGCCATTGCCGCGCATCTTGAGGAAGAGCTCAGCGAGAATGGAAGCAAGAAAAAGAAAAAGGGCGGCATTCCTTTCCATCGCGTGACCTTCAATGAGATCACCAAGAAAGCGGTGCAGGAGGCATTCAAGCACCCCCGCGATATCGATCGCAATTTGGTGGACGCACAGCAGACCCGCCGCGTGCTGGACCGCATTGTGGGCTACCAGGTCTCGCCGCTGCTGTGGGACAAGGTGCGCCGGGGCCTTTCTGCCGGACGCGTCCAGACCGTGGCGCTGCGGCTGATCGTGGAGCGTGAGCGCGAGGTCAAGGCTTTCGAGAAGAAGGAATATTGGACCATCGATGCGCATCTGTTTGCCGGCAAGCCGCCGGCGTTCGACGCGCGTTTTGTTGGCCGGGGCGACGAAAAGACCGAAGTCCCGAACGAGGAAGAGTCCAGGAAGATCACCGCGGCGCTGGAGCACGCGCAGTGGTCAGTGCGCAACGTCGAGAAGAAGGAGCGCCGCCGCAGCCCCGCGCCTCCGTTTACCACCAGCAAGCTGCAGCAGGATGGATCGCGCAAGCTGCGCTTCAGCGTGAAGCGCGTGATGATGATTGCCCAGCGGCTGTATGAAGGCGTGGAACTGGGCGACGAAGGCTCGGTCGGCCTCATTACTTATATGCGCACCGATTCTGTACAGGTTTCTCCAGACGCGTTGACTGAGGTTCGAGAATTAATTGGGGCGACCTACGGAAAAGATTTCCTGCCTGAGCAGCCCAACGTCTACAAGTCGAGGAAGGCAGCGCAGGAAGCGCACGAAGCGATTCGTCCTTCTTCGGTCGTGCGCCATCCGGACGAGATCAAAAAGTATCTTCAGGAAGATGAATACAAGGTTTACAAATTGATCTGGCAGAGATTTGTCGCTTCACAAATGACGCCAGCGGTCTTCGACCAGACCAGCATCGATATTGAAGCGAAGAACGGCGCGGAGTCTTTCACGTTCCGGGTTACTGGATCGGTGCTGAAGTTTGAAGGCTTCCTGAAAGTGTACGAAGAGGCCAAAGAAGCGAAAGACGAAGAAGACGAAGCTTTGAAGCACAAGCTGCCGGCGCTGGAAGCGGGCCAGAAGCTCACGCTGCGCGAACTGAAGCCGGAGCAGCATTTCACCGAGCCACCGCCGCGGTTCAACGAAGCGTCGCTGGTGAAAGAGCTGGAAGAACGGGGCATCGGCCGGCCTTCCACCTACTCGACGATTTTGTCCACCATCCAGGAGCGGCAGTATGTGCAGAAGATTGGTGGCAAGTTCATTCCCACGGAAACGGGCCTGGTGGTCACCGATCTGCTGGTGAAGAACTTTGCCGAAATCTTTGATCCTGCTTACACGGCGCGGCTGGAAGAAGAGTTGGACGAGATCGAAGAAGGCAAGGAAAAGTGGACTGACGCGCTGGGCGAGTTCTACAAAAAGTTTGAGAAAGACCTCCGCTACGCTGAAAAGCACATGGAAAATGTGAAGCGGATGGAGAAGCCGACCGACGAGAAGTGCGAACGGTGCGGCTCTCCGCTGGTACTCAAGTGGGGCAAGCACGGTTCGTTCTACGCCTGCAGCTCATATAAAAAGGATGATCCGGAGAGCTGCACGTTTACCAAAGAAAATCCCATCAACCTGCCGGAGTTTGACACGGCGGAGATGCCTGAGACCTCGCAGGAAGAATATTGCGAGAACTGCGGGCGCGTGATGGTGCTCAAGCGCGGGCGCTTTGGGCAGTTCATGGCCTGCACCGGCTATCCGGATTGCAAGACCACACGGCGGCTGGACCAGGGCAAGCGCGTCCCCGACGTCCCGTTGGAAGAGGTCTGCCCCCAGTGCGGCCGCAACATGGTGCTGCGCCACGGGCGCTATGGCGAATTCATCTCCTGCAGCGGATATCCGGAGTGCAAGTACATCAAGCAGAATTTTATCGGCGTGAAGTGCCCGCAGTGCAAAGACGGAGAGCTGGTGGAAAAGAAGGCGCGGCGCCGGGGCAACACTTTCTATGGCTGCTCCAATTATCCCAAGTGCGAGTTTACGTCGGCTTATAAGCCGGTGGCGGAGGCCTGCCCACAATGCGGCAGCCCGTATCTGCTGGAAAAGCATTTGAAGTCAGGATCGCTGCTGGTATGTCCCAACAATAGCAAGAAGTCGGCTGAGGAAGAAGAGCAGCCGAAGCCGAAAAAGCGCGGCAAGAAGGGCGTGCCCGCGGAAGAAGCGGCTCCGGCAGTCGCTGCGGTAAAATGTGATTATTCACGGTCAATTCCTACGCCGGAATGGATGACGCAAGCAAGAAGCGGCGAGGATTCACAGAGAGAGGCCGTTTAAATCAGGAGCGAAGCATCTTTATGGCGAAAGCCAAGGCAGAAGACGCACGCGTGATCCTCAAGCTTTACGATCTCCGCAGAGAACCGGTGATGCGAGCGGCAAGAAAATTTGCTGTGTCAGAGTTCTGGCCGCAGAACTACGATTGGAACATGGCCGCGGCCATGGTGTTGCAGGGAGCGGTGAACGAAGAACTTTTCTTTGCCACCAACAACGAACCCTATTTCCTGTGGGCGAAGTTTGGCGACTATATTCCCCAGGCAAGGAAAGACCAGATAGATCCTGAGTTCCTCTCGCACCTGGAAAAGCTTACGTCAAAGCCGGCGGCAAAGAAGCGGATCAAAGGACTACAGGAACGTCTGGTTGCGCGACGCGCCCAGGCAGCAGCCGCCAAGGCAGGGAACTAGATTTGTTCAAACCAACTCGACGCAGGGAACGACCCCCAACCTACCGCCGAAGCCAACTGCATCGTGATCTCGGCTGAGCCGCCGTTAGGAGCTTGTGTTCGGCGTCTTCAAGCCTGGAAGTCTCCGTCAATCTTAAAATGGCACATCGATAAGCCTGAGACAAGGCAGTTTCAATTCCCCACTCCAGATTTTCACTTAAATAACGAATGCCATTCATAAATGCATGTCCGTCCCGATAACACTTTGCGACGCTATCCACGGCTGCTTGAGCCAACTGGTCCGCATTTGGATCAAGTCTTCGAGGAAAATCCGAATAGACCACTTTATGCCCTTGCATATCCAGGTCATCCTTGATTCTGCTGGAATTTCTTAGGACGCGCTCTCTATCGGCAAGTTGGGCTTTGACCTCTGCCAATTTTTCAGGAGTCGCAGCGCCAATCAAAACGATCAAACCTCCCATAACAGGCTGATGATCACGGGTCTGTACCAGCGTTGGAGCTCCTCCACGGCCTTCGTTGGCTTGTCCGAGATATTCCACTCCAAAAGGCGTAGTGCAGCGGACCAGCTTCTCCATGTTTTTCCCAAACCAATCACCAGGATGAGCTAGCAAAGATCCATACGCCAGGACCGCTATTTGTTGGGACTGATTCATGTCAGACACCGACGATGATTACGCAATATATTCCTTGATATACGGGTCTTCCACTTTTCCCAGCTCCGGCGCTGTGCCTTCAAAGATCACTTTTCCGTCGCGCAAGATCATGAACCGGGTGTGGATGTCGCGGGTGGGCATACCGTCCGCAGGCTTCATGTGTTTGCTGACCGGATCATAGTAGTGGCTGGCCAGGGTAAAACCATCCTGCAGGCGATGGCTCACCAGCAGGGCGCTGGTCTTATAGACGTCGCGCTGTTTCATGATGAGCTCAATGATAGTGGTGGAGGTAATGGGATCCAGGCCGCCGGTGGGAGAATCGTAGAGCAAGACCTCAGGCTGTGTGATGATGGCGCGCGCAATTCCGACGCGCCGGCGCATACCGCCGGAAAGCTCTGACGGCAGCTTGTCAATGGCCTCTTCCATCTCCACAAAGCTCAGCGCTTCGCGCACGCGCTTTTCCACCTCCGACTCCGGTAGGTGTTCCTCCATCAGGCGGAAGGCCACGTTGTCACGCACCGTCAAAGAGTCAAAGAGCGCGCTTTCCTGAAAAACAATGCCGACCTTGTTGCGCAGATCAAACAGCTCTTCTTCCGACATCATAGTGACATCATGCCCGAGAACGTAAATATGGCCGGAGTCAGGCTTGAGGAGACCCAGGCAGAGCTTCAGGATCGTGCTCTTGCCCGAGCCGGCGATGCCGAACAACACCTTGGTTTCGCCACGCTTGAGTTCGAAAGAGACACCGTCGAGAACGGAAAGGTCTTCAAATCCGATGGAAACATCGTCAAAGATGATTGCCTTGTGGACCGTATCTGGCGTGCCGTTCTCAAAAGATGGCATGTTTATCGTAGCGTGATGAAGAGTTGAGTGAGCACGGCGTCCACGGCCAGGATCAGCACAGACGATGCGACCACCGCCTGTGTGGTGGCGCGGCCCACGCCCTGCGTTCCTCCCTTGGTGTTGATGCCGTAAAAGCATCCGATGGTAGCGATGATAAAGCCAAAGACGATGGGCTTGACCAGGCCGGTAATGACATCGTTGTATTTCAATACTTGATAAGCGCTGTTCCAGTATTGCGTGCTGTCAAGGCCGAGCATGGCGTAGGCGATGATCCATCCGCCGATCAGTCCCACCAAGTCAGATATGATGGTCAGAAAAAACATCATGACCACGGTGGAAATCACGCGGGGCGTAACCAGCTTTTTGTAAGGATCGGTGCCCAGGGCGCGCATGGCATCAATCTGTTCCGTCACCTTCATTGACCCGAGTTCACTCGCCATCCCGGAAGCATTGCGTCCGGCCACCATCAGGCTGGTGAGAACCGGGCCAAGTTCGCGCACCATGGAGTAAGAGACCAACGTGCCGGTTAGAGACAACGAGCCAAACTGCTCCAGGGTCTTGGAGGTATTCAGGGCCAGCACGATCCCGGTGAACATTCCGGTGAGCACAACAATAGGGAGCGAGCCGACGCCGATCAGGTCTGCCTGCTGGATGGTATCCGCCAGATAAAAGGGCTTGCGAAACAGATTCGTGAGGGCGCGCAGCGAAAGGTACGTATATTCCTGGACCGCCAGGACGATACGTTTCGCGAGTTCAAACGGGGAAATGAGTTCCATCCAAGAGCTCAAATATAGCAGAGCTTCAGTTTACCGCTCAAAAACGCATGGCGAAGCGCGTTGTGGGCCTCGATATCGATCCCCTGGCGGGATCTTGCGCGTTTGCCACGGTGCTGCGGGTGCTGTGGCTAGGACAGAGGAAATGGCGCCGCGGCCAGACTATGAGTCCCTGGCGGCCTTTTTCCTGATTTCAATGTTGAGCCGCTTAATCTTCTGATTCAAGGTGGAAAGCGGAACGTGAAAGCGCTCGGCCGCGTCGGTCTGGTTCCAGTTGCATTTTTCCAGCATGTTGACGATGAGGCGGCGCTCGCAGTCTTCAACAATCTCAAACAGCGATGCATCCGGACGGTGCTCAAACATCTTGCCTTCAGAGCCGCGACCCACGATGTGGTCCGGAATCAGCTCAATGCCCACCGCAGGACAGTTAGAGAGCACTACGGCGCGTTCGATCACGTTTTCCAACTCGCGGACGTTGCCTGGCCAGCCGTAGTCCATGAGCGGACGAAGCGCCTCGGGTGAGATATGCCCGACGGACTTGCCATTCTCGCGGGAAAATTTTTCCAGGAAATGACCGACCAGCAAAGGAATGTCTTCAGTACGGCTGCGCAGGGGCGGCAGGTCAACCGTGATCACGTTCAGGCGATAGAAAAGATCTTCGCGGAACTTGCCTTCACGTACCAGCAGGTGCAAGTCAATATTGGTTGCCGCGATGACTCGGACATCGACCTGGAGCTCATGGACTCCGCCCAGGTGCATGAACTTACGGTCTTGCAGGACGCGCAGGATTTTGGCCTGGGTTTCCAGGCTCATGGTGCCTATTTCGTCGAGGAAGATGGTGCCGCCATCGGCGACTTCAAACAGCCCCTTCTTGGAAGAGATGGCGCTGGTAAAGGCCCCTTTTACATGGCCGAACAAAGTTGACTCCAGCAGGTCCGCAGGCATGGAGCCGGTGTTGACCGGAACAAAGGGATGGTTCTTGCGCGTGGAGTTGGCGTGGATGGCCTTGGCGATGAGTTCCTTGCCCGTACCGCTCTCTCCCTGGATCAGCACGGTGGAGCGGCTGGAAGCCACCTGGCTCACCAGATCAAAAATCTTGAGCATCGAGTCCGCTTTGCCCACGATTTGCTCGAAGCTATAGCGCTGCTTCAGGGCGCGCTTGAGCTGCTCATTTTCTTCTTCCACGCGGCGGCGGGAGACAGAGGCGCGCACGTCTGCCAGCAGCTTCTCATTGTCCCAGGGCTTCTGTATGAAGTTGGTGGCGCCCTTCTGCATGGCGCGCACCGCGTTATCGAGGGTGCCGTACGCGGTAATCATGATCACCGCCAGCTGAGAATCGCGGGCGCGGATTTCGCTGAGGACTTCAAGGCCGTTGCGATCGGGCAAAGCGAAATCGAGCAGAACGAGGTCGAAGTTTCTTTCGCTGAGACGCGCCAGGCCTTCCGCGCCGGTTTCAGCCGATTCCACGCTGTAGCCCTCAAATTCCAACAGGGTTTCCAAGGACTCGCGGATGGCAACTTCGTCGTCAATAATAAGGATAGAACCGCCGAGACTGACTTCGGTACGGGGGCGAGTTAGGACCGCAGCTTCAGACATTGACTGCCTTTCTCATGGGGAACTCAAGCTGAAACTTGGTCCCCTGGCCAGGTTGGGAATCCACGCGAATCTTGCCTGCATGCTCTTGGATAATGCCGTAAGTAACTGACAACCCCAGGCCCGTGCCACGTGATTGGCCTTCACGAGGGTTGGTTTTGGTGGTAAAGAACGGATCGTAGATTCTGTTGATATGCTCTGGCGCGATACCGGCGCCGCTGTCACTGATGCTGACCTGCACGGCATCGCCGTTGGCGGTGCTGATGCTCAGCGTGCCGCCGTTGCCCGCCATGGCATCCTTGGCGTTCAGGAAGAGGTTCAGGAAGACCTGCTGCAGCTTGCCGGCGTTGCCATGGATCAGCGGCAGCCCCGAGTACAGATGGGTTTCAACCCGGATACGGGAAATCTTGAGTTGATGCTCCAGTAGCGTGAGCGTGTCTGAAATGATCTTGTTCAGATCAACTTCGCTGAATTCGGTGGCGCTGGTGCGCGAGAAGTTCAGCAGGTTGTTCACGATCTCCGACGCGCGGAAGGTCTGGCGCGTGATTTTCTCCAGCAGGGGGCCAAGTTTGGCGTCGCCATTGATCTGCTTGGAAAGCATCTGCGCGTAGCTGGAGATCACCGCCAGCGGAGTGTTCACCTCATGGGCCACGCCCGCGGCAAGAAGGCCGATGGAGGAAAGTTTTTCCGCCTGGCTCAACTGCGATTCCAGTTCGATCCGCTCAGTGATGTCGTCCACGATGATCAACCGGCCGATCACGTTGAACTTTCTGGTGACCAGCGGAGCAATGGCGATGTTGGCGATCCGGGTGTCACCCGCGCGCGTGTGCAGCCGGAACTTATACAGGTTGTGAATGCCGGGGTTCTGGCGCACGCGGTAGAACTCTTCCATGAATGACGCAGGAAAAATTTCGCTCAGGCGTTCGCTCAGCACCTGGGACCGCGGCATGGCATACATGACTTCCATCTGCGAGTTCCAGGATTCAATCCGGTCTTCCAGATCAACGGCCAGTACGCCAACGCTGATGGATTCCACGATGTTTTCGTTGAAGTCCTTCAGGCGCTCGTACTCATTGGCTTTCTGCTCCAGTGATGCGTAGAGCCCCGCGTTCTGGATGGCAATGCCGATATAGCCCGCCAGCGTCTCCAGCAGTTCCACATCTTCGCTCGATAGAAAGTCACCGGCCATGGTCTTGCCCACGCCCATCACGGCGATGGTGCGGCCCTGCACGGTGCAGGGGATGTAATAGTTCAAATTCAGCTTGGCGATGGTCTCCCGCGCGGTCACGCTCTCCTGCAAGGCCTTGCGCGTGTTATCGAAGAAGATGTGGCCGGCGTAATGCTCGGGGCGCTCTACCACCAGGAAGCTCAGATCGAGCGTGCCGTTGTAGCTGATACCGAACGACTTCTCCATCACAAATTCGTTGGCGTCGGCGTCGGTGGCCAGGAAGATGGCAATTCGGTCAACCAGCAGCGTACGGGAGAGCCGGTCGATCACCGAAGTCAGCATGGCGCTCAAGTCCATTTCTGAACTCAATTCGCGGCCAAATTCGATTAGTGTCCGGCGATAGTCATAGCGCTTGCGGTAGAAGAACCGGTCAACCCGGACCTGGATCCAGTTCTTAAGCGGCTCAAAGACCAGCGCCGTAATGATGATCACCGCAATCAGGCCGGCGGTGCCGGTGCCTGGGTACTTGGTGGTGATGGAGCCCGCGAGGCTTCCGATGCCAACAAAGTACGCCATCACGATGGCTGCCGTGGCCAGCGTGTAAGCCACGCCGCGCTTGAAGATGATGTCTACATCCATCAGCCGGTAGCGCACGATCGCGTAGCCCCAGGTGACAGGCAGGAAGACCAGCGACAGCACGGAGACCTTCATGGCCGGCGTGGGCAGCGCGCCAAACAGATACGGTATGACGTAAAAGAGTGTGTACGGCCCGATGGCCAGCACCGTGCCGCGAGAGATCCACTTGAGCTGCTGCTGCTG
>WNFN01258235.1_pt1 | contig 12191 bp, 16 predicted proteins | sample 5400161 | NCBI WGS metagenome assembly WNFN01 (sample SAMN13153353, study PRJNA577476) | soil metagenome | isolation source: 80 cm saprolite on Douglas fir-dominated hillslope | place: USA:California | collected 2013-09-17
TATCGCTCGCTCATAGTCTTTACGCGCCTTTTCAGCCGCATGAGCAGTCTGGGTCTGAAGCCTTGCCTGTTCTCGTTGCTGCGCGATTCGTCTTCTTTCAGCCTCCCGTTGGCTCTGTACAAGAACGCGTACCAACCCACTGCGTCGTGCCATGTCTCTTGTTTGCCTCCAATTCCACGAATATCTGAGTATTTTGTTTGTATAACATCCTCAGCGCATTAAATAGTCTATAAATTTGAATAATAGCAGAGAAGAGAGAAAAGAACAAGCATAAATAACCACAGATTGACTTACCACTACATCATACATATGATAAATTGGAGAACAAGGACTGCTCTGTTTATTTCATCATCCTCACCCAGGATGAACACTACCAGCGTTTTTTCGTCCTTGACAAAAAGAGAGTTTTTCTCTACAATGAGCGCACACATTCCCTCGTGAATCCTCATGAATAGCTGCATTGGCCCATGCATGCATCAGGGCCGCTCATAGCATGACAGCAGAGCAACTCCTACAAGAACTCGAAACGTTGACTTACGCCGCTCGAATTCGCCGTATGGTCGATTTTGGGCACACCGCAACACACGATCCCCAACTAGCCGCAACCTTGACCATACTGGAACAGGGTGATTTCTACGAGCGTTTTCTCGCGATCTACTCCTGCTTCGGCAACCGCGATGGAGCACATGTCCTGCGCGCGGTTGCCGATCCGTCGCGCATCATTCGCGGCATGGCCATTCGCCTCGCTCCTCTGGCTTGCGACGAAGCACAATTGCGACAGGCGCTTGCTCTTGTCCCTCGCGATGGGCGTCAGCCCTTGCTCCGGCAACTACGCCATTACAGCCAACAGGCATTCATTGACGAATTCCTGGAGCAACTGGCAGCAACACATGATCTCCAACTGCGCCAGCTTCTTCCCTGCGGCTCGCCCGCGCTGGTCCGCCGGCATATTGCACACATCCAACCTGTCATGGGGCTGGCCCCCTGGCGTCGGCTCACACGTCACCATCCGGCGATTACCTTTGAACTGCTCCAGACCTGGGCAGCATCGGCCACTGACCTTGATCTTCAGCTTGTTGCTTTTGCGAACGGCATTCTCCCAATCCTGACTCACAAGCAGCCAGATCTGGCCCTGACGCTGGTCGAAACCCTGGCCCGTTCTGTGCCGCTCAGCCGCCTTGATTTGAAAGCCTTGCTTTCCCAACGACCTGTCCAACTCGCTGATCTCGTCTTACAAAACTCAGACGATCTCGGAGAGGTTGATTTCAGTTCCGTTGCCCATACATTGGACGATGAGCGCCTGTTCGCCTTGCAAGCAAAATATCCAACACGGTTGGACTCCCAACCAGAAAGCTGGTTTCGTCACATCCCACCTGCAAGGCGCGTTGCGCTCTATGCGGCCTTCATTCCCAGTTGGCGCGACCACTATCGCTACAGCCGTATCTCTACGGGAATCGTGGCCTTGCTTCCTCGTCCACAACGTGAGCAAGAAGGGCGGCGTCTCCTGGCCCTGCCCTCCCTGGCAATGCATCCTGAAGAGCGTTTAGTTTATGCCGCATTTTTACCGTGGGACGAAGCGCGCAGCGTGCTCGACCCATTTCTCCATGATCCTGGCGAAAAAGTGCGCACTACAGCATTGCAGAGCCTGGCGCAGGTCGCACGTTATGAGCGAGCTCACCTCCCCGACGTGCTTGCGATTGTCAGCGCGCATCTTCATGAACCTGACCCGGTATACGGCGCTGTACTCGAGAGTCTGGTCGAGCTCCCACGCAGTATCTGGCGAGTAGAGCATCTGGAGAGCATAGAACGCATTATCTAGGGTATGGTTAATACGTTTGATTCCTCATCATCTACTGTTGGCACATTACTGTTTCTGATTACACGATTGCTCACGTGCGCGCCTGAATGGAGCGCCACGCAGTTCGCGCTGGTCGCACAGGCGCGCGGCATCACCTTTCAATATGGCTGCATCGACGACCATCGACTCTCGGATGCCGATGTGCGGCAACTTGGACCAGCCCTCCGGCCCGTGCTCATTTCCTGGGCGGAAAAAGGGGATGAGAAAACATTCCAGGACCTCCTCTCGGTGTTTGGCGAGCGCGTGCGCGTGTTTGAGGAACTCTTAGATGCGCTCGAACTGATCCTCAACCGCAAGCTCTCCTTCGACTTTGGCAATCAAATCCTCTTGACTCTTATCAATTATCGGCCAGCGCGCGCCGCGCAGCTCATCCCAGAGCTGATCCAGAAGGATCGCAGCTGGATTACCTATCCTGCCGCACTCATCTATCTCCACGCCCGGCGTCAGGATCTGCTCACGCCTTTCCTCAAGCAACAAAAGTATAGCGACCTCTTTAATACCATGAGCGCAGAGCACAGACGCAGGTGGCGTGGCCCCCAACCGCTGACCAGAGGCTTCGCGTGCTGGACTGCCCGGCAACAGGCCAGCTTTGCTCGGACACTCCTCAAGGTGATCGAGAATGCGACCAACGATCACCCGACGATCACACGAGCCATCATTCGCCTGGCCGCGTTGCCAGCCATTCCCACCCACCACCTGCTCGCCCTGACTAGAGACCAGCGGCCAGTGGTGCGCGATACCGCCCTGATCCTCTTACGCCAGCTTGATGACGCGACGCAGGTTCTCCCTACCTTGCTGAAAGCCTTACACGATGAGCGAGCCGTGAGAGCTATCTATGCTCTGCGTCCCTTTCTGCTGGCAGCGCCGCCGCAACAGGCATTGACCATCCTTCAGACAGTTCCGCTCACCAGGGTGACCATTGCCAAAGAGATGGTCCGTTTGCTGGGAGAACTGCCAGGGGAAGAGGCATTCCAGGAACTCCTGACGCTGGATGGTCAGGAGTTGCACCGCGATGTACGGGTTGCTCTCGTGCGCGCATTAGGACATCACCTGGAGCGGGATGAAGCATGGCGCATTCTGGAGCGCGAAGTCAGATCAGCCGACAAGATCATCGCCTTGAGCACCACACGCTTGAGTATCAGTCCGACGCTTGCCAAAGCCTATCGTACTCGCAAAAGGTTTCGGCGTGCAGAACGCAACCAGTATGCCCTTCACCGCTTTTTCTGGTTCGCTGAATGGAATACTGTGACAATGACCCATCTGTCGGGAGAGCACCTGGTGCTCAAAGCTCAACAACGGCTCATGCGCCTCTTCGCGCTCCTGCTCGCCCGCCCGGAACTCGATGTGCGAGCGGCGGTACTCAAAGGCTGTACGCGCCTGCCAGCAGCCGACGAAGGGCAGTTGTTGCTGACGAGCCTGCTGGAAGCCATGGACGCGGACAACGAAGAAATCTGTACAGCCGCTGCCAACGCAATCTTTGGCACCAGTGTGGCCAGCGACGCAGCAATTATCGAGCAGGCCATTGGACACCTTCTTCCGAATCGTCGCGCGCTTCTGGAAATCGTCCCGGTGCTCCGCCAAACGCTCGCCATCAACAGGCGCCAGCTTGTCCCAGTCGTCAGAGCAATAATCACAGCACTCACCGTTGATCCGCTCACGGTTGGACTGCGCATCGAACTGGCTATTGTCTCTCTTCCCTGGGATGAGATGGCGACCATGCTGGCAGAGGCAGCCGCTGCGGAAACCTTGCACGCTGATGCACTCAAACAGGCATGTGAGGCGCTTGGCCTGGTCATTGGCAGATATGGCACGATTGGCCGGCCCGATATCCAGGAGATGATCCGCCTGGAGGAACAACTGGCTGTGAGCGGCGATGCGCGCCTGCGCAGGATTGCCCTCGCCGCCCTTATTGTCCAGACAGAAGAGTCAAAGAGCTGGAACACAGAGCAACGCATCCGTTTACAGGCCTACCGCGCAGATCCATCCGCGCTTGTCGCATCAGCAGCACAATTTACTATGCTTCCTGACACAGAAGCATAGCTCTTGGAGGCCGGGTGTTCTGCCCGGCTTCCTGCTTCAGATTTGCTTATGAATGTCCTGAGCAGCGCTACCGCATCTACTGGCGTGAGTACAGCTTTGGCGAACTTTCCGCGACAGCCCAGACACGCAAGCAGTTGCTGGAACGGCTCATCCCTCGGCTCACCATCGCCAGTCGTTGTGGCATTGAAGGACGCTTCCTCAAGGTACTCGGCGATCTCCGCACTTATAAAATCCATCTCGGCTCTGGCAACATTTTGATGGAGCCAAACGATCAATACCTCTGTATCGTTCCTGGCCACAAACGCGACTCCCCACCAACCGAAGGGCTTCACCTGCCTTTCGAGGGAGATACTACGCTCTCCATTATTCTCTCCAAGGCACTCCTCCTTGTCGAGGACACGAAGATCACCGATCCGAGCATTATCCATCAAATCGGCAGAGCGAGACAGCAGGCAGTGAGCACGGAGATCGAATAAAGGCATGCACAGACCTGGTACTGCAAATGCACCAGGTCTGTGATTTTTGGCAAAAGTGAGTTCTGAGGATACCATTAAGCTAAGACGTATCGCCGCGCCGCTCGCTGACCTATTGCCTTTAATCTTCCGCGCTCAACCAATGTTTCCAAATCCCTATGAGCAGTTCTATCCGAAACGCTTGTCAACTCCCTATAGAGCTTATTGGTAATAAAACCATGTTCGCGAACGTAAGCCACCGCGTCTGTCAATCTGCCCTCTTGCTCGGCAGGCAGTGCCTTCACTGACTCTTCAACGGGTAGCTGTTCATGATCGCTCCACAACGTTCCGCTATATTGGGGCTGCGGCTGCGAGCGTGGCCTTCTGGCTAAATCCGGAGCCTGGGCAAATGTCACGACAAACTCGCCCGTTTCTTGAAAGTGGGTAGTGACTCTTGATAGGAGTGGTAGAATCAAGGTCAGGAGGACTGACACTGATGACACCACCATCCATTCCAGGATGTCCCAATCCGACTTGTGAGCAGCCACACGTCATTCGCAATGGCAGTAGCGGCGGACGACGCCGCTATCAGTGCCGTGGATGTGGCCGTTTCTTTGGCGAAACAGAAGGCACGCCGATGTATCGTCTGCACACCCCTGCCGCCGAGGTGGCTCAGGCGCTGTTGGTAGTGATGCGCCGAGGCAGTTTACGAGCGGCGGAAGAGATCACTGGCCACAAGTATGAGACGATCGGCGAATGGCTGCGGCGAGCAAGCGAGCACGCAGAGACGTTGACCACCATCCTCACGCAGGATCTGCACCTCTCAACGGTCGAAATCGACGAGTTTTGGTCCTTCGTGCGTAAAAAAGAGTATCCTCGACGAAGCTGATGCCGGAGAACGCTGGGGATGCCTCGTGCAAGATCGCCCCAGCCGCTTCATCGCTGCTTGTGCCACTGGACGCATCGGCGACGATCTCGTCGAACAAGCAGTGACACTCACTGTTTCACGAACGCAAGGTCGGGCGTTGGTGTGGTGTAGCGATGGATGGCGGGGCTATGCAGCGATCCTCAAGCGGGCGTATCGTCAGCCGGTGCGTTCAGGGAAGCCGGGACGCCCACAGCTTCGGATACCTGATGATGTGCGCTTGACGCAGACCATCAAGCATCGCGATGAGCATGGCAAGCTGCTCTCCATTGAGATCCGTGCCGTGCTGGGCGAAATGGTTTCCGAACCTGGAACCGTTCACATCGAGCGAGTCAACGGCATCCTCCGTGATCGGCTCAATGCCCTTAGAGTGTGTGTAGAAAGCCAAAAACTGGCCGATAGAAAAGAGAAGGGAGAGAAGAAAGCCGAGTAAGGTCATTGAAAGGAGCGGGATGATGGGAAAGTACTCACGCTCTGCGGATGCCGTATCCATCAGATGTAACAGATGAAGAATGGGAGATCTTAGAACCGCTGATTCCGGGAGAGAAGTCTGGAGGACGCCCGCAAGAAATTGCGCGGCGAGAAATCGTGAACGCGATTTTGTATGTGCTGCGCAGTAGCTGTCTAGGGCCGCATGCTGCCCCATGATTTGCCCCGCTGGTTTACCGCAGCGTACTATTTTCGGCAGTGGAAGCGGGCGGGAATTTGGGAACAGGTCAACGCAGCTCTCCGACGAGAACTCCGCGTTCAGATGGGGAGGGAAGAAGAACCAAGCGCGGCCATTCTCGATAGTCAATCGATCAAAACCAGTTCCGTAAGGGGCGATGAGCGCGGGTATGACGGCGGGAAAAAAGTGTCATGTCCCGGCGGGACACCATCAGGGATGAAAGAGGATATACTGAGGAGGAAAGGGCCAGGCAGAGGACGACCCATACAGATTTTATGGAATCAAACATGAGAAAAAAGCTGTTCCCCGGTGCCTTTTTGAACCGCCAGTTGTTGCTCATCAGAGAAAGCACGTAGAGGAAAATATCCTCAGGCAGGCACCCACCAGGTCCCTTTCACGAATTGTTATTCCATACTACGCCAAGGAGGGACCATTATGGAGGTGCTTCATCGACGCTGTTGTGGCATCGATATCCACAAAAAGTTTCTGGTCGCATGTTTATTGATCCTCTCGGAAAGCGGCCAGGCCCAGAAAGAGATCCGGCGTTTCTCGACGATGACCGGTGATCTGTTGGAGTGTGTCAACTGGCTCAAAGAAGCCCAATGTACCGCGATTGCGATGGAATCAACGGGAGTGTATTGGCAGCCACCTTTTAACCTGATGGAAGGGCATTTTGAGCAGGTGATGATTGTCAATGCACAACACCTCAAACGGGTGCCCGGCCATAAAACCGATCAGAAAGATGCCGAATGGATCGCGGAACTTTTGCAAGTCGGTCTCCTCAAACCCAGTTTCATTCCGAAGCGTTCCCAACGGGAACTGCGCCACCTGACCCGCTTGCGCACGACTCTCACGCAGGAACGAACTCGGCTGATTAATCGCCTGCAAAAAGTCCTGGAGGACGCCAATCTCAAGTTGACTTCGGTTCTCTCCGATGTCATGGGGCAGACCAGCCGCCAGATCTTGGAAGCGATCATTCGGGGAGAAGAAAATCCGAGCGTGCTGGCTGATCTGGCATTGCGGCGTGCTCCCAAGAAACGAGATGCGCTTGTTCTGGCTTTGAAAGGACAAGTCCGTGACCATCATCGGTTTCTCTTGCGTGAAGTCCTCGATTTGATTCACCAGCATGAACAGGCCATTTTTCGGTTGGATCAAGACCTCATAGAACGTTTGAAGCCCCAGGAGGAAACGATCCAGCGCCTGGATGCCATTACTGGCCTTAATCGACGCAGCATTGAAGTGCTCTTTGCCGAAGTGGGCTGGGATATGACTCCTTTTCCTGATGCTGCTCATCTGGCATCGCTGGTCGGGATCTGTCCAGGCAACTATGAAACCGGGGGCAAGCGCCTCAAAGGACGCATTCGTCAAGGGAATCGGTATGTGAAAGCCATTCTGGTGCAGGCTGCTCATGGGGCTGCCACAACGCAGACCTACCTGGGTGCCCAGTACCGCCGCCTTGCCGCTCGACGCGGTAGCAAACGTGCTGCCGTCGCAGTCGGCCATAGTATCCTCGTGATTTATTATCACATGCTCACGACCGGGGAAGCCTACCAGGAGAAAGGAGTGGACTACTTTGCGGATCTAGATCAACAGGACAAAGAGCGGCGATTGACCAAACAACTTGAGCAGCTAGGATACCAGGTGACTCTGACACCAACCCAGCTCGCCTGAGTTTCTTGCTCTTTCGCTTCATCACGTGGGGAAAACGCGGGTCGCCTGACCCTTAGGAGGACTTTTTTTGTTTCCTTTTCGACCCTGTTCAAGCTGCTTTCAGAGGAAATCTTGGGCCGAAAACGGCATCTGTTGGTTGACACCCAGGGGTTGCTGCTGTCAGTCAAAGTACTGGCCGCTGACCTCGGTGATCGAGATGGAGGGAAGGTGTTACTCCTGCCGCTAGCCGGCAAGCTGCCTCGGCTCCAGGTGATCTGGGCAGATAGCGGGTACAACGCGCCATTCGAGCAATGGGTGAAAGCATACCTTGGAGTTCGCCTGGAAATTGTGAACCATCCATGGGCAGGCATACGTGGGGTGTGGGCCAAAGAAGGAGCAGTCATCGACTGGGACAAGATCCTACCCAAAGGATGCGCATATCCTTCCCAGAAGATGGGTCATCGAACGAACGAATGCCTGGATCACTCATTGCCGTCGGCTCTCCCGCGATTATGAGGGCACCTATTCGAGCAGTGAGGCTTTTATCTAGTCTTTCGATGAGTAAATTGATGGTGGCCCGGCTGGCTCGCGCCCGCCCTTAATCGGCGTCATTCTAGACACACTCTTACGCGCAAAACGCATGCCTTTGCGAAACGGGATGCCACATGGGATGCGCTGGTCGGTTTACAGATCTTCGATCAGAACTTCCATCGGGCTCATCAGGCCCTACGGCTTCCGTTTGAGGAGGGAGTGCGTCGGTATCGACAGCAGTCTCCGGCCATGGCTCTGGGACTCACCGATCATCTCTGGTCGTTCCAGGAATTGCTGACTTCCCGTATTCCTACCACCCCTTAACAGGGTCACTACCAAATTTTTGGTATAGCCGTAAAAACTGACAGAGAACTTTTGAAGGAGAGCCGCGAGAAATCGTGGCTCTCTTCTTTCTAGATACGCCGTTCTATAGCACACCAATCTGGAGAATGATCCGCTTTCGTGTTTCATCCCTCCATAAAGATAAGTTGTGGTTATTCTGCAATCGTATGCACAAGCACTCAATGTTCGGCTATCTCAGCCTAGACCATTTTGAATGAGTGAACAGTTGACTTTTCATTTTCCGAGTTCTACGAAACTGGGACATCAACAAAGCATGCAACAACCATGTATGTACTTGCACCATCCTCCTCATGCATTCTAGCAGGTACATGTTGCTGTAATCGAGCCATCTGCCTGGAAGGTACAACAAACGAACTCAGGCACAGACATTTCTTCTTTGATTCCTACCAGGAGCATTGTCCCGTACAGAGTTGGCGCGATCACTGCGCTTTGCTGGCAGCAGTCGTGCCCAGATCGGAAGGCTTCCGCAGAGGCGTAGCGCAGGATAGTTGCTTCTGTGATAGTGGGTATTGGCATAGTATTCGCTCTTTTTCAGGATTTCTTGCAGATGCTTTTGCTTTACGACGAAAAGCATACACACAATAGCAGATTGCACAGGTAGAAACAAACTCGGAAAATAGATATGCTTACTCATCTGACTAATGAGCTGTTTTTTTCTGCTGAACGCGTAGCCTGCAACAACAGAATCAACAGAAGCTCCCCATTTCAGGCGACGCTCACGCTTCAATTGGCTGATATGAATAGACTTTGTAAGAGACTGATTTTGATTGAATTTTTATTATTCATGAATTTTCATGACCGCTTTACCATGCAGAAAGAAGAATGGAAAGAAAGTTTAGTCGTAAAAGATCTTTAAGATGCAAAATTCGGAAAAAAGGGAGGAGATTAAGACTCTACTCTGTTCGAAAAGGGCAGAAGCTTCTTCTTTAAGTTTAATCTCATGCATAACCTTCTTTCCGCCTTGTGTGTCCTTTTGATAGATGATGATAAACCCAAAGAAAAAACGACTATTTCTCATCCCCTTTCTGTGTAGAGATAGAGAGAGAGAAGTTGGCATGATGCTTCGAGAGAAGCAAGGAGGCAATATATGAACGTTTGTAACTCTTATGTTCCAGAAAAGGGGCATTGCAGTCGTGAAAATATGCTGTGGATAGAGTCTTTTCTATGTTGTGATGCCGGAGATAGCACATGGATGATCTACCATTAGACCCGATCGACGCGTATTTTGAACAATGCAAATGATGCCACACAAGAGGCGTATACACGAACATATGCTTCTTTGAAAAGCAATCCTCGTTGCTTACAAGAACCTACCAGTTGGCTTTGCGTTATCGCCAGAAACGTTTATCTGAACACTGTTCGTACGCGACAGCGCCAACCATCTACAACTATGTCACTTGAGCGCATACGGTCAGGCCAGTTCCGCGATCGGGATACTGAACCATTTGATGCAGTCGATACAACCCACCGTTTACCAGAAATTGTCGCTGTGAGTAATGAGGGCGTGAGGGAGATCAACAGGCAGATGGAAACGCTGCCATCAGGAGGCATTCGGGAAGCAACGGCGCTCTATGTCTATGCGGATTTCAGTTGTCCAGAGATAGCAACTCAGTTGGATCGGCCTGTCGGAACGATCAAGGCATATGTACATCGTGGTAAAAAGAATCTTCAAGAGCTTCTCAAACCCTGGAAAAATGAGGAAGAGTAGAGCAATGAGACATGACTTGAGTGGAACATATTCATACGGCGGCCAAGATCCGCAGAATGAGTCCGAAGTGGAAACCATAGCAGCGTTTCGTCAGACCATGCGCACCCGTCTGGGCTTGTCTACATTACACTGCGTGAAAGAAAATTTTGTTGGTCTCTTGCTATTGGATCTTGAGAGTTTGGAATGGAGAGTGCGCGTGGAGGCTGTGCGCCAGTTGGAACGTTTAGGAAAGGCCACTCCCATTCTTCCCTTATTGACGGCGCTGAGAGACGAAGAAGCTCCGGTGCGTGCCACCGCTGCACGTGTTTTAGGTAAGCTAGGTGAACGAGCACCTCGTGCTGAACTCATTCTGGCCTTGAGAGATCGAGAGTGGAGTGTTCGTACAGCGATTATTCAAGCATTAGGAGAACTCGGAGAAAATGTTCCAGTAGATACCCTTCTTAGTGCTTTGCAGGACGAAGACTTTTCTGTGCGAGAGGCGGCTGTATGGGCGCTTGGAAAGCTTGGTTCTCACGTTCCTGTCGAGATCTTTGAACAGGCCTTCCAGGACTCAGATGAGATGGTTCGTATCGCAGCAGCAACAGTTCTGGGAAAAAGAGAGTCCTTTACATCCATGCGAATCCTCATGCAAGGGTTAGAGCACGAGCAAGAAGTGGTACGGGCAGAGATCACTGATGTACTGGGAACACTCAGAGGAAAACGGCCAGATGTGTTTCTTCGCGAAATGCTCCAATTTCCTGATGAGATGGTTCGTGCTTCAGCAGCCAAAGCTCTGGGTGAACGAGAAGAGCAGGCATCTATTGGGCCGCTTGTTGAAGCTCTACGAGATACAAGCGCGGCTGTACGAGAAGCGGCTGCTGAAGCACTTGGAAACCTCGGGAAAAGAGTACCGGTTGCTCCGCTCGTAGAGACATTACATGATGAGAATAAAGCAGTTTCATCGAGGGCTGCTCATTCACTGGCAAAATTGGGGGAACGCTCGCCAATTGCCTTTTTATTGCAGTGTCTGAAAGATTTGCTACGTGATACGCCGGGAGAGGTTTCCTCTAAATGGCTCAATACGCCGAATGGACACGTCTTTGTGCTCTTTTGTTCTCATGAACGTGAAGAAGCTCCTCTCCACGAAGTTCTGCTCAAAACATTATCGCGGTTTACACAGATTGAACGACTTGGTATTGCACTCGCAAATACCAATGAAGCTTTCCGATCAATTGCTCAACAAGCGCAAGCGATGCTGGTCGGTCATCCAGGGGCAGAACTCCTGCTTGCTACTGGTGCTTTCGCGCAACAAGATAAAAGCCAACCGCCAGTGCAGGTTGTTTTCTCAAGCGTCAGTTATAACGGTGTGGAAGAAAGGCAAGAGCGTCAATCGCAATCTTCAGAGGAACCGACTCGTGAAAAGAAGTTGCCTCTCCTCGATCAACTGGATTCAGCCTGGACAAACACATGGGGAAAGCCAGTATGTGAACAAACGCGAGAACTGACTGATCTCAAATTATGGCATGAAGCTTCGACAGAACCAGTCCCTCCGTGGATGCTTTATGATCAGGCAGGGGATGCTTTCTGGCATTCAGGTCTTTCATAATGTGTTTCTATTTACTAGTGTTTATTTCGGAAATGAAAATCGGGCTCGTCCGCTTTTCAGCTAACTCTTGAGAGCCTTTTTGCCATGAGTAATGACGAGGAGAGGAGATCGTTATGGAAAGAGAAACATCAGATGAGCTTGAAAGGCAACTTGTCACTGTACTGGAACGCTTATCCGTGCCGGTTGAGATTGCCCAGTGCCGAGCTTGTTCCGGCCAAACCTATTATGAATGGTGGGTTACTTCAAAACATAGGCATGGAATTGCATGCACATTCCCTGAGGCGGTGCATGAAGCTTTGGATAGTTTTCTGAAAGCATCTTGAAAAATGCTCAGAAATGATGGGCATGCTTGCCTGGAACGGGGGACGTGCTGCTCATGGTTTGGTTCACGTAAAGATTAGATCCTTGAGGC
>WNFN01082216.1_pt1 | contig 12185 bp, 9 predicted proteins | sample 5400161 | NCBI WGS metagenome assembly WNFN01 (sample SAMN13153353, study PRJNA577476) | soil metagenome | isolation source: 80 cm saprolite on Douglas fir-dominated hillslope | place: USA:California | collected 2013-09-17
GCCCATTCTATCCCGCCTGGGGGAGACAAGCGAATCGTGGTGACAGACCTCTTATCCGCTAACCGCGTCGATCGAATTTCCGTTGCTATCGTCGCCGTTTGATCCGTTCGTAGTCCTCGCTGGTGTTGACGCCGAGGAGACACTCCTCTCCCGCCGGAACGTGCTCGATCCATTCCGGATGGCGGGCCAGCACCCCGCGCGCGCCTTCGTCCGGAGCGGCGGCGCGGAGGGCGGCCCAGGCCCTCCGTGAAAATCCCGCCGGGTGACCGCGTCGTCCGCCGTGACTGGGCACGGCGATGGTGGCGCCTCGGGAGAGCGCGGCCACCACCGCGTCCACGGTGGCCGCTTCCACGAGCGGATGATCGACGGGGTGGACGAGCACGGCGTCGGCGCCCGCGTCCTCGGCGTCGTCGAGACCGCACAGGATCGAAGTCAGCATGCCTTCCGCGTAGTGGGGATTCATGATCGTGACGACGTCCGCCGGCAACGCCGCCTCGCGCCGAACGCGATCGGCGTCATGTCCGATCACCGCCGTCACGCGCTCCACCCCGGGCCGGCGCAGCCGGCCCGCCACGCGGGCCAGGAACGTCTCGCCCTCCAGCGCGAGCAGCGCCTTCGGTCCGCCCATGCGCGCGCCGCGGCCCGCGGCGAGGATGATGGCGTGGATGCGCAAGGCCGTCGGCCCTGCGGCCACCACCGGACCGGTTGGCTGCACGTCGGGTATCATCACCCTTCACGGCATGAAGCAGAAGCACCTGGTTTCGCTGCGGGATTACACGCGAGGGGAGCTCGAAGAGGTCTTCGATCTCGCCCGGCGGGTCAAGGCCGACCCGGGCGCGTATGCGCAGGCCCTGCGCGGCAAGTCGCTGGCCATGATCTTCCAGAAGCCGTCCACGCGGACGCGGGTGTCGTTCGAGGTCGGGATGTTCCAGCTCGGCGGCCACGCCCTGCATCTCGGCGCGAACGAGATCCAGATCGGGCGCGGAGAGACCCTGGCCGACACGGCCAAGGTGCTCTCCCGCTACGTGGACGGCATCATGGCGCGCGTGTACTCGCACGAGGACCTCGTCGAGATGAGCCGCCACGCGACGGTGCCGGTCATCAACGGGCTCAGCGACCTCCTGCACCCGGTGCAGGCCCTGGCCGACTTCTTCACGATCTTCGAGCGCCGCGGCCGGCTCGACGGAGTCACCCTCGCCTACGTGGGGGACGGCAACAACATGTGCCAGGGACTCATGAGCGGCGCGGTCAAGCTCGGGGTGGAGATGAAGGTGGCCGCGCCCAGTGGATACGAGCCCAACCAGCTCATCGTAAAGAGCGCGGTGCGGGAAGCCCAGAGGTTCAAGACCGCCCCGCCGTTGGTCACCGCCGACCCGATGGAGGCGGTGCAGGGCGCCGACGTCGTCTATACGGACGTGTGGACCTCGATGGGCCAGGAGGCGGAAGCGGACGCACGGCGCCAAGCCTTCCAGGGCTACATGGTGACCCCGGAGATGATGGCGGCGGCCGCGCCGGACGCCATCTTCATGCACTGCCTCCCCGCCCATCGCGGCGAGGAAGTGGCGGCGGAGGTGATCGACGGGCCGCAGTCGATCGTCTTCGACCAGGGGGAGAACCGGCTCCACGTCCAGAAGGCGATCCTGATCCTGCTCATGGGCGGGGCCGCGCCGCCGCCCCGGCCCACGACGCTTCGGGCCTGACCGGCGCTCAGCCGCGCCGGCGTGCCGGGGCCCGTCGCTGCGCGAGCTCGTCCAGCACGGCCAGGATCTCTCCCGTGGTCACGTCCGGGACGATGGTGACGGCGCCGATCGCGGTGGGCAGGATGAAGGGCACGCGGCCTTCGCGGGCCTTCTTGTCACGCGCGACGGCATCGAGGACGCGCTCGGGCGCGAGGCCCAGGCGCGGCCGCGGCCCCAGGCCGTCCACCGCGGATGCGATCTCTTCGAAATCAGGGGCGGACAGGAGGCCGCGGCGCCGGGCCAGGGCGGCGGCGGCGATGAGGCCCCAGCCCACCGCCTCGCCGTGCGTGAACCGGCGGTATTCCGTGACCGCCTCGAACGCGTGGCCCAGTGTATGTCCCAGGTTCAGGACCCGCCGCAGATCGCCTTCTCGCTCGTCCTTCCCGACCACGTCGGCCTTGAGGTGGCAGGCGGCGGCGATCGCCTCGTCGAGCTTCTCCGCATCCCAGCCTTCGAGCGAGGGCGGCGCCTGGCGAAGGGCATCGAACAGCCCGCGGTCCCCGATGATCCCGCACTTCAGCACCTCGTAGGCCCCGGTCTGGCGCTGGCGAGCGGGAAGGGTCCCGAGGAACGCGGGGTCGACGATCACCGCCCGCGGCTGGTGGAAGGCGCCGATCATGTTCTTGGCCCGGGGGTGGTTGATGCCGACCTTTCCGCCGACCGAGCTGTCGACCATCGCGAGGAGCGTCGTCGGCACGCCCACCCAGTCCACGCCCCGCATGTAGGTCGCGGCCGCGAAGCCGGCGACGTCGCCGATGACGCCGCCTCCGATGGCCACGACCAGGCCGTCGCGACCCAGGCGTGCGGTCACGAAGGCGTCGTAGAGGCGCTCGAGCGTGCGCGCGTTCTTCTGGCGCTCGCCGTCCGCGACCAGGACCTCCGTCCAGGCCAGGTCCGCCAGCCCGGGCCGGATCCGGTCGCGGTGCTTTTCCCAGATCGTGGGGCTCGACACGACGGCCAGGCGTGACCGGCCCAGGGGGGCCAGGAGGCGGCCGAGCGACGCGGAGGCTCCGCGCTCGATGTGCACGACGTAGGGACGATCGGGGACGGCGACACGGATCTCCCGCATGGGAGACGGAGCCTACCATTCCTCGACCCCTTGCTAGCGGAGCCAGCCGGGCAATGCGCCCTCTCTCCGCGCGCGGTCCTCGAACCGCGCTTCCTCGTCGCGCACGCGCGCCTCCAGGGCCGCGATCTGCCGCCGCCAGGCGTCCAACTGGGCATCGTTCGAGGCGTGCGCGCGGCGCGACGGCGACCGGGACGGGGTCTCCCGCTCCGCGAGGCGCGCCCGCATCTCGTCGATCCGCTCGCGCATGCGCTGCAGGCGGACGTGCAGGTGCTCGGCCTGTCGCCGCCAGTACGCCTCCGACCGCGCGCGTCCGTCCGCGGCCGCGCGATCGGACGCGGCGGGTGGGGCCGCGGCGACGACCTTCGAGTTGACTCCCGTCTCGTCGCGATGGGGCGAGACGCGCTCGAGGTCGTCGTTCGTATAGAGCGGAACCGGCTTCTTCTCTTCCGACACTCCGGCCGGGCCCGCCGCGAGCAGCAGCAGGCGCAGGCCGAGACTCGGCCACGACATGGGACATGCCTTTCCGGGAGAGGGGAGTGCGAAGGGAGGTGGGGAACCGCGAGGCCGAGCGCACCGTATCACCGAATCGCCTGCCCGCGCAAGAGTGATCGGCGAAGCGCGCTGATAGAATCGATCCTTTGATCTCACGTGACCCGGCATGTCAGATGACCTCATTCGCGTCGACTTCCTCGTGCTCGGCTCCGGCATCGCTGGCGGTGGCCATGGGGTCCGACGACGCGACCGAGCTGCACCTCGACGACACCCTGAAGGCCGGGGCCGGCATCGTCTCCGGGCCGGCCGCGCGCATCCTCGTGGAAGAGGGACCGGAGCGGATCCGCGAGCTGGCGGCCTGGGGGGCGCGCTTCGACCGCGAGGGCGGCCGCTTCCATTTCACGCGCGAAGGGGCCCATTCGCGCAATCGCGTCCTGCACGCCCTGGGCGACGCCACCGGGTGGGAGATGGTGCGCGCGCTCCTCGACCGGGCCCAGCGCACGGCGCGCGTCTCCGTGCGCTCGTTCGCCTGCTCGGTCGATCTCGTCCTCGCCGGGGGCGCGGTGGTCGGCTGCCGGTTCCTGTCCGAATCGGGGTCGGAGACGACCGTGATCGCGCGCGCCACCCTGCTGGCCACGGGCGGGGCGGGAATGGTGTTCGCGGAGACGACCAATCCTCCGGTGGCGACGGGCGACGGCATGGCCATGGCCCGGCGCGCGGGCGCGTCCCTCCTCGACATGGAGTTCGTGCAGTTCCACCCGACCGCGCTGGCGGTGCCGGGAGCGCCCCGCTTCCTCGTCTCGGAGGCCGTGCGGGGCGAGGGGGCCTATCTGCGCAACGGCGCGGGCGAGCGGTTCACGGAGGAGCTGGCTCCCCGCGACCAGGTGGCGCGCGCGATCGCACGCGAGAACCGCGCCGGCCGCGGTCCGGTCACCCTCGACCTGCGCCATCTCGACCCGGACCACATCCGGAGCCGTTTCCCGCGGATCGCCGCCACCTGTGCGCGCTACGGCGTCGACCTGACGAGCGATCCGGTGCCGGTCACGCCCGCCGCCCATTACGTGATGGGGGGCGTGGCCACGGACCTCAGCGGCCGCTCGACGCTGCCCGGTCTTTATGCCGCGGGCGAAGCGGCGGGTACGGGTGTCCACGGCGCCAACCGGCTGGCCAGCAACTCGCTGCTCGAGGGGCTGGTGGTCCCGACGGCGCGTCCCGGAGGAAGCGAGAGAAGTCGATCCCGCCGGGCTCGTGGCGACGCTGCGACGCCGCGCCTGGGACAGCCTTGGGCTCGAACGTGACGGGGCCGGCCTGCGCGGCCTCCTCGACGACCTGGCCGCGCTGGGGGCCCAGGTCGCGGCCCACCCACGCCGTCGGGCGGCAGCGGAAGCGCGCAACCTCGTCGCGGTGGCCGAGGCCATGGTCGCGGGCGCGCTGTTCCGGGAGGAGAGCCGCGGGGGCCACTTCCGCACCGACTTCCCGGAAACCGACGACGCGCGCTTTCTCGGGCACACCCTCCTCACCACCGACGGGCCTCGCCTCATCCCGGTGGACGCCGTCGCGGCCAGCGCCGCATGAACGAGCCGGTCCTCCTCTTCCCGCTGGGCGAGTACTGGTGGTTCTACGCCGCCTTCCTGGCCCTGGTCCTTGTTCTCCTGTCCCTGGACCTCGGCGTGTTCCACCGCCGCGCCCACGCCGTCTCCTTCAAGGAGGCGGCGATGTGGTCGGTGGTGTGGGTCGGGCTCGCGCTCGCCTTCCTGGGCGGCTTCTACCTGTTCATGCTGGCCCGGCTGCCGCACGATCCGCGGCTGACCGCCATCGCGGGCTTCGATCCGCGCGCGGCCGCGCACCGGGCCGCGCTCGAGTTCCTGGCCGGGTACGTGGTCGAGTACTCGCTGTCCGTGGACAACATCTTCGTGTTCGTGGTGGTGCTGACCTACTTCGGCGTGCCCACGCGGCTGCAGCATCGCGTGCTGTTCTTCGGGATCCTGGGCGCGCTGATCTTCCGCGCGATCTTCATCGGACTCGGCGCGCTGCTCCTGCGCTTCGAATGGGTGCTCATCGCCTTCGGAGTCTTCCTCGTCTACACCGGCTTCAAGATGATGTTCGCCGAGGACAAGGAAGTCGATCCGGAGAGCAACGCCATCATCCGCCAGTTCCGCCACCTCGTGCCCGTCACCACGGAGATGCACGGCCACAAGTTCTTCTTGCGGGTCGACGGAAGATGGCACGCCACGCCCTTGTTCGTGGCCCTCCTCTTCCTGGAGATGACCGACATCGTGTTCGCGGTGGATTCCGTGCCCGCCATCTTCGCTCTCACCCGCGAGCCGCTCATCGTCTTCACGTCGAACATCTTCGCCATCCTGGGGCTGCGCAACCTCTACTTCCTGCTGCGCGGCGCCATCGACAAGTTCCACATGCTCAAGTACGGCCTGGGCATCGTGCTGATCTTCGTCGGAGCCAAGATGACCGTGCTGAACCGGCTCTACGGCGGGCATTTCCCGATCACCCTGTCCCTGGGCATCATCGTGGGCGTGATCGCGGTGTCGGTCGTGCTCTCGCTGATGTTCCCCAAGAAGGGCGACGCGAAGCCGGTCGCCCCGGACAACGACGCCGGCGACACGCCGGACGAGAAGGATGGATAAGGAGCGTATGTCGAAGGAGATCACCCCGAAGGGCGAGGACTACTCACAGTGGTACCTCGACGTCGTCCTCAAGACGGAGCTGGCGGACTACGGGCCGGTGAAGGGCTGCATGATCATCCGGCCCTACGGTTACGCGGTCTGGGAGCACATGCAGGCGGACATGGACCGGCGCATCAAGGAGACCGGCCACGTCAACGCCTACTTCCCGCTCTTCATCCCCAAGAGCTTCCTCGAGAAGGAGAAGGAGCACGTCGCGGGTTTCTCTCCGGAATGCGCCTGGGTGACGGTGGGGGGCGGGGAAGAGCTGGAGGAGCCCCTCGCCATCCGGCCCACCTCGGAGGCCATGATCTGCTCGATGTACGCGAAGTGGGTCAAGTCCTGGCGCGACCTGCCCGTGCTGATCAACCAGTGGGCGAACATCGTGCGCTGGGAGAAGGTCACACGGCCGTTCCTGCGCACGACCGAGTTCCTCTGGCAGGAAGGCCACACCCTGCACGCGACGGAGGCGGAGGCCGAGGAAGAGACGCTGAAGATGCTCCACGTCTACCGGAGCTTCTCGGAGGAGATCCTCGCCATGCCCGTCGTCTGGGGCCGCCAGTCGGAGAGCGAGAAGTTCGCGGGCGCGCTCCGCACCTATTCGATCGAAGCCTTGATGGGGGACGGCAAGGCGCTCCAGGCCGGGACGAGCCACAACCTGGGCCAGCATTTCGCGACCGCCTACGGCATCGAGTTCCTCGACAAGGATCAGCAGCGCGCGCTGCCCTGGTCCACGTCGTGGGGCACCTCGACGCGCATGATCGGCGGGCTGATCATGACCCACGGCGACGACGCGGGCCTCGTCCTCCCGCCGAGGGTGGCGCCCTATCAGGTCGTCGTGGTGCCCATCCCGCCGCGCAAAGGCGACTGGAGCGAGACCGTGCTGCCCAAGGCGCGCGAGGTGGTGCAGGCGCTGCGCGGGGCGGGGGTGCGCGTGCACCTCGACGATCGCGACACCCAGCAGCCGGGATTCAAGTATGCGGACTGGGAGATGCGCGGAGTGCCGTTGCGCCTCGAGATCGGACCCAAGGACGTGGAGAAGGACCAGTGCGTCCTGGTCCGGCGCGACACGCGGGAGAAGGCCTTCGTGCCCCTCGCCTCCGTCGCGGAGCGTGCGCGCGAGCTGCTCGAGTCCATTCAGGACGGGCTTCTGGACCGGGCCCGGCGCTTCGTCGCGGACAATACGACGCGGGTGGGCACCTACGACGAGTTCAAGCGGGTCATGACGGAGAAGCGCGGTTTCATCGTGGCCGGCTGGTGCCGGTCCGCGGATTGCGAGGCCAGGATCAAGGAGGAGACGAAGGCCACCGTGCGCGTGATCCCGATCGAGGGCACCCCTGCCGCGGGCGCCTGCGTGCGCTGCGGCCAGCCGTCGTCCGGCGAGGTCTATTTCGCGCAGGCCTATTAGGAATGGGTCCGAACGGCGCCCTTGCACCCGCGCCGCCGGCCCGCGGCGGGGCCGTCACCCTGGTCCTCGTCGCGCCCCTGCTCTTCGCCTCCGGAGCCTGCGCCCTCGCGTATCAGACGGCTTGGACGCGCGAGTTCCGGCTCGTCTTCGGCGCTTCCACCGCCGCCTCCGCCGCGGTGGTGGCGGTGTTCATGGGCGGGCTGGGCCTGGGCGGTCGGCTGATCGGGCCGCGCGCCGATCGCCACCCCAACCCGCTCCTGTTCTACGCTCGGCTCGAAGCCCTCGTCGCGACCACGGCCGCGGTGACGCCCTGGCTCCTGGCGCTGGTCCGCCAGGCCTACATCGCCCTCGGGGGTACGGCCGCCCTGGGACCACAGCTCGGCACGCTCGCCCGCCTGATCCTGGCCGCGCTGGTGCTCTTCGTGCCGACCGTGCTGGCGGGCGGAACGCTGGGCGCGGCGGCGCGCGCGGTCGAGCAGGAGGGCGACGCGCCGCGGCGCGCCACCGCGGTCCTGTACGGAGTGAACACGATGGGCGCGGTGGCGGGTTGCCTGGCCACCACGTTCTTCCCCGCGCGGGGGTCATGGGCGTGCCCCCGGTCACCGACCAAGGTCCGACCGCCGACCGCGCGGTCGCGGCCTCTCCGAGGTTCGTGCTCGTGGCCGCCGCCATCGTCGGGTTCGCGTTCTTCCTCATGGAGCTGGTGTGGTACCGCATGCTGGGGCCCATCCTCGGCGGCACCGTCTACACGTTCGGGCTCGTGCTGGCGGTGGCCCTGGCCGGTATCGCCCTCGGCGGCCTCGCCTACCCGTTCGTCGTCGGACGGCGCGGTCCGAGCCTCACCGCCTTCGCCCTCACGTGCCTGGCCGAGGCGGCCTGCCTCGCCGTTCCCTACGCGATCGGAGACCGGCTGGCCCTGCTCGCGCTGCGGCTCCGCCCCGGACCGGGCGCGGGCCTCTGGGGTCACGTCGAGGGATGGACGGTCGTGACCGGGATCGTGGTCTTGCCCGCGGCCGCCGTGGCGGGCGCCCAATTCCCGCTCCTGATCGCGCTGCTCGGCCGGGGCCGCGATCGTGTCGCCCGCCACGTCGGGCTCGCCTACTTCTGGAACACGGTCGGGGGGATCGCGGGCGCCCTCGCCGGCGGCTTCGGCCTGCTCCCTCTTCTCACCGCACCCGGATGCTGGCGTGCGGCCGCGCTGATGCTCGTGGCCCTCGCCCTGGCCGCGCTCCTGGCCACTCCCGACCGCCCGCCGCCCGTCCTTGCCCTCACGTTCGTCGGCGCGGCCGCGGTCGCGGTTTCTCTCCTCGCCCTTCCCGGCCCGACCGCCGCCTGGCGGCACGGCGGCGTAGGCGTGGGACGCATCATGACCCTCGGTCCTGGGCCGCTGCGCGGACCCAACGGCTATCGCGCCTGGCTCAACGATTCGCGCCGTTTCGTCCTCTGGGAGAGCGAAGGTGTCGAGAGCAGCGTCGCCGTGCAGGCCCTCGCCGGCCTCTCCTTCGTGGTCAACGGGAAGATCGACGGCAACGCGCGCGACGACGCCCCCACCCAGGTCATGGGCGGGCTGCTGGGGGCTCTGCTCCGTCCGGAGGTGCATCGCTCGCTCGTCATCGGCCTGGGAACGGGAAGCACCGCGGGTTGGCTGGCCGACGTCCCGGGCATGGAGCGTACGGACGTGGTCGAGCTGGAGCCCGCGATCCTCCACGTCGCGCGCTTGTGCGCGCCCGTCAACCGGCGCGCCCTGGACAACCCGCGTGTGCACGTCACCACCGGAGACGCGCGCGAAGTCCTCATGACCGGGCGCGGCCAGTACGACCTCGTGTTCTCGGAGCCTTCCAATCCCTACCGGGCGGGGATCGCCAGCCTCTTCACGCGCGAGTTCTACCAGGCCGTCGATTCACGGCTCTCCCCCGACGGGGTCTTCCTGCAATGGGTGCAGGCCTACGAGGTGGACGAGCGCACGATGTCCACGATCCTGGCCACCCTGGCCACCGTGTTCCCGGAAGTGGAGGTCTGGCAGGTCCACAACGTCGATCTCGTCTTCGTCGCCTCCCGGCGGCCCCTGCGCCACGACGCCGCCTCCCTCGAGGCGCGCATGCGTCAGGAGCCGTTCGCCAGCGCGCTGCGCAACGCCTGGCGCGTGACCGATGTCAGTGAGCTGCTGGGCGCGTTCGTGGCCGGACCTCCCCTCGCGCGGCACCTCCTGGACATGGGCGAGGAGGTCAACACGGACGACCGCAACTCCGTCGAGTTCTCGTTCGCGCGCATGGTGGCGCAGAAGACGGTGTTCGACGTGAAGCGCATGCGTGCCATCGCCGCCGCTCTTGGCGCCGATCGTCCGGCCGTCACCGGGGCCATCGACTGGGGGGCGACCCTTCCGCGTCGCGCATCCGCCGAAGAGCGCGACCGCATCATCGCCCACAGGTTTTATGCGAACGGGCGCCTGGCCGACGCCGTGGACACCTTCCGGAAGCAGCCGCGGCCGCCCTCGGGTCTCGTCGAGATCGCTCTCTTCGCGGAGGGCCTCGCGGAGCGCGGAGACACGGACGCGGCGCCGTACATCCGGGCCCTGGGCGCGGCCGTCCCGGCGGAGGCGGATGCGGCGGCGGCGCGCCTCGCCTACCGGCTCGGACGGGTCGACGTCGCGGTGGACGCCCTCATCTCCGCCTTCACGCGTTACCGCGGCGATCCCTGGCCGAGCCAGGCCGCGATGGAGCGTGGCCTCGCGCTGGCCCGGGAGATCGCGGCCGCGAACCCCGAGACGGCGCCACGCCTGTACGACGCGCTGGCACTGCCGTTCTCCGTGCGTGCGCTCGAGCAGGAGAGGCTCTTCTTGTGCGTGCTCGTCGCGCGGTCGGGTGGCCTGTGGGAGCGCTGTCGGGAAGCGATGGCGCCGCTGGAGAGGCACCTGCCCTGGCGGCCGGACATGCTGCAGGCGCGCGCCGATTGTTACGAGCACGCCGGCGACCCTCGGGCCAAACGGGCGGCCGCCGACCTCCAGGAGTATCTCGAGGCCGACCGGTCGGCGCCTCCGCCGTCGCCCGCGGCTGTACCCACGGTGCCGGCGCTGTCGCCACCCCCGCCATAGCGCCCGCGCTCCGGCGCCACATCCGACGACGACGCCCGCGCCGCCGCGGTAACATACGCGCCGCGGCGGCGCTGCGTTCGAGTCGCACGTCGGGCGAAGCACCCGGTGAGACGGTTCCGGAAGCGTCACAGCGACGGGGCGCGCGAGCGTGCCCGCTCCGTACGCTAGAAGAGCGCGGCGCCGATGACCCCGCGTGGGGAGGACCGATGGAGCCCCTGGTCGCAGTGGCCTTGATCGCGGTCGTGGCGCTGCTTCTGGCCTCGCCGTTCCTGGCGGTGTTCGCGTTCATGCGCCTGCAGGCCCTGGCGCGTGAGCTGGGCGACGTGCGGACCGAACTCGGCATCCTGCGGACGCGAGTGGACCGCTGGACAGCGTCTCCGCCCACCACTACGACTCCGCCTCCGGTCCCGGCCAAGGCGGCTCCGCCCTCGGCGGCGCGACCGGTCGCTTCGCCCCCACCTCCACTGCCCCCACTCACCCCGCCGCCGGTGCCGGCGGCCGCTGCCCACGAGAGGTCCGTGCCCGTGCCGTCGGAGGCTCGCGTGCCGCGGCGATCATCACCGGTCGCGCCCCCGCGCCCTCCCGCCGGCGACTTCGCTTCGAACCTCGGCCCCAAGATCCTCGCCGCCGGCGCCGGCCTCGCGTTCGTGGTGACGCTGGGCCTGTTCGTGAAGATCGCATGGGACAACAACTGGGTCGGCCCGACCGGGCGCGTCCTGTTCGGGGCCGTCTTCGGGCTCGGTCTCCTCGCCGGTGGCGTGCGCCTGCTGCGGCGCGAGTATCGCCCGCTGGGTCAGGCCCTGGCCGGGGCGGGGCTGGCCGGTCTCTACACATCCGCGTTCGCCGCGCACGCCTTCTATCACCTGATTCCGCGCGGCGCGTCGGGAACGCTGATGGTCGCCATCACCGGCTCCGCCGTCCTGCTGGCGGCACGCCTCGACGCACGGATCCTGGCCGCGCTGGCCTGGATCGGCGGCTACATGACGCCGATGCTGCTCTCGACCGGTGAGGACAAGGCGCTCGCGCTCTTCCTGTTCCTCGCCGTGCTCGACGCCGGCGCCCTGATCCTCGACCACCGCAAGCCGTGGCCGGAAACGGTGCCGCTCGCGCTCCTGGGCACGATCCTTCTTTATGGCGGCTGGTACGCCCAGTTCTTCACCCCCGAGCACTTCGAGACCGCCGCCTTCGGTCTGGTGCTCTTCACGGCGCTCTTCGCGCTGGGAATGGCGCCCAAGGAGCGCGGCCTGGGTCTCGGCGCCGTCTTCACGATGGCCGGCCTGGGGCTGAGCGTGCTCGCGGGCAGCGCCGATCGTCCGGAGATCCTGCTCCTGCTCGCCCTTGCCCTCGGCGCGGCGGCCGTCCGGGAGGCGGCGCGCCGGCACTGGGCGTTCGTGCTGCTCGCCGGGCTGGCCATGGGCCTGCCGCTGCTGACCTGGTGCGGCGCCTACTATCGGGCGGACGCGTTCGGCCTCGCTGCCGCCTGGGTCGTCGGCGCCCTGCTGATCCTCACCGTGCCCTGGGTCGGGGGGGCGGTCACCCCGCCGGTGGCGATGGAAGGCGCGGTCCTGATCGGCGCCGCCCTCGTCTCGATCGGGCTGTGCCATGCCACCAACCGTCCGCGCGCGCTGCTCGCCTACCTGCTTGCGCAGGCCGGCGTCGCGATCCTCGTCCGACGGCGCTGGGACTGGGCGGAGGCGATCGGCGCGGG
>WNFN01226664.1_pt1 | contig 12185 bp, 8 predicted proteins | sample 5400161 | NCBI WGS metagenome assembly WNFN01 (sample SAMN13153353, study PRJNA577476) | soil metagenome | isolation source: 80 cm saprolite on Douglas fir-dominated hillslope | place: USA:California | collected 2013-09-17
GCCACGGCCATCACCCGGTGGTTTCAACGCTATCGCGGAAGGGCCATGGCGGTGACGCTGTCGGCGTCGGGATTTGCTGGCTTTATCGTCGCCCCGCTAATCAACCGCATACTGGCGGCGAATGGCGGGAATTGGCGGCAAGCGTGGGCGATTGTGGCAGGGATTTCTGTTCTGTCAGCGGTGGTCGCATTTCTCTTTGTAAGGGAGCGTCCCGAAGACCTCGGCCAAGTGGTAGATGGCGGACCGGGCGCGCCCCCCTCGGCGAAGTCGGCGGCGGCCAGCGCACGTGTGACTAAGTTTCCGTGGGAGCCTCAACAAGCATACAGAACTCTTGCTTACTGGATGATTCTTGTCGGCGCCATTGCGTGCCAATTTCCGTTTTTCTTTTTCACGGCTCACTGGATTCTGCACCTGAAGGGTGTGGGCATTTCTCCTGCGGACGCCGCGTGGGCGATGGGCCTCTTCACGCTCGGAGCTGTTTTTGGCCGTTTGATTGGCGGCTGGTTGATGGACGCCATGGAAGGGCGCTTCGCGTTCATGCTGGGCTTCTGTTGTTATTTTTTGGGATCGTTCCTGGCGATTCGCGTATCTCCGGATGCGTTGTGGATCGCTTACAGCGCGGCGATTCTCTACGGCACGGGTTTCGGATGGACGTTCATTTGCCTAAACACCGTTACGGGACACTACTACGGGCCGGCCGCTTTTCCGAAAGTGAACGGAATGACGCTGGTGCTCGCAGCACTTTTTTGTTCGCCCGCTGGCTACCTGGGCGGAAGAGTTTTTGATTTGTACCAAAGCTATAAACTGGCTTTCGAAGTGAATTCCGTCCTTGCTGCCTTGGGAATCATCGCACTGTTTTTCGCAAAGATGCCTGAGCCGCGGGAAGCGGAAAGTCAGTTCAGTGACCGAAGGAATTGAAGAGGAAAGGGCCGCGGGCAAAATTTTGGCTGGGAGACTAGGATTCGAACCTAGATAGCCAGATCCAGAATCTGGAGTCCTACCGTTGGACGATCTCCCAGCAGTATGAAAACAACTGACTTACGTTTCAGGCAGTCGTCAACCGCGCCAGGCGCGAAGAAGTTCCAGGTCTACGGCCTACGTATGTTTCCCACAGGTTTCGTTGGCACGCCCTGGCCGCCGGCAATGGACACCATTTGCCCCTGCCGAATCGCATATTGCACATTTCCCCAGCGGATATGATTCGAACCAAAACTGGCGAGCCAGACCACGAAATGGATAGCGTCGCGCAGCGGCACCAGCCAAATCTTGCGACGCAAGACTTCGTCTTGGACGCCCCAAATCCCCACCGTCCAAGCCATCGCAAGACGGAGGACCGAGTACGCTAGCAGATAGCCGACAGCGATCCATTTCGCCGGCGCGACGAATGCGGCAAGCAGTGCCCACGGAAGCCCCTGAGTAAAAAGCAACCCGAGATAGGAGAGTGGTCTGCACAAACGCACCGTCCGTGCCCAGCGCATTTGATGGTTCCAAAAGCTGCGAAGAGTCTGCGCGGGATACATGGTCCACACAGATTCGCGTGAGAGCACCACCTCGCCGCCGGCTTTGGCAATGCGGTTGCCGAGTTCATAGTCGTCGGCAAGCGTCCCGGCAATGGCTTCGAATCCGCCCATTTTTCCGAGCCATTCCTTGGTCGTAGCGATAGAGGCTCCGAGCGCAAAGGTGATTCCTTCCATCCATTCGGCCATGACAACACCCGCGAAAAAATCGCTGGAAGCACCGACGGCTTCGATTTCCGCGCCAAGATTCTTCTCGGCGATGCCGCGATAAAAGCAAGTCACGGCCCCGACCTTACGATCCGTAAGCGGAGCCACGACTTCGCGCAAAAAGCGCGGTCCGACGCGCACATCGCCATCAGTAAGCACGAGCACTTCGTTCTGCGCCTCCCGCGCGAGCCGCGCCAGTTTGTTGACCTTGCGGTTTGCGCCGAGATGCTCCGCACCCACGAGCAAACGGATCTGCCGTTGCGGGAATTCCGCGATGACGCGGCGAATCACGGGAACCGCGGGGTCTTCGTCATCGTTCACGGCAAACAAGATTTCAAAGTACGGGTAGTCCTGGCGGCAGAAACTGGCGAAATTTTCGTAGGACCAAAAATCCACGCCGCGCACGGGTTTGAGTATGCTTACAGATGGAGTGAAATCCGGCAATACTCGTGCGCGCTCCTTGTTGAAGAAGCGCAAGGCCACCAGCGTCGCAAGCATGTAATAAACCAGCGGACCCGCCGCCAGCAGTAGCACGCCATCACGCCACATCGCAGATTGCAACATCATGCTGGTTCGCTCGTCATGGGTGGAAGAATGCCGTGGTTCGTGATCAGCCGGCAGCAACCAGCGCGACCCCGGCGCAAACCAGCAGGACCCCGGCCCATCGCGCGGTACTGATCTGTTCGCCCAAGATGTACTTGGCTCCAAGCGTGCCCACCACGTAGCTGAGCGCTGATGCCGGAATCACCAGGCTGATTGGCTCCCACGAAAGCAAGATCAGCAATGAATAAAAGGACAGAGCCATCAGTGGCACGCCCGCCCAGAACCAGCCATTGCGCACCGCTCGCCCCAGGAACTGCAGCAACTCCAGCGGCCGCAATCGCGTGGGCTCACCAGTCTCCTTCATTCCATAGGTGATGGCGATTTCGCCCCCGGTACTGCCAAAAATCAAGACGGCAAGTGCCAGAACGACGCGCATCAAGCCACAGCCTCACTGGCCGCGGCGGTCGTCCGCGGTTTCGTTTGCCCTACTAAGAGCACACCCACGCAGATCAACACGACTCCAAACCAGCGCCGCGGCGAAACCGACTCATGTAAGAAAACAACCGCCAGCAGCGTGAGCAGAGCGTATCCAAACGCCCCCGCTGGCATCACGTAGCTGTAGTCCGCCCAACTGAGCACCGTCATGTAGCTGAGCATGAAACCGCTTAGAAAAAAAATCGCCACCCAGATCGTCCCGCTGGTCACCGTCAGACGAAACGCTTGCGCGATTCCCGAAGCCGTGAGTTGAACCTCGCCGATCTGCGACATGCCGCGCTTCAGCGTCAAGTCTCCCGCGTTGGCGCACACCACCATCGCCAAGACCATGACCAGCGTCTTGATGCGCAGCCTTTTTTCGCTCGCCATTTTGGAGAGGTCAGTCGTTTCCGGAAGCCGGAGATGCTCCCGGCACGGAAACGATGGTCTTGTCGAAATCGCCGCCCTTGCGCACCCACTTCAGGCGCTCGGCGCGAAGTGCCAGAAATTCCGTCGCTTCGTGGTACAGGCGCTTGCGCTCGTGGCTGTCCCACAGAGCTTCCTTCACGATGCGCCAAACCACTCTGGGCCGGAAGTAATACTCATCGTAAAAGCGGTTCACGCCAGCCATCATCTCCGCCTTGGACAAGTGCGGGTACTCGATGTGCGGGAGTTGATGCCCGCCGGAATCCGCCAGCGCTTCCACTTTCAAGAAGCCTTGTTGCGCCATCGTTTCGTGCAGTTCTGTTCCGGGCATGGCATGGGCCAACGAAACCTGAATCGTCTCGCAATCCAGTTCTTTTGCGTATTCGATGGTCTTTTGAATGGATTCTTTAGTCTCGCCCGGCAGGCCGATGATGAAATCGCCGTGAACTTTGATCCCGACTTTGCGGCAATTCTTCATGAAGTTGCGCCCCATCTCCACCGTGGCGCCCTTCTTGATGTTCTTCAATATTTGGGCATCGCCAGACTCGAATCCCACGATGAACAGCCGTGCTCCGCCTTCGGCCATCGCCTTTACGGTTTCGTAGTCACTGTGCACGCGCGCCGTCGAAGACCACTGGAACTTCAGCGGCTTGAACTTCGCGCTCAGATCCATCACGCGATCTTTGCGGATATTGAAAGTGTCGTCGTCGAAGAAAATCTCTTTCATCTGCGGGAAATGGCCGAGCGCTTGCTTCACTTCGCGCGCCACGTTCTCCGTCGAACGCGTCCGCCAGGCATGACCCGAAATCGTCTGCGGCCACATGCAGAAAGTACAAAGCGCCGGACATCCGCGCGTGGTGTAGAACGAAACGTAGGGGTGCAACAGGAACGGCACGTTGTAGCGTTCGATTTCGAGGTCGCGCTTGTAAATGTCGGTAGCGAACGGCAGCGCATCCAGCTCTTCCGTGTGCAATTGCGGGCGTTCCGCATTGTGGACGATCTTTCCGTCTTTGCGGTAGCTGACGCCCATGATTTCGCTGAGCGGCTTGCCGTGTGCGTACTCCACCACGGAATGGTCGAACTCTCCACGCGTCACAAAATCAATGTCTTCGCTGGCGTTCAGCGTTTCATCCGGCTTGATGTGCCCGTGCGGCCCGACGAACGCGATTTTCAGGCTCGGGTTGGCTTCCTTGATTTTCCGGATGAGCTTGACGTCGCTTTCTATGCCCACCGTGGAAGTGAACAGGACCAGAAACTCGTAGTCTTTGCAGATTTGAATCGTCTGTTGCCAATTGATTTTGTGGGGAGAAGCATCCAGCAGCCTGCTGCCGGGGATCATTCCCGCGGGGTACGTCAGCCAAACGGGGTACCAATACGATTCAATCTCGCGCGTTGCGGGCCAACGCGAACTCGCTCCGCCGTCGAAATTCTCGAAACTCGGCGGATTCATCAGCAATGTCTTCATTACATCCGGCATTCTTCACCCTCAGACTTCGCACAATAAAATAGTCCGCCCCAAATCCCTGGTTCCCGCGGACAGACAGCAAAATGGGAGGGTCGCGCTAGCGCGCGGACTGGAGCCCCCCATCTACACCTATATTCTACCCGACTTCGTTCTATCGCCTCAAACCTTTCTGCCAACCGGTGTTATCAGGCAGCGAACGACAATCTGAAGCATTGGATGGCGTTTACGGGAATTGGGTTGCGGGTCAATGGCAAGCGCCCACTACTTCGTCTGTAGCCGACGAGAGCAAATTCCAGATGCGGTCCAGCCAATCGAGGTGTTCGGGCTTCATCAGGACCGAGCGCAAGCACGTCATCGTTTCGCGATCGCTCTTCATCGCTCCCAGATTCGCCTCCCAAAAACGCACCGGCAGCTCCGCTATCGCCAGATGCAGATTGTGCTGGGCTGCCGACTCGAATACCTTGCGGCTCAAGACAGAAGCCTCGCTCACGCTCCCCGCTTTTGGCGCAAATACGAGGATGTCCAGTTCAGGTTCAAACGCAGGGACAAACCGTTCATCCGCACGTACTTTTTGGGATAGCGACAATGCTGCTTGCCTGCCGCGTTCCAGGCTGCGTGCAAATTCGCCGCCCCTTTTCAGCGGCAGCAGTCGTTGCGTCGCCCACAATGCCGCTGCAGCCGCTCCCGGACGGGAACACTCCAGGCTGATCTCGCCAAGATGCAGCTCCGCGGAGCTGAAATAGGTGTACGGCGAATCGTGTTTGTACAGTCGGCCGACTTCAGGATCGCGAAAGAGCACGCAGCCGCAACCGTAGGGTTGCAATCCGTGCTTGTGCGGATCGATCACCACTGAGTCCGCCTCCCCAATCTGCGCAAAAGCTCTCGCGGCTCCCTCCCCGAGGTTTTCCGTTAACACAAAATAGCCGCCGTAGGCCGCGTCCACATGAAGCCGGAATCCGTGTTCTTCACGAAGCGCCAAAATTTCGGGGAGTGAATCCACAGAGCCCGTCGCCGTTGTTCCCAGCGTCGCGACAACCGTCCCCACATCCCCTTGCTCCACGCGATTCGCCAATGCCTCCATATCCATGCGGCCCCGCGCGTCGCACTCCACCGATTCGAACGGTAGTTGCAGCACGCCGCTGATCCGTCCGTGTGTGTAGTGCGCCTGTTCGCTAGCCAGTATTTTCTTTCCCGGATGCAGTTGACTCGCGATCCACAGGGCTTCCAGGTTCGCCATTGTTCCGCCGCCGCAAAGATGCCCCAGAAAATTTGTCCAACCATACATCCCAGCGATCTGCGCGACCGCTTCCTTCTCCATTGCCGAAGTCGCTCGCCCGCCATCCAGCGCGTGATTATTTGGATTGATCCACATGGCCAGCGCATACGCCAGCCGCGCCACCGGGTGCGGCGGCTTCAGCATCTGTCCCGCATACAAAGGATGAAAATAAGGGTAGTTGTCCTTCAGCCTTTCGGCAGTGGCATCAAGCGTTTCAGTCAGCCGCTCAATTCCCGGCGATTGAGTTTGAAAAGCTGGAAGACTTGCGAATCCGCTTTCGAGCTTTCTCGCCACCTCGGCGAACACGTCCAAACTCTCCCGATCAAGCATCAGCAGTCACCAATCACGAGTCACAAATCACTTCTTCACTGCCACACCTTATCCAATTGCCCCGCCGTTTTCAGCAGTTCCAGCTGGGCCTGCTGCCTCTGAAAATTCGCATCCTGATACGCCATCCACTTTATTGCGATTGAAACACTGCCACGTTTTGTTGCGCCAGCTGCAATTCCAGCCGCGCCACTTCTTTCGCCGCATCCCTCTCCCGCACCCGCCGTGTCTTTTGCCGGACGTCCGCGGAGAGTTCCGTTTTCTTGTTCGTCAAGTTGACCTTCGCCGCCTCCAGATTTATTTGTGCCAATCCGATCGCTGCTCTGGTTTGCGCGCTGAAGATCGGCACGTGCACGTCGATCCCGGCGTTGAAATTATTCCGCTGAAAGGTGGTAAAAAACTGAGAATAATTGTTGAACTGCGCCAGAACGCTGTACACGCTGACCAGTTCCAGTGTCGGGAGATAGCCTCGCTTTTCACCCTTCAGCCGAAACTCTTTCGCGCGCACGTCGGACTCCGCGAGTTGCAACCCCGCATTGCGCGTCATAGCCATCGCGACGAGGTTATCTCCCGCTAACTCGGCTTCCCCCGGCAATTCTTCCGGCGTGACCTCGATAGCCTGGGTCTCTGGAAATCCCAGCTGGTACCTCAAAAAAACTTCCAGGTCATCCTCGCGCGCCTCTAGTTGCAAAATCCGTTGGACCACTTGTGCTTTCGTCAGTTGCGCTTTCGTCACTTCCACCGGTAGCTCATATCCTTCGCCTTGTCGCTCCTGCGTCACTTGCAGAATTTTTTCCGCGCTCTCCTGCTCCTTGCGCAGCAACTCGAGAGAATGCCGCACTTTCCCCAGCTCCAGATAGGACATCGCCGTTCGAGTGATCACGCTGTTCCTTGTATCTTCAAACAGAATCTTTTGAGCCTTGGACTGCTCCTGCGTCTCTTTCGCCTGGCCGCGGAGTGGTTCATTGAAAATCTGTTCCGTGTACGTCACGTTGAAGATCGAGGGCGCCCGCCCGCCTGGCGTTTCCGGTATGCCGTAGGTGTACCCTGCCCCGGAGCCCGCGTAGAGATTCGGCATGAACTGCGCCTTGGTGATCTGCGCGGCATGATCTGCCACGCTGGCCTGAATCTTCGCCACCTGAATCTCTTTGCTGTTTTGCAGCGCCAGCTCGATCGCGCGTTTCAGCGTAAGAGCGACGGTCGTTCCGTCCTTCGGCGAGTCCGGTGTCGCGGGCGCACTCTGCTTCAGAGCAGACGGCTCTTGTGCTCCTGCGGGGCCAGCGCACACTACCAGCAACACCGTCAGTTTCGCGAAAGTTCCCGGCAATCCCATTTTCATGCTCCTTCGTATGGATCCATTTCTACCGGCGTGCCCCGGCAATTTCCGCCGGAAGCTCAGTTTCCCCAAAAAACGAAAAGGGCCGCCAATCGCGTCCCGGTTCACATTCCTTGCCATTTCCCCAAACTTCTGTTCGCTCTGTACTCACTCATACCTGAGTGACTCGACCGGTTGCAGGCTTGCCGCCTGATTCGCTGGCAAGTATCCGAAAAAAAGTCCCGTGGAACACGACACCACAAACGCAATCACCACGCTGAGCCCGGAGACCGGTACGCGCAGGTTTCCCGGCAGAAACAATTGCGCGCCCACCGGAATGGCGATGCCGATCAAAATCCCGATGACCGCCCCGCCTCCGCTAATCACAAACGATTCGATCAGGAACTGATACATGATCTCGCGCCGCGCCGCTCCTATCGCCTTGCGAATCCCGATCTCCCGAGTCCGTTCTGTCACCGTTACTAGCATGATGTTCATGATGCCGATCCCGCTGATCACCAGCGCGATGAAGGCGATGATGATGAGCACAATCGTCAGCGCCAGCGAGATGTTCCTCGCCGCGCTGAGGATCGCCGTCAGCGTTTGCACTTTATATTCCGCCTCGGCAGGATGCCGGCTCCGCAGCACTTGCCCTACTTGCCGTTCAACGGATGCCACGTTTTCGGCCTTATCTGCCTGCGCGTCCAGCAACCGCACCACCTCCATGCCTGTGTAATATTTCATCAGTGTGAAGGGAATGATGACGGAGTTTTCCTGTATGTCGGAGAGGCCGAAAGTCTCAACGCGCTCACGGAAAACGCCAATCACCGTAAACGTCAGCTCGCCCATGCGCATCGGCCTGCCGATCGGATTCTCCTGCCCGAAAATTCGATCCGCGAGTTGCGTGGTGATCAGGCACACCTTGCTGCGCATCTCCATGTCTGCCGCATCGAAATATCGCCCGCGAAGAACAAGCAGCCGGCGAATGACCTGGTAACCCTCCGTCACGCCAACTAAGTGCACCGGGCGCTCCACGCCGTCCACGACCACCGACGTTTCCAGTTCGCGCGTTCCCGCTACTTCGATCACGTTGGGTATGGCTTTGACCGTCTCCACATCCTCCAGCGTCATCTCATAATTTAGCGGTTGCGGCTTGTCTGGCCTCTGCACCAACTCGACCCACACCAGGTTAGAGCCGACGCTTTCAATCTGCGAAAGGATGAAGGTCTTGCTCGTCAGGGCCACGGTGACTACCAGCACGATGGAAGCGCTGCCGATAATAACTCCCAGCGACGTCAGAATCGCGCGCAGCTTATTCGCTCGCAGCGCATCGATCGCCACTGACACCGTTTCTCGGATGTCCATCGTTGACCTTTGACAGGAATATTCCCGCGCCGCAGTACGAAAGTCTTAGCCCTTCTTCAGCCGCTTCAACCCTTCTTGGGCCAGTTTGTTTTTAGGATCCAGTTTGCGGGCCACCTCAAATTCCTTCTCGGCCTCTTCCATTTTGTTCTGCCCTTCATACAGGCGCCCCAGCCACGCGCGGGCGGTGGCCGGACGTGGATATCCCGATCGCACCGGAGCTTTACTCGCGTATTCCCTCAGCAATCGTTCGGCTTCTTCGGGATTTGCTTTCTTCAAGACCAGCGCTACGGCACGGTAAAACTTTGCCCGCGGATCTCCAGGTGCCACGCGCTCCCCGGTATCTGCTACCGCTTCCAGCCGCTCTGGCTGGCCATGCTTTGCCGCGTAGTCCCCGATGTCGTAGATCAGCTCCGCCGATTTGGGATGGCTCTGCAGCGCTTTGGTGAATTCCTCGTCTGCAGTGGCAAAGTCATTTTTCTGCCGCCGGCAATTTCCAGCCGCAAAATGTCCTTCGGCGGCGTCCATCTCTGACAATTGCTTTATATGTGGCAAAGCCTTCTCCTCGCCACCTCCCAACATTCCCGGAGCGCTGCAATCGAATTCGATCAGCACTTGCCGTGCGGAGTAATTTCGCGCATCGAGTTGCACCGCAGCTTCGAATTCCTTGCCTGCTTTCTTCGCCAGCGATATTTTCGAGGGAGGCCAGCCGACCTTATCGGCCTTTTCTCCATAGGCTCGGCCAAGCCACTCGTGATAGACGGAATTCTGCGGGTCGATCGCCACGGCCCGTTCCGCGGTCTTGATTGCCGGGTCGTGTTCTTCCAGCTCGAGATAACTTTTCGCCAGCAGCAATTGCACGTCGCCGTTCTGCGGCTCTTTGGCAGCGGCAGCCTGCAGCGCAAGGATGGCATTTCTATATTCGCTGGCTTCGTAAGCACGCTTTCCCGCTTCGAAGTTTAGTTCTTGCTTCACGGTTGTCGCTGCCAACGCCCCGCCTGTGATGAAGAGACCGGCAAGCAGCCAGTTCAAACGCTTAACCATTCGATTGTTCCGCAAAAATAAAGACTTCCGTAGTTATGACCCTGACGGTCATGCCGTCTCGCAAATCGACGTCTCCAGGCAAAGCCACCAGATCTTCTTCTTTGAGCCCGCTCACCACTTCGTAGTTAGTAGCGTCTGCTATGCCCACGTGAATCTCGCGCTTTTCCAGCGTGGATTTCCCTACGCCAAGTTGATTGGTTCGCACTACGAACACGTACCGTTTCCCACCCTGAGCCGCCACGGCGCCCCGCGGGACAGACAGCACGCCGATTCGTTCCCGCGAATTGATACGCACATTCACGTTGATATTGGGCAGCAACTCAAGATTGTCGTTGTTAACCGCGCAAAGTAACTCGCCCACGCTTCGCGTTCCGTGCGGTACCACCTGCTTTGGAATAATCTCGGTCTTTCCCGGCCATGTCTTACTCGGCAGAGCATCCCAAGTGATTTTCACTGGTTCATTTGCTTCCAGAGCGCCAATCTCCGGCTCATCGATGAATGCCCGCACGCGCACCTTGTGCAAGTCCGCCATCTCCGCCAGCAGATCCCCAAGCTTCACGTAATCCCCGGCCTTCACCGGCAAGGAGTAGAGCGTCCCATCTGCGGGCGCTGTGATTCGCCCTTGCCGCACTTTTTCATTCAGCGCGGCGACTTCATTTTCAATCTGTTGCACATGCAGTTCCGCCTGGCCGGTGTCCAGCTTCACGCTGCGGTCAAACTCCTGTTTCGCCGCCGTCAGCCGCGTCACTTCCGCTTGCGCTTTCGTCAACGACAGGTCGTTAGCCGCAAGTTCGTCCTGCGTCGCCGCTTGTTCTTTAATCAATCGAAGCAGCACATCGTGATTTTTCAGCAGCCGATCGCGCTCGGCTTGTGCTTTGGATAGATCGCCGGCGACTCTGGCCACATCGTCCGTCCTGCCGCCCGCCTTGGCCGCCCGCAGGTCGTCCTGCGCCCGCAGCAGCTTGCTTTTCCCCTCGGAGAGCCGCGCGGCCGCTTCCTTCACATCCAATTCCAAAAACACTTGCCCCTTCTTCACCGCTTGTCCCTCTGTCGCGCGCACTTTTTCCACAAACGTATCCAGTTGCGCTCGAATCACATAAGGCGAGATCGGCTCAACTTTGCCATTGCTGCTGATCGACGAGACCAGGTTTTCCCGCATCGGCGTCACCGCATGAATGCTTGGCACCGGCTTGCGCCCGCTGAATTCGATCCCCACATACGCCAGCACCGCCGCCAGCGCCAGATAGAGCAATATTCGATTTCGCAGCTTGCGATCCATGTCTTCCTATTCTGCGTCGTCCCGCACTTCACACGTCGCGAGACGCAATGGCACATCCCTCAGACGCAGTCGATCTCTTACTTGTCCGTGGCTTGCTTGACCCCCGTAGAATGGCCCCAAGGTACTTCATTCTAACAAGGGCAGCGCGGCTTTCTCTAGATTCCTCGCAGGCGTTGTTTATTCTGCGCCCTGCCATCCCTTGCCCGATCCCCCAATTACAGCATCTCTCGTCCTTGATAAGGATGCGACTTTTGTACCCACGGATGCCGTCAAGCTACTATGGACGGGGGACTTCGTCATGCTAGAATTCGCCCATGTCCACTGAAAGCACCACTGAAAAAACTGCCGCACCTCTTTCGGTTGGCCCGGCCAAACCCACGCAGCCCGGCGCCGTCGTCAGTCCTGTCATTCATCGCGTCTGCATCCAGTGCAACAATATGTTCCGCGTCACTCCCGACAGATTTGATGCCAAGCAGTGCCCCATCTGTCACAAAGGCTGACTTCGCAGAATTGCCTCCTTTCCTTCGTTGCCCGGATATTGGACTGTGATTCGCTATTTCTGCCTGCTCTTCAATTGCTACCGGCTTCTTCTTCGGCCCCCATCCTGACTCTTGATTCACCTGTCGGTAACTTTTCTCCGCTCGTCGCGTAGTACACTGTGAACGGTCTGTGCCCTGCAATCCGAACTCCCAGCGAGGGGTCCTACGATGATTGAAGCTCGTGGCCTGTCCAAGCGTTTCCAGGACAAGAAGCGCGGCGAGATCCGCGCCGTCGATAACGTCACCTTCACATGCCAACCTGGCAAGATTTACGGCCTCCTCGGCGCCAACGGCGCTGGCAAGACCACTACCCTGCGCATGCTTGCCACCATCCTCGAACCCACCGACGGCACCGCCATCGTCTGCGGACACGACGTCGTCGAGCAGCCCGAGAAAGTACGTGCCAACGTC
>WNFN01033813.1_pt1 | contig 12184 bp, 9 predicted proteins | sample 5400161 | NCBI WGS metagenome assembly WNFN01 (sample SAMN13153353, study PRJNA577476) | soil metagenome | isolation source: 80 cm saprolite on Douglas fir-dominated hillslope | place: USA:California | collected 2013-09-17
CCTTAACCGCGGCGTAGTCTTGTTGTGCATCGTCCACGCTGCCATAGGTACCGATGAAGACGAACACATCTTTATCTGACATTGCTGACTCCTTTTGCTCGAGCTGCTTTACAGCCCAGATGGTGACTGTTTAGTGGATACAAGTGACAATGGACGGTAGCAGGATATAGATGAAAACGCGTGTGCGGCAGCACACTCAACTTGGCCGAATTCTTGGAGGTTTTTATCTTTTTACGTGCCTCCAGGCGTAAAAAACACTCAGTATCGTTGTTAGTGTACTGACCTGGCTACGAAAATTCATCACTCAAATACACTGTTTTTTGCTCGCTTCCACAGATGATGATATGAGACCCGCTCGGATTTTACCGGTTCGTTTACACTGGTAGCTGCTGAAAGGGATGCTTGTTCCCCCAGGTGTATGTGCGCAAAGCTCAATCTTTTCTGGTCACCACAGTAGTGTAAACACACTATATGGACCAACCACATCATGTAATGGGAGAAGCACACGGTACTCAAAATTGGTGTGTTCTGAGGATGTGATTCGCTCCTCAAGCTATTAAACTGTAAGCAACGGGGGTGAAGTATCAGTACCCCCGCCCGGCGCCCAGGAGCGACAAAAATACCCGGAGATGCTGGCCGCTTTCCCAGGAAACATGACGCGGATCAGGAGCAGCACCCCGTACACAATGCAAAAGGCCCCGATGAGCCAGGTGAGAGATAGAATGCCAGAGCCAGGACGAACAAAGAGAAAAACTCCCAGCAGGAGCGAGAGGAGACCGCCAAGTGCGACTAACCAGCGATGGGCGACTGAGACGGCCGGCGAGAAGGCGTGGACAAGCTCGATAATCCCCACCAAGAGGGCCCATATTGCCACCAGGTATGCCAGAAACTGCGCGGTTACGTGTGGATACACAAACGTCACTATCCCCACGATCATGATAAAAAATCCTCCCAGGAGGATGATCCACCAACCCACAGAAGCCTTGCGTCTAGAGAATGCAAGACCCATGGTGAAGATCCCATACACCACGACAAAGGCGCCAAAGAGGTAGACGAAGATGGCGAGTGAAAGTTGGGGCCAGGCAATGATCACCAGGCCGAAGATTATCGCAACAACTGCTTGTAAAGCCACCAACCACCAGTTACCGCTGGTGATCTGTTTACTCGTTATGAGATGCATGTGCCCCTCCTGGTCATAGAAAGAACCTCTTTCAGGAGTTGTTGATGCTGCCTGTAGAGTAGTGATGCGAGAGCAGCTCAGAAATCGGCTCTACCTCATCGTATTCAAACCACACAGGTTCTTTCATGTGCGCCCCTTCGAGAGCAATCAAATAGAGGCAAAAAGGCTCTTCAAGATCACTAGTAATGGTATCGACCAGAAGGATTGTCCCTCTGAGCCCGCGAAAGGGGCCATAACTGACCACCCGTATGCGACTGCCTATGTCATGCAGCGCAGTGAGGACGCCAATCAACGCGGATTGGTCCGCCAAGCGACCCATCAGGATCGTCAGCGCAGCGCGTTTCGGATCGTTTTCGTGCTCGATCGTCATGTCGACGCAATAGTCGGAACACTGCTCATCCAAGGTGCCTACAATACGGATCCGGTACCTGGCGGGTCAAACAAACTGGCGCTTGAGCGGCCTATTTCCAGTGCACATTCCTTGGCTAGCCGACACTACCACTTGCTCTCTACGAGAGAGAGGAAAAAGGTGCCACGAACAGCCGCTTATCCGAGAGCGGCTGTCGAGCCATCCCGGCTGATTATTAGCTCCCCAGGATCTTCTGCTTCGCGGCCTCAAACTCGGCGTCGGTCAGGACCCCCGACTCATGCAAATCCCCTAGCTGCTTTAACTGCGCAATGGCGTCAGTAGTCAAGCCGGTAGACGGTGCCGGCGCGGTAGCCTGTGATGGAGGTGGAGCTGGCTGTTGATATACCGGTGGAGGTGGAGCAGGTTGCTGGTAGTAGGGCGGCGCTGCTGCCGCTTGCTGCTGCTGCATATCGGCAATCTGTGCGTTCTGCTGGGCATCCATATATTCCTGCTCCGCTGATTTCTTGGCCACGTGATGGCCCGCTGCATAGGCAACCCCTCCCACCGCGGCGGTTCTCACTATCGCGCGGCCCACGACTCGCCTTCTTAACATTGTCGTTCTCCTTTGGTATGCTCTCCCAGCGTAGATTCGACCCTAACGACTGAGGAGATAGTGTCTTCACTACTCCAGTGCATGTGATACCTGTTGCTGGCTGTACCTGCAAGCTCAGGCTTCAGTTCGTCCTACTCGGCAGCTTTTACTTTCGCTTCACTCCGCGTGGTTTCTTGCCCCGCTGCCTCAGCGAGTTCTGCCTCTAACATTTGCACCACCACTGGTGCAACCAGCCCTCCGGCAAGAGGTATGCCACCCGCATTCATAATTGCTTCCTTTAAGCCGACGGCCCACGTATGCTCGAACAGCAAAAGGCCAGCCGAACTATTAGTGGGGATATTGCTTGCTGCCGCTTCGACATCATCCGGCTCGAACACCTGGAGCAGATCACCGGCGATGGGGCCCAACTGCTCCGCTTCCTCACCGCTCAGATCACTCAGTTCCATGGCAGCGAGGTTGCCGCTTGCATCTTTCGTGAGCACGAGCAGATCAACCACCCGGATGATGCCCTTATCACGCGCAGCACGTAGTTCCCGCAGAATCTGGCCCGTGAATCGATTGCCCTCAAATCCGACGACCAGGTATTCTAGTGGACCCATACTATGTCTCCTTTCATCTCGCCTGTTCACCCGCCTGGCGGGTGAACGTCATGTTCGCTCAGAGAGGAAGCGCTCTGTACAAGGTACAGGTGCCTCCGCACTTGACCGCCACTCCCAGTATAGTGTCCAGAGGACGAAAACGCATGCTGTAAACACACTGTTTTTGCGTACCGTAAGACAGCTGAGCAACCCCAGGTGGTCCTCTCTCATGGTGTATTTACACTAGACAGGTTTCCGCCCCGAGAGTATGATCTGGTTTTGCGCATCCTCGCGCGGGCATGGAGGGTATTGCTTGCGCACCAGCCTCTTCACAGCGCCACGAGCAATGCCAGAGTGACAGCCAAAACTATACCCTTTCTATCCCCTGTGGGGAATTGTTTTCTCGCGCGTCATCGACTACAGTGATTCTTACGTAGTCGAGAGCATTTCCTCACCCAAAGGCCCAGCCGGCAGAGTTTAGGGCCGCTCTCCATGACGATGCTCATGACGCTTTCATGACGCTTCCCCCCTTATACTAGGATTAGACAGGGCGAGGCGCATCAGCCGGGCCTTTGGGTGAGGAAATGCTGTGCGCCCTTTAACAGGAAGAAAGATTGCTCCAGGAGTCGTCCTTGGACAACGGGACGAGGACTACGCAGCAGGTGTCAACGAGTGCCACTCGTTGGGGCTTTCGCCTGCGGACAAACGTTCGGCAACTGCCAACCACGTGGCGGCTGACCGACCAGTCCTGTGCCTTATGCTGACGCGAGAAACCTGTGTTTGAGGCATCGTTACTCACAACAGGTGAAAGTAGTTGATATACCTGGCCCAAAGGGGAAACTCGTCCGAGCGGTTTGGAACGGGGGAAAGGTTGCAAAGCCCTACCTATCGTTACCTAGTAGTAATTGTTCATCTTAGTCTGCGCTTATCACGACAATGCTATTTTAGTCTGCGCTTATCACAACAATCTATTCCACCAGCAAAAGGAAGTGGTGTGCATGATAGAACACGTCGAGCAGCGGCTGGGGAACTATCGCCTGATCCAGCTGTTGGGCAAAGGCGCTTTTGCCGAGGTGTACCTGGGCGAGCACCTGTATTTGAATACCCCGGTCGCCATCAAAGTCTTGCGCTCACAGGTGGACTCGCCCACCCTGGCCGACTTTCTCACCGAAGCGCGCCACGTCAGCCAGCTGGTGCATCCGCATATCATTCGCGTGTTCGACTTTGGACTGGAGGCCCAAGCCTCCTTTCTGGTGATGGACTACGCACCCTTTGGCAACCTGCGCCAGCTTCATCCTCCTGGGATGGTCGTGCCACTGCCCCTCATCGTCTCCTACGTCAAGGCCCTGGCCTCTGCCTTACAGCATGCCCATGATCAATATATGATCCATCGTGATCTCAAACCGGAGAATGTGCTGCTGGGGCACAAACACGAGGTGCTGCTCAGCGATTTTGGCCTGGCCCTGCTCACCGCGGGGATCGAGCCCGTGCAGCTCAAAGAACGGTTCGGCACCCTGGCCTACATGGCCCCCGAGCAGATCCTCGGCCAGCCCTGTCCTGCCAGTGATCAATATGCGCTCGCCGTGATGCTCTACGAGTGGCTCAGCGGCCAGCTCCCCTTTGGAGGCCCGGTTGCTCACCTCTCCAACCAGCACCTGTATGCCAGCCCCGCTTCCCTGTGCGAGCGGCATCCCGAGATCCCTTTGGTGGTAGAGCAGGTCGTCTTCAAAGGCTTGTCCAAGGACCCCACGCGGCGCTACGTGGACGTGCTTAGCTTTGCCACGGCTTTTGAAGAAGCCAGCCATGCCGTCTCGCCTCCACACGCGCTTACTACCCTCCTAGCAGCAACTCCTTCCGCAGCGAGTTCGTACCTGGATGGTCAGCAGATGCCCTGCTGCACTGTCCCTGTACCTCTCACCCCACTTCTTGGACGCGAGCTGGAGCTACAAGCGGCACGGGCATTGCTGATGCGTCCTGAGGTGCGACTGGTCACGCTGGCAGGCATCGGGGGCATCGGGAAGACGCACCTGGCCCTGGCACTGGGCAATGAGGTACTGGAGGCGTTTGCCCAGGGGGCCTGTTTTGTCTCGCTGGCCGCCATCGCCGATCCCGAGCAGGTCATACCAGCCATCGCGCAGGCGCTTGGACTGCAAGCGAGGGGGAATCACTGCCCGTTTGACTACCTGAAAACCTTTCTGCACCACAAGCAACTCTTAGTGCTGCTCGATACCTTCGAGCGGGTGCTGCCGGCGGCACCATTCCTCTCCGAGCTGCTCTCGTCATGTCCGCAGCTCAAGCTCCTGGTGACCAGCCGTGCGCTGTTGCATGTCTGGGGTGAATATGCACTCACGATTCCGCCGCTGGAGGTGCCCGACCTGCACCACCTGCCAGAACGTGAAGTCCTGTCGCACGTTGCCGCGGTGGCGCTCTTTGTGCAACGGACGCAGGCTATGCTGCCCGGGTTCCAACTGACTGAGGAGAACGCACGCGCCATCGCCGCAATCTGTATCCGGCTGGAGGGCGTGCCGCTGGCCCTTGAACTGGCAGCAGTGCGTAGTCAACTGCTGCCTCCCCAGGCACTGCTCGGCCGGCTGGATCCTTGCATACAGGTGTTGACCGGTGGGAGACGGGATGCCCCCCTGCGCCAGCAGACGCTGCGCAACACGCTGAGCTGGACCGATGACTTACTCTCTCCAGACGAGCAAACGCTCTTCCGCAGGCTCGCGGTCTTCGTCGGAGGGTGCTCGCTGCAAGCCGCAGAGGCCATCTCGACAGCGCTTGGGGGCATGGCGATCTCCGTGCTGGACGGCATCACATCGCTCATCGAGAAAAGCCTGCTGCGGCAGCCTGCACACGACAAGGATGAACCACGCCTGTATCCCCTGGAGATGATCCGCGAGTATGGGTTGGAACGCCTGGCTGCGTGCGGAGAACTGGAGCAGACGCGTGACGCACATGCGGCCTACTACCTGGCGCTCGCCGAGGAGGCCGGGTCAGTCAGGCCTGATGCCAATCAGGTCGCGTGGCAAAAACGGCTGGAGCGGGAGGTGGAAAATGTACGAGCAGCGCTGGAGTGGCTACTGGAGCACAACAAGGTAGAGGCAGCTCTCCGTTTGGCGGCAGCCCTGCGGCAGTTCTGGGCGCTTCCCGGTTATCTCAACGAGGGCCGCGGCTTCCTGGAACAGGCTCTGGAGGCCTCCGAGGAGATCCATGTCTCACCCACGGTACGAGCCAAGGCACTCTATGCCGCCGGGTGGCTGGCATTCTGGCAGCACGACCCCAGACAGGCTACTCCACTGCTGGAAGAAAGCCTGCACCTCTTCCGCTCTCTGGGAGACAAACGAGGCGAGGCTTCCGCGCTGACCTGCCTGAGTACAATCATACATGAGCGCGGCGAAGAAGGAACAGCTGCCGCTCTGCTCAAGGAAGGCGTACGGCTCTACAGAGAGCTAGGAGAGAGCGGCGATCTTCCCATGTATGAAGAGCTGACGGCACGTGAAATCGAGGTGCTACGCCTGCTCACGATGGGACTGAGCAACAGCCAGATCGCCGCGCGCCTCGTCCTGAGCCCGCACACAGTCAATGGGCATATCCAATCGATCTACGGCAAGTTGGGCCTCAATTCGCGCAGTGCTGCCACGCGCTTTGCGCTTGAACACCACCTCGCATAAGGATACTCTCCATGCAGACACAGGGGCCAAAGCATGATGCTCATCTGGCTGAACTTTGCCTTTTTACTGTGCATCGAGTTGCAACCCGTCTTCAACGCCCTTCGAACAGCGGGAGGTCGACAACCCAATCCTGTGTACGAACTCTTCGTGCTGGGTGAACTCATGGTTCAGCCGCTGTACGGCTACTTGCTCCATGAGATTGTCAACATGATCTTAGGACCATTCCATCGACTCAGTTGGGGAACCCTCTACCCACTCATTCGCGGACTTGAACAGGAAGGCTTCATCACCTCCCAGGTGCAGAAGCGACGCGCAGGCTTGCTCCAGACCGAGAGCGGACCGTCACGCAAGGTGTATGCTCTCACTGAGACAGGCCAGATACGTTTTTTGGCCCTCATGCTCGATCCTGGCGACTACAACCCGGATTACCCCAATTTGTTTGCCATGAAGTTTACCAAGTTTGGCTACCTGACTCCTGCACAACGGCTTGCTGTGTTAGAGCACTACCGCACATTCCTGTGCTCATCTGGAAAACCGTTCCGCGGACCTTGCTTTTGTCTTTGCTCCATCACTCTTCATTAGGAGGAGCTTCCTTTGCGTCCGCTATCACCGCTGCATCCCTGGCATCATTCGTGTCACTTTGTCCTTCAACCGCGTTGTTTTCATTCTGACCGTCATGGGAAATGGTTATCGTGGCTTCGCTGTCGACTTTTCCGCTGAGTAACGCGACGAGGAAACGGGTTTCCTGGCGGCCTTGTAAGAGCGTTTTCACGAACAGCGTTGCCGGGATTGCCAGCAGTGCACCTATAAATCCGAACACCCAGCTCCAGAAGAGAAAGGAGAGAAAAACCAGCAGGACCGGCAGGTTCAACCCTTTGCCCATGATCCGTGGAGTGACAGCATTATCCATGGCTGCATTGAGGGCGATGCCGATAGCAAGGATCGCTAGCGCTGTTCCCCACCCATAGAGAATCAAAGCGATGATGATCGCTGGCGTGCAGGCGAGGAGCAAGCCGACGTTGGGAATAAAACCCAGGATGAATGCGAGGAATCCCCATACTATGGCAAAGTCCACCCGGAAGAGCAACAGTTCCACCAGAATGGCAACGGCGCTTAAGAGATTGCTCATGGCCTGGATACGATACTGCTTTTGAATTTGTTTGGTATAGCTGCCCAGTAGGATCACGAAGTTGTTCCCCGTCTGCAGGCTCGTCTGGAACTTGGTTGCGATCGATTTCGACTCGGCCAGCATCAGAAAAAGCAGGAACAAAAAGAAGACGATGGAGACACTACTCCCCAGTACTCCCAGGGTAATATTTATGGCTCCTTTGGCAATTGCTATGCTGCTGCTCGTTACAAAGGAGTTGAGCGTGGCTTGTACATCAATGCCGATGTTTCCCAGCACAGTTCCCAGGGCATCGATACGCTTTTGGAGGAGTTCTTGATAGACTGGTAAACGCAGTGCAAGTTGTTGCACTGAGGCAGTGAGGATGATAACCATAAAAACGATGAAGCCGCCCAGGCCCAGGACCATTACCAGTAGCGCCAGCCCGCTAGGCAGTCCCCTCTTTTCGAGCCAGCGCAACATCGGGGTAAAGAGGATGGCAAGGGTCGCAGCAAAAAAAATGGGAGCCAGAACATCACTTGAGTATTTCAGGCCGAAAACCACGATCACAATCGCAGCCGCAGCAAGCACGTAGCGAACGATGGGTGATCCTCGTGCAGTCATCATTTGCATAGTCTACTGTTCCCTCCTTATTGGAATAGGTCACAACATACGAAAGTCAGTTCGCCTAACGCAAATGCTCTAGTCTCCCAACCGGTTCGCGTTCATACCCATACCGAAAGCGCCTGACACGTATGTGTTCTTCACAATGTGTAGAGCGGATCTGTCACGCCTCCGTCTTAAAGAAGACAAAGAGAACGGTTCAAGAGAGGACCCTCCCGAATTCATTCGGGAGGGTTGCTCCGTGCTGCTTCGAGCCAAAATGCAAGCGAAACAGCATGTCTCAGGCAAAGAACACTCTTGAAGGTGGTCATAAGGTAGAGCTGAGTGGTACTTACTCTGTGCCAAAGGCACTCCTCACCCCTGGCAGCATGCAATAGATCAGGACAGCAGCATTAAAAAGGAAGGACACGCTGACATTCTGCCAGGTTGATGAGCCAAGCATCACCGTGAAGTCGAGTATGAGCTCGAAGATGGTGACGATTACCAGGAACATCCAGGCTCGTGGATCGACCTGCCAGAGCATTTGCACCAGCCAGATATAGACCCAGACCATCAGTGCCCACATGAGGGCATACCAGAAGTTGAACGTGCGGATGCCAACGGGGCCAATGAAGAAAGGGACGATCCCCAGGAACTGGAGCGTATGGAAGACCGCCAGAACGGCAGCGATACCAGCCAGGACCGCGAGGATGGTGACTCCCACGGGACGTTCTTTCGCTTGAGATAACTCATTCATTTGTAGTAACTCCTTTCGATGTTCGTAAAAAGTTAACGCCACCGGTGTGTCGGGTCTTTCCTGGAGACAAACGTCGCTGAAACCATCTTCAACGACTGCCACAAGAAACTTCACCACTGCTCTCAGTCTACATGCATAAGGCTAAAAACACCTCGTTAGAACACACTGTTTTTCACTGAATTGGGATAGGTCGCAACACACCAAGGTCAGTTCCCTTAGTGCAAACGCACTAGTCTCCCCACCGGTTCGCGTTCATGTTGCGGCGTCCAAAAATAGTGTGTTCTAAGATGTATGATTGTACTCAAACGATTACACTGGTAACAGCGAAGGCCTTGATCACCTCCCTGTGCGATCGCTGGACGGTCAAGATCAAAGGCGGGCCTGACCTGGACGTGCAGGGCGATATTCTCGACCATGAGTACACTCTCGGCGAGGGGCGAGAGAAGGTGGCCGAGGTTGCCAAGAATAGGAGAAGACTATGTTAGACTCGACGTTTGAGGCACCACGCAAGCGCCCGACCGGGGTGACAGCCATTGCCGTCCTGGTTGCATTCAGGGGATATTCAGGATACTCGTTGCTGTCTTCTTTCGCATTGTAGTGTATTCGGATTCACGCAACCAATCACTGGCATTTGGACGATTTGGGGAGGTGTGATCATTCCTGCTGCGGTCTTGATCTACCTCGTGGTTGTTTCTAATGTGCACAAGGCGTTTCAGGTGTGATTAGGCAGGCGCCCTTTCGCCTCGTTCTGAGAGCAACAGACTTTTGGCGCGATGGCGAAACTAGATAATCACTTCAATGTCCAGACAAAGATGCACACTAAGCATTTGTCTTAACTGGCAAGGCAAGCGCACTGGCGTGGACCCGACTTTGCACGCCGACCAGCCGCGCGTTTGCCCAAGGCGATGCGCCAGGCCTTGCGGCGATTGCCTTGGGCATCATACAGCTGGTAGTCAGCACGAAAGCCGAGCACGAAGCGCAAGGCAAAGGCCAGCAGGATGCCCAGCCAGAACGCTAAGGCTAAGCCTTGAGCGAAGAGATGCACTACCGAGCGCCCCCAGACGAGTAAGCGCTCCACCACGATGACCGCTAGCGAGTGTCAGCCCCGACACGAAGATAAGCCGACCGGGTGGGTGGTCGTAGCCCGGTTTGATGTGGGTCAAACGTTTGGCTTTGCTTGAGCGCACCGCACACAAGTCTTCCGACGCGACGCTTTCCGGTTTCTCCCACTCACTGCTCTCCCAGATCGAAAGCCGCGTCTTCTCCTTGCTCACGCCACTTCTCTACCTGCTGATCGGCCTGTTGCCACAGCTCGTCTTCAACCACCTGCGCCGTCCATTTGGAGGAATGCAACAGGTTGCTCAAGCGCTTGGTTCCCGGCTTTCGCCTGGGCCGGGCTGAGTAGGTAGCCGCCCGATTCGCTATTTCCCTTCTCACATACCAAAATGTGGTACAAGCCTTTCATCATTTCATTAATGCGCCAAACGAGCGTATTCTGCTGTTCTTTCAACTCAAATATAGTGTAAAAGCACTATCCTTCCTGAGCAAATACCGGTGGGTTCCGTAAAAAGGGTATGTTTAAGGGATGTCTTCTCGTGGTTCATATCCTATACTCGAGGGTCAGAAGCATTAAACGAGCGAGCGATGTAAATAGGGTAGGGGTCCGCGACCTCATCTCGAAGAGAACGACTCTTCGAGTTGTGTTGGCTACTCGGGATATCCGTTCTAATAAATATGCTCGTATGATAAGCTCCATCTATGTCTTTTCCTCCTTATCCACAGAACGAGCAAGGTTTTCCACATTGCTCTTCTCTCTCTTATTTTAGAACGGATATCCCAAGTAGCCAACACACCGCCTCTTACAGGTGTCAAGAAGGACAATTAGAGACTGGAAAAACGGCGAGCAGACACCTCAATTCTCATCTCTTCTACGATTTTGCCACCTTTGTGGCATATCACCGCTCCATCTTTTTACTGAGAGTTCCCCAGCAGCTGAATATTCCAGTACAAGCCGAATCACCTCCGCAGTTTCTGGACATAATGCAAGGAAGAACTACAGAGCATTCCGCATTGAAAGGCTGAAATGCTCTTTGGAGGCAGAGTTACAAAGCGACCATTATCCGCCTCCACCCATGAGCCAGGTTGCTAAAAAGCTGGGGTATGATCATTCTTTTCTCTACAAACATCTCCCAGACCTGTGTAGAGCTATCTCTGATAGCTCTGAAAAGTATCGCACTGAGCAATGTGAGGAGAAAAAGCGCTTGCTCATTCGTGAAGTTCGCCAGGCCACCCTAGAAATTCACTCTCAGGGCATATATCCCAGTTAGTCGCGCGTAAGGAATTTACTTGCCAAGCCAGGAACTATTCGCATTCCTGAAGCGCTGGCCACATGGCATGTTACTCTGAAAGAACTCGGATGGGAAAAGTAAGAGGCCAAAACTCAGATGAAAAAGTGGAAGGATAAAGTTGCCGGGCCAAAATAGAACCATAACCCTGCCGCGGCGGCAAGGTTATGGGTACAGTCGCACCCTTGTATGTCATTATTCCCATTTCTTTGCAGCGCGCTGGACGCATAAAATTGCAGTAAAGCGCTTCTCGCACGCTCGAAAACTGAAAGATAAAGGTAGAGTTTTTTGACTGATTGGACTCATATAGTTGCAGAAAATTGAAAATGGACGCATAAGCGTGCAGTAAGTTGTCGATGGGTACAATCTAAAAATGTTGTTCACTCCGCGTTTTTTAAGAACGGATGTCTCAAGGTAGCCAGTACAGCCTTCTTTCAGAATGCCTTTCTGACGGCGTGTAGCAGCTTGAGAACTTTAGCACTTTACGCCGGGATCAGGAAGAGGCTGTACGAAAAGGCCAGAGGAGCCATTTTCCATTGTTGAGTTTACATGAGCTTCTGGAGCCATCTGCGCTGTAGGTGAAGGCGCAGTTGAACGAAAACATCAACCGTTTCTTTCTGCAAAGGCTTGACAGGGCAGAGCGGCTCATCCATGCCAATCAGCATCAGAAGCCTTTTCGTACAGCCTCTACAGCTGCGTTCCTTAAATGTTGTAACAAAACGGGTTAGCCTGTAGAGCCGAACTATGCTGTTTTCTCCTGTTTTTATCATCATTGAATTTGACGAACGCAGCACTACAGCAGTTCTCAAAAAGATTGAGTCTGTAGTCTCCTTGCCTTATGGTGCGCCTCTCGCTTCGCTTGACGGATCAATATTCCTGTTCCCATTCTACAGTTACGATGAGACGACCTCCTGCTCGCTCACTGTCTGGATCATCCCATGGGGACCAAGGCGATAGTGTCTGCCGCGCCATTCGATGGTTCG
>WNFN01028517.1_pt1 | contig 12183 bp, 9 predicted proteins | sample 5400161 | NCBI WGS metagenome assembly WNFN01 (sample SAMN13153353, study PRJNA577476) | soil metagenome | isolation source: 80 cm saprolite on Douglas fir-dominated hillslope | place: USA:California | collected 2013-09-17
CCTGCTGGTCGCGGACGAAGTACAGAGCGGCGCAGGCCGCAGCGGAAAGTGGTGGGCCATCCAGCACACGGGCGTGGAGCCGGACATCATCACGATCGCCAAGGGCATTGCTTCCGGCATGCCGCTGGGCGTGACGCTGGCGCGCGCGGAGATTATGGACTGGGTGCCGGGTTCGCATGCTTCGACGTTTGGCGGCAATCCGGTATGCATTGAAGCAGCGCTGGCGACCATGAACGTGCTGGAGCGCGAGGGCATCCATAACGCTGAAGTAGTGGGCGCGCACATGATGAAGCGCCTGAGCGGATGGGTGAAGACGCATCCGATGGTGGGCGACGTGCGCGGGCGCGGGCTGATGATCGGCGTGGAGATCGTGAAAGACAAGAAGACGAAAGCCACGGCGCACGGCGAACGCGACCGCATTGTGGAGCTGGCGTTTGAACGCGGCATCCTGTTTTTGGGCGCGGGCGAAAACTCCATCCGCATTGCGCCGCCGCTGATAGTGACGCAAGAGCAGGCGGAGATCGCCATGGACGTGCTGGAAGAATGCTTGGGCATTGTAGAGAAAGAAAGCCGGTAAGACGTAGCCGCGAATTGACGCGAAAAAGCGCGAATCAAAACCAGGTTTGGTATGATTCGTGTTCATTCGCGAAATTCGCGGCTATTTCTTTATGCACGGCTCATTAACTCGCTTCACGCTGCGCACGCTCGATGCGCTAGGCAGAATCCTGCCGCGTACGGAATCGAGCCCGCAGCATTTGCATACCGGACGCCGTGGAGAGGAGGAAGCCTACTTTTATCTGCGAAAACAAGGCTATGTGATGGTGGCGCGTAACTATCGCAGCCCGCGCAGCCGCAGCGAACTCGACCTGGTGGGCTGGGATGGGAAGACGCTGTGCTTCGTGGAGGTCAAGGCACGCAATAAACGTGATTTCATGCCCGCCGAAGCGGCGGTCGATCCGGAAAAGCAGCGCGATCTCGCGCACGTGGCGCGGGAGTTTTTGCGAAAGGTCAAGGGTGAACCGGCGGTGCGGTTTGATGTTGTAAGCGTCTATTTTGCTGGCGGCAAGGCGGAGATTGAGTTGTTCAGAGACGCGTTCAGGATGGGATAGCGTGCTCGGTATTGTGAGAACTCCCCTGACGTGGCATGGTGGCGCATGAATTCTCGGGATCCTTCGACTTCTCCTCAGTCCCACCCACCACGCGAAAATCGCGCGCGGTGGGCCCCAGGTCGCGACGCTCCCCTCGGAGTCGCTAAGGATGACAGGGTTTCAAGAGGGTGTTTCCCCCGAAGGTCCTTCTTGTCGGATTCGGAAATCCGGCTATTTCGCCAGCCCTCGCCTCATCGTTACAATAGGGATCCCTCCCCTTCGACAAGCTCAGGGCTCGGGATTAAAGAAAACAGCCCGAGCAGTTGTAAGATAGTAGGCTGTGCCTGAACTGAGAAAAGATCCTGTCACCGGCCGCTGGGTGATCATCTCCACGGACCGGTCCCGCCGTCCGGGAGATTTCTCCCGCGAGCGCGTGGTGGTGAAGGGCGGAAGCTTCTGCCCGTTCTGTCCCGGCAATGAGAGCAAGACGCCGCCGGAGATCCTGGCCTACCGTCCCGGGGAAAACAAACGCGATACCGAGGGATGGCACCTGCGCGTGGTGCCCAACAAATTTCCCGCGCTGGGCATTGAAGGCGAACTGGACCGCCAGGCCGACGGCATGTTTGACAAGATGAACGGCGTTGGCGCGCACGAAGTGGTGATCGAGACGCCAGACCATGCCGAGACGCTGGCTACCATGCCGCTGAGACGCGTGGAAGACATGTTGTGGGCCTTCCGTGACCGCATTCTCGACCTGAAACAGGACCGCCGGTTCAAGTACATTCTGGTATTTAAGAACCATGGCGAGGCGGCGGGCGCGAGCCTGGAGCACCCGCACTCGCAGATTATCGCGCTGCCCATCCTGCCCAAGCAGGTGGTGGAAGAGTTGGAAGGGGCGAAGCGCTACTTTGCCAACAAAGAGCGCTGCATCTTCTGTGACATCATCCGGCAGGAGACTGAGGCGCAGGTACGCGTGGCCGCGGAAAACCACGATTTTGTAACCTTGTGTCCTTATGCCCCGCGCTTTCCGTTTGAGACGTGGATCCTGCCTAAGCGGCACGAGTCGGCTTTTGAGAACTCGCCATCATCTCTCTATGAAAACCTGGCGCGCATGCTGCGCACGGTGCTGGGCAAGGCCGTGCAGGTGCTGGATAATCCCGCCTATAACCTGATTGTGCACAGTTCTCCGGTGCAGGAAAACACCCATGACTATTATCACTGGCACCTGGAGATCATTCCCAAACTGGCCAAAACCGCGGGCTTTGAGTGGGGCACGGGGTTCTACATCAACCCCACGCCGCCGGAGGAAGCGGCGAAATATCTGCGGGAAGCCAGGGTGGCGGAGACGCAGCCGGTAGCAGCAATCAGCAAATAGCAATTGGCAATTAGCCAAAGCCTTTTGGGAGATCGCAGCACTCACCTGGCCTCGCAGTCAAAGGCACGACCAGCCGCGAATTCACGCGAATGAACACGAATCAGTTTGGGAGAAACTGGGCTGATGTCATCATCGTGCCCTAACGAGTTTGCAAGTCTATAGGGATCCCTCCCCTTCGACAAGCTCAGGGTTCGGGATTTCAGAAAAAGCACGCTCGGGACTTTACGAAAGAGTAGAAACTTCCCGCAGGTTCTTCACCAACTCAATCACACGTCCGGCAACGTAGTCGATTTCGGCTTCGGTGTTGAAGCGGCCGATGCCGAAGCGGATAGCGCAGCCCGCGGCCTCGTCAGTCAGGCCTAATGCCTTCAGCACGTGTGAGGCCTCGGTCTTGCCGGAGGAGCAGGCGGATCCGCTGGAGAGCGCAATATCGTTGAGGCCGGTGAGCAGTGTCTCGCCCTCTACGTGGAGAAAGCTCATGTTGAGGTTGCCGGGTAGGCGGTATTCCATGCTGCCGTTGATGACTATCTGATCCAGAGCGGCTTGCAGGCGGTCACGCAGGCGATTGCGCAGACCGGCGAGACGGCAGCTCTCTTCCGGCATCTCCTGTTGGGCGATAGCGCAGGCCTTGCCAAAGCCGACAATACCGGGAACGTTGAGAGTGCCGGAGCGCAGGCCGTGCTCGTGTCCTCCTCCGTGAATCAGGGGCTCTGGCCGCACCGCAGCGTCGCTTCGCACATACAGCGCGCCACAGCCTTTTGGGCCGTAGAGTTTGTGCGCAGTCAGGGAAGCAAGGTCGAGACTGGCGCGCTTGACATCGACAGGAACCTTGCCCAGGGCCTGTACAGCGTCTGAGTGGAAGAGCACGCCGCGCTCGCGGCAGAGCTGGCCGATTTCCTCAATAGGCTGAAGCACGCCGGTTTCGTTGTTGGCGGCCATGATGGTGACCAGGATCGTCCGGCCGGTGAAAGCGTTTTTGAGTTGGTCAAGGTCGATCAGGCCATCCGGCTGGACGCGCAGATAAGTGACGCGACAACCGTGTTTCTCAAGCTGCTTGCAGCTATCGAGAATGGCCTTGTGTTCGCTCAGCGCGGTGATGATGTGGTCGCCTTTGGAGCGGCAAGCTTCGGCTACACCTTTGACCGCCAGGTTGTTGCTCTCCGTGGCGCCGGAGGTAAAAACGATCTCCTGGGGCGAGGCGCCGATGGCGGCGGCGATCTGGCGTCGGGCCGTTTCCACGGCCGCAGCAGCTTCCCAGCCGAAAGAATGGCTGTTGCTGGCGGCGTTGCCAAATTTCGAGCTAAGGAAGGGCAGCATGGCTTCCAGCACGCGCGGATCGAGGGGCGTGGTGGCGTGGTTATCCAGATAGACGGGAAGCTTGATGGAGGCGGAAGGCGGGTTACCGTTGCTGCTCATGCTGAGAAGATTTTACTAAATCCGAGAGCCCGGCCCGGGAAGAAATAAAAATTCGAGACCATAAAAAAGCCCGCCAGCGAACTGGCGGGCCGAAGGGTTGTTACAGCAAGTTTGTTTAGAAGGTGATCTTGCCACCGAAGAAGATTCTCCGGGTTGGAGGCGCTCCGGTAGTCACGCTCGGAGTCTGGGTAGGATCACCAAATCCAGTGAATGCGCCGTGCGCACCAGCATCGACAACGAACGGATCAACACTGGAGAAGTTGCTATGGTTCAGGGCATTCACGAAGGTGGTATGGAACTCGAAATTCGCATGCTCGCCCAGCTTGATGTTCTTGAAGACTGAGAGATTGGCGATGTTCGAGATGGCGTCCTGCGGCAGATTGCGCGCCGTGTTGCCGAACGGCGTGCCGAAGACGGTCTGCGCGGTTTGAGAGTTAGTGATAAACCGCACCTGGTCCTTGGTTACTGGAACTACAGCGCAGGGCAGCGGGTTGCCAAGTGAGTCAGTGGCCCCGGCAAGGCAGTTCGGGCCCATGGCGGTTTCACTCAAGAGCGTAGTGGCCGGTTGAGCGCATGCTCCGCCCGCGGTGGGTTCAAAGAGGTTACAAGCATCGCCCGCAAAGATTCCAACTGCGGTCTGCGGAGCGTTCATGTTACCCAGGAAAGTATGGGCGGTTTCAACTCCGGCGAAGTTAGCAATGTAGCCGTTGTCGAAGTAGTTTTTGGCAGTCGCGGCGGTCGCCTCGAAGATCTGCGTCGGGTTATAACGCTGACCGGAAGCGATCAGGTAGTTGGCCGAAAGAGCCCAGCCGCCCAGGATGTGGCCTGTCAGCCCGTGCTGCTCCTTGAAGAAGGGGAGCTGCTCAACGAACAGGATGGACCACTGGTGCGGATAGTCAAGGCCGGAGAATGAGTATTCACCGGGGCCGTTGACCTGGTTTGCCGGGTTCTGGGAGGCGAAGAGAGAGTTGCCGCCGCCAAACGTGCTGAAGATTTCGCTCACGTTATCCAGTGTCTTGCTGTAGGTATAAGCGCTACGAATCGTCAGCTGTTTGAACAGGTTGTTGGCGCGGAACTCCACCTGCGCGCCCTGGTAGTTGGAGTAGCCGGAGTTAGCGCGTATGCGGGCCACGCCGTTATTGCAATTAATACGGCCCACAGCAACCGGAGCAAACGCCTGCGAGGCAGGGCACGGCGTGAGGTTGGCCGGCACCAGGGCTGGGAAGTCCGCCTTCAGGTCGGCAATGAATGGGTTGTTGTCCAGGGTCTGGAACAGTCCGTATGCGTGGTTCCCCACGTACCGGGCTTCAATGGCCGCGTTCTTGGTTAACTCGCGCTCCATGCCCAAGGTCCAGGTGTGGACCTTGTCCGGACCAAATTTGGGAGTAATGAACGTCTCAGCGAATGTCCGCGGATCGAACACACCCTTCTGGAGGGACGACTGCAATCCCGCGCGCACGTTCGGGCCAGTGGGAACTGCCGGCAAGGTTTTCCCGGCAACTGTTGATCCCGAGAAGGTTTGCAGGAAGACCTCCGGCGCGGAAGTGGATACGTTCAGGTAGATGTTGTAGAACGGCGGATCATACAACATGCGGTATCCACCACGGATGGTGGTTTTACCATGTCCGGTAAGGAACCCACCCCACTGGGGCGAATAAGCGAAGCCGAACGCCGGTCCAAAGCTGTTCTTGGGCGCGGGAATGGTTGGGTCAGTCCGCACGGAAAGCGGGATGGCTGCTCCGGGATTCAGGAATGGACCTCCGGAACCCGGGGGATTTCCGACCGGCTCTGTGCTGGCCCAGAAAGCAGTTGCAGGATTGCTCTCACGGGGTACAGTAATTTGGTTGAACAGGTTGGCCGGTTGACCGTAATAGGACCAGGTCACGCCCAGCTGAACGGTCAGGCTCTGGCTGATCTTCCAGTCATCGCCGCCGTACAGGAAGGTGTCATACTCGCGGAAATCGAGCGATGACGGCCCCTCAGCAACGCGGATGCGGTTGGGCGTGTTATTCAGGAACGAGGTCCAGCTGCCAAACCGGAACGCGCCGTTGATGTTGGGAAGGAAGATATTGGGTGAGCGCTGGTAGGTCCAGTTCACGCCAGCTTTGATCTGGTGCTTGCCCATCACGTAGTTCCAGTTATCCTGCGCCTGCCAGGTATTCACAATGCGGCCCTGCGGCAGGTTGGTGGCCGGACCGAAGCCCAGGTTGGTGCTGGAATTGAACGCGATGTTCGCCAGCGCCTGGTCCAACTGACCCATCACTGGTTCGGCTGCGCCGGTTATGTTGCCGCCGCCGAATTCCACATTGAGGCGGCCGAAAGAACCGCGAGCTTCATTCACCATGTGGGCGCTCAGGTTGTGCGTCCAGCTTACCAGCACGGCCTGGCTCAGAGCGGGGATGTTGAAGAAATATCCAGCAGCCCCGTTATCGCCGACGTTGAAGAAGTTGCCGCGGTTGAAGATGTAACGGCCGGTAATGGTGTCACTACCGAGCTGTATATCGTTCCTCATTACCCAGTTAAAGAAGTGCTCCGGCTGGGGTACAGTGCGGGAAACGCCCCCGAACGTAGCTGCCGGGCAAGCACCCACTGAGTTTTTCAACCCACCCGTAGGAACGAGGACGGTGGGATTTCCGCCCGAAATAGCAAATGGGCCAAACTTGTTGAGCGCTGCCAGACTGGTGCTGGCCGGGAAGCAGGCCGCCAATGCAGCGAGTCCGGCCGGGGTCGGAGTAAGAGAGCTGGAGTTGAACTGGCCTTGCTGAGACACGAGTTCTTCGTCAAAGCCGCCGAAGAAGAACACTTTGTTCTTGATCCACGGACCGCCGATGGTAAATCCACCGAACTCGTCATTAAGACGCGGAGGTTTTTTCTGACAGTCGGGGCCAGGACTGACGCCGTCCGCAGCGAAGCCGCAAACATCGGGGTTCTTCTGGAAGTTGTTCAACGAGTTCAGAATCGAGTTGTTCTCACTTCCATAGATGCTGCCGTGCCAGGCGTTGCCGCCGGACTTGGTGACTACGTTGACGACGGAGCCGGCATTGCGGCCGTATTCGGGGCCGAATTGGTTGGTGATGAGAACGTACTGGCTCACAAATTCGGCGTCGCTCACAAACAGGCCGGGGCCGCCGACGCTGTTGTCATTGTTGTTTTGACCGTCGATCTGCTGGTCATTATTGCGGCCGCGCAAACCGTTGACGGAGAACCCAACACCGCCGTTGGTATTGGAAAACGAGTTGTCGCGCACCGAGCTTACGCCGGGCACAAACAGAGCCAGGCTGTCCAAGCCCTGGTTTTCCTGAACGCCGGCAAAGGTGGAAAGCTGCACGCCGGAGAAGGTGTTGGTAACCTGCGCCTGAGTGGTTTCGATGAGCGGCGCATCAGCGGTAACTTCCACGGTGGTGTTGGTTTCGCCGACCGTCAGCTTGATGGTACCCAAGCCGCTGTCACGTCCGGAGGAAACAACAACATTTTTTTGTACAGAGGTCTTGAAATTGGGGGCCGAAATTTCGATCTTGTAGTCGCCGGCCGGAATCAAACTAAAGCGGAACAAGCCGGAATTATCGGTCGTGGTGGTGTGCACAGCGCCTGTTGCTGAGTCCGTGGCTTTGACTTGCGCACCCGAGACTACCGCGCCCTGCTGGTCGACCGCTGTGCCGGAAATGGAACCTTTCAGCACCTGACCGAAGGACGGGATGCACCAAAGCAACGTCAAGCAAGTGGCGACGAGGACTAGTATGTCGCGCAGTTTACGATTCATCCTTTGCATCTCCATGTTTTCAGTTTGAGAGCACACAACACATGTTCGTCACGCACGAAACACGTATCGCTTAGCCTCCATACTGCAACTATGGTTCCTGACGCTTGCTCTTTTGTAATCAACAATTTAGAGATGAATTGAGCACTGCTAATCCGCAATACTGGATTTTTCCCGGCCCGATATTCATATTTTGGAAGGTGTAAATTTTACTTCAGCTCTGGAGACAGCACCGGCAGCTCTGCTCCTGGCCGGTCGGACATGCGAAAGCGCGTCCGAAAATGCTCTGAAATCAGCATAACCGCGTCTTTGTTCTTTTGCGGATCCTGCTGAATCAGGTATTTCATGGCTTCCACCAACAGCCGTTGGCCCTCGATAAAACGCGGATCAGATGTCCGGTGGCTTGCCTTGCGACGCTTTGGGTCCGGCATCTCCGGCTTGACGGGAATGGTAAAAACTTTGGCCATCACAACTAAAACCCCAATGCAAAAGTACTCAGATGCAGGTGAAGGCTCCCATGCTGCGGGGGATAAAGGTATATGCACGCCGAGTGCTTTAGTCCTTCTTGGGCTGTCCTGCGTCCCCAATAATTTTACACCAGGGCATGCGGACTTTCGGTATTAACATTTTCCTTACTGTGGTTTGACAACTTTTGTGCTGCCAGTGGTTTTCAGCTTGAATGCATCATCAGAGAGCTTTCCATTGAGCTTCATGTTCGTGTAACGGGTCAGCCGATAGTCCCCCGACGGCTCAAGGAACTGCTGTTTAAGCAGCACATCTTTTTCGGGATCGATCCACAGAATAATTTTCTTGTAGGTCTGCCGCATTTTCTCGTTCTTCGGCGCCAGTTCCAGCTTCGCGGTCCGGACGCCGTTTACCGGCTCCCACCCCGCCATGCTGACGTCATAGGATTTCTCCAGATCATCACCCCGCGCTCCGAAGCCCAGGCTCAGGAAGGCTTCCACGTCGGCCTTATTTTTCGTTACATCGCGCTCCGTGACCTGGTCAATCTTGGGCTCATACATCTTGAGTTTGCCGTCCTTGAAGACCACTTGCTTGGGCGCCGGTGAGGTTATGTTGAAAGCGGCGTCCACGCCCTTGCTGTTGCGGCGGAAATAAATGCGGCCTTTCTGAATGTCTTTTTCGTCCACTACTTTCTGGTAGGTTTCAAATTCAAAGTCCGCCTGGGCCGTCTTGAAATTTTCGGCATTGGCATTCATCTTCGCCAGCACCGCCTTCAGATCGCCCTCGGCAGAAGGATTCTGCGCCGGCGCCGTGGCAGGATTGTGCCCGGCGGAAGGCGTAGCAGGATTGGGCACAGCGGACGGGGTAGTGCCCTGGGCGGCACACAGCATGCCAACGAACAAAACAATTACGGGCGATACCACTCGGCTGGCTTTCATGGCTGCGCTCTCGCTCAACGTTTGTTGTTTTTTCCCGGCTTCCTCGGGCACGTCTTCGCTCTAAAACTTTTACTTCTTAGCGTCACTTCTTGACGTACTTCTTGGCTTTTATTTCTTGTCTTTTACTTTTTAACCCAGGCGCGATACGCCACGATGCGTCCCGCTGCGTCGCGCACCGGCTCAACGCGCTCCACCGTTACCGCCCCGGCGATGGGCCGGATCACGCGCACAAAATTCGCGCGCACCATGCCCTGGTCCTGGGCATCCACGGCAGCGGCGTCCACCTGGTACATTTTTCCGTCTGGGCTGACTACTACCGCTGTTGGATGCGGCGAGCGTTCTCCCGGTTGGTCTTTGAAGTCGATGAAATGCGGAGCAATGAAGATGAAGGCCAGGACCAGCGTGACCATTACGTCGTAATGGAAGCTTCCCCGGTCATAAGTCCAGAAGAGGTAGCCCTTGAGCGTCCGTCCGATACGAGACATGTCCTCTAGTGTATTCAGTTGGTCAGGTGCAAAGCAAAGGGTAAGAAGCTGGAACACGCGTGGAGCATCTTGATCGCCGTGATCGCCCGTGATCGCCGCCATCGCACGTGATCGGGTATCGGAAGGGGCAAACTTCACCACGAATGACCAGAGATAACACAGATCAAAAGCAATTTCCCTCCGCTTCCTCCGTTCCTCTGTGTTGCAAAGGTTTTGGGTTTTGCTCCGATCCGCGTATATCAGCGTTCATCAGCGGTAAGGTTCTCAGAATTTTTTCGGCGTAATTCGCTCCGCTCCCACGTACTTGCGCAGCGCTTCCGGAATCACCACGCTGCCGTCGGCCTGCTGATAGTTTTCCAGAATCGCCAGCCACGTCCGTCCGATGGCCAGCCCGCTGCCGTTCAGCGTGTGTACGTACTCGCTCTTTTTGCTGCCCTCCGGGCGATAACGTATGTTGGCCCGCCGCGCCTGGTAGGCCTCAAAGTTTGAGCAGGAAGAGATCTCGCGATACAGCTTCTGTCCCGGCAGCCACACTTCCAGGTCGTAGGTCTTGGCCGAGCTCGGCCCCATGTCGCCGGTGCTCAGCAGCATGGTGCGGTAGTGCAGTCCCAGTTTTTGCAGGACGCGTTCGGCGTCGCGCGTGAGCTGCTCATGCTGCTCGTACGATTGCTCCGGCCGCGTGAACTTCACCAGTTCAACCTTCTGGAACTGGTGCTGGCGGATGATCCCGCGCACGTCTTTTCCATACGAGCCGGCCTCGCTGCGGAAGCACGGCGTGTAACCCGTCACGGAGAGCGGCAGCCTCGCCGCATCAATCGTCTCGTCGCGATAGAGATTGGTCAGCGGCACCTCTGCCGTCGGAATGAGCCACAAGTCGTGCTCCGCGATCTTGAACAGATCGTTGGCAAATTTGGGCAGCTGTCCTGTCCCGTACATTGAAGCCGAATTGACCATGTAAGGCGTCAGCACCTCCGTGTAACCGTGTTCGCCCGTGTGCAGGTCGAGCATGAAGTTGGCCAGCGCCCGCTCCAGCTTCGCTCCCAGGTCCCAGTAGACGGCAAAGCGTGCGCCGGAAAGTTTGACTGCGCGCTCCATGTCCAGCACGCCCAGCTGCTCGCCCAGCTCCCAGTGCGGCTTGGGCGTAAACGTGAACTCGGGCGGCGTGCCCCACTTGCGGACTTCCTGGTTATCGTCGACCGAGCGCCCCACCGGCACCGACACGTGCGGCATGTTGGGAATGCCGGCCAGCATCGTGCGCAATTTCTGGTCGATCTCAGTGGCCTGTTTTTCCAGTTCGTCGCCCTGCGCGCGCAGGGCCTTGGTTTGCTCCATCTGCGCGGTGGCGTCCTGCCCGGCTTTCTTCAGCTTGGCAATTTCTTCTGAAGCGCGGTTGCGCTGGGCTTTGAGAGACTCTGACTGCGTGATCAGCGCGCGGCGTTTTTCGTCCATCTGGCGAAAGCCGTTCAGCACCGGCGCCGGATCCATGCCGCGGCGGCGCAGCATGTCTTCAACAGCGGCCAGGTTCTCACGGACGTAAGCAAGGTCAAGCATGAATCTAGATACTTTATCAAAACGCGTCACCGCAGAGGACGCGGCGGGCAGAAGTCTTTTGCCGCAGATTTACGCTGATAGGCGCAGATTAGCCGCGAATTGCGCGAAAAAACGCGAATAAGAAGTCAGTTGTTTTGATTCGTGTTCATTCGCGGCCAGCCCTTCTCCGCGTCTCTGCGTGAAGCGCTAAACCGGCAGCTCTTCCTGCTGCCATTCTGTCGCCGTAACCTTGGGCTCTTCCGCCAGTTGCAGCACCAGGTTTTCCAGCACCAGGCGCTTGCTGGGAGGGTTGGTACGCAGAGCGAAGTCGGCGCGGGCAATGAGGCGCAGGGCGCGCGTGAGTTCGCGGCGGGATTTATAGCGGCGGGCCTGGCGGATACCAGCATCTGGCGGAAGGTGCGAGCCAGCATATAAAGATGGCCGATGGCGGCGTCATCGCCTTCGCTGGTCGAGAGCAGCGCGTCCAGCACGGCGAGTGCGCGGGTCTTATCGCGGGCGGAGATGGCGTCAGTGAGCTCATATAAGGATCGCTGCTTGGCGGCCAGGACCATGGTTTCAACGTCGCCCAGCGTGATGTGTTTTTTCTCACCGACGAAGAGAATCAGCTTTTCCAGTTCGTGACTGACCAGCATCATGTCAGCGCCCAGCGCGTCGACGAGTTCGCGGGCTGCGTCCTGATCAACTTTCACGCCCTCTTTCTGCGCCTGGTCGACGATCCAGCGCATGCCGTCGGCCTCTTCCACGCGCGCCAACTCAACCATGCCGCAATACTCGCCCAGCGTTTCGCGGATGCGGTCATAGCGGTCGCGGTCCTGCATCTCCATGCGGCGGGCGTCGGCGGGAATGCTGATGTGGTCGGCGACGAAGATCAGCACCGCGTCTGGGTTGGGATCTTTCATATAGGCTTCAATGGCGGCGAATTCCTCAGCGTGCGAGCCGCGGGTGTAAAGCTCCTTGACGCCGCGAATAAAGAACACCTGAAACGGCGCCATGAGCGAGGGCGTGCGCGCGCGATCCAGGACCTCCGCCACGCTGACCTCGGCAAGATCAAGATCGTGCAGACTGAAGTCGCGCAGGTCGGCGGGGACAAGGTGCTGCAACAGCGCCT
>WNFN01146530.1_pt1 | contig 12179 bp, 8 predicted proteins | sample 5400161 | NCBI WGS metagenome assembly WNFN01 (sample SAMN13153353, study PRJNA577476) | soil metagenome | isolation source: 80 cm saprolite on Douglas fir-dominated hillslope | place: USA:California | collected 2013-09-17
CGGTCCAGCAATCACCAGAGCGAGACCCAGCAGAAGCGTGATGATATTCTGGGCCATGCTCATGATGTTCGTCGTCACTACGGCCTGCACTCGCGTCACATCATTGGTCAGGCGGCTGAGGAGTTCCCCGGTCTGATGTTCCTGGAAGAAGTGCAGGGGTAAATGTTGTACATGACTGTAGAGTTGGATGCGCAGGTGGAGAACAATCCGCTCACTCAGAGCGCCGACCCAGAAACTTTGCCCGAACGAGAGGAGGGATTGAAGCGCAGCCAGGGCCAGCAAGACGAAGACGATGGTATGGAGTGCCGCGACGTTTCTCGTCACGACGCTATCGATGATGGTGCCCATGAGCGCGGGATAGCTCAGATTGAGCGTGCTGGTCACCAGGGCCACGCCGATCAACACGCCCAGTTGCCACCAATAGGGTCGAGAGAAGCTGAGCAGGCGTAGCAGCGTTTTCCGCGTCGGTTTGACTTTCGGCGACGAAGCACACGGATCTTTCCGTAGATGTGCAGCGCTATTTGGAGGGGCATTGCGAAACACGTTTTTCTCCCACAAGAAAACATCTGAAACAGGTTCTCAAGAGGAATCTACGGCAAAAAAAGCCAGAAGGTTCCGCTTTCACGGCGGAACGGCCAATTGACTCTGCCGATCTGTTGGTTGCAATGCTCCTGTCAGCTTTGAACCTGGCTGCCAAAGATCCCTGAGAAGAGCAATGGTGTGGGCCAGACCCTGCCGTGCCAGTACACTGCGTTCAATCTCGGCGATGTTGAGCCGGACTTGCATGGATGGCGTGTGGAAGAGATCGCCAGTCGGTCGGCCAGAGCCCTGGCTTTGACCAGCGCTTGACGTGCGGTGGAGGACGGCTCCGGCGCTCGTTCGGAAGGGGTTCCGTTCTCCAGGTGCTGGTGATCGGGAGCGCGTCGCACCAGCCACCTATGCAGCGGGACCGCAATCACCAGATGCAGGACGCCATACCAGAGCAACGTGGTTCGCCACCCCACCTGCGGAAGGAGCCAGCCGGAGAGCGGAATAAACAGAGGCGACGCCAATCCTCCAACCAGCGTCAAGACCGCAAAGGCTTTGGCCCGCTCAGCTACAAACCAGGAGGTGACGACTGTAAAAGTCACATGGACGTGACCCGATTGAGTGGAGATAGTCACGAGCAACCAGGTCCATGATTCCCAGAGCGGCTATCAAAACCCACCCGTAATACAATCTCCGTCGTGGCTCTCTGCGTATAAGGTGGACGAACAATATAATCGGTCGCGCGAATGGTTTTTGAAGCAGATTAGGCTAAAAAACTACATAAGACGAAGATTGAAGGCGATCGTAAAGTTTATTTGTTGCGCAATGAGGTTGAGCAACTGCTGTAGCCCCGTATTCTTGACTTTTAATTCTGCTTGATGTCCGGGTTTTGATCAGACATGCTGCTCACTCAGAGATTTTGCTTGATGATAATTGATATTCTAAGGCAAGTCGACTTTGTATCAGACCCTCTGGCGTCCCAATATCATAGAACTTGCCATGCGGGAAGATATAGCCATATACATCCATTCCCTGTACAATGGCCTCGGAAAAAATATCACTCAATAGCAACTCATGCTGTTGCCTCTGTTTGGTAGATCGATCAACGTAATCATGTAACAATTCAGTGAAAGCCGGCGCCCAAGCAGCGATCCCCCATGTGTTGAAATACAATGGCATGGCAGGTTTGTCGAAGATTTCTTTAACACGGTTTGTTGTTGGATCGACATGAACCGGAGCAAGCGCTTGAGGGTTCTGGGTCGGGAAAATGCCGAGGGTCAGGTGAGCCTTTTTCTCTGTATGAAAACGAAGGAGTTGCAGAAAACAGTCGGCAGGCTCTACAATAGTGTCCGGCATACCCATGACAACCACCTGATTTTGTAGCCAGGGGTAAGCCGAGTCAAGCGCACCAGGCATACCCACTGGTTCATCCTGACAGAGATACCCAAAATGTATTCCCCAATAGGCTCCACTCTTGAAGAATTTAAAAATCTCCCATTTCTGCGGCGAAAGGACGAAATAGATGTTACGAATGTCAGCCTTCGCCATGGCATTTATCATATACTGACTCACTGCCATCGGAATCAGTTTTGTCTCTATCCCAACCTGGACAGGATGGTAACCAACAGGTAACAATTCCTTTGGTCCGCTGTATGGCTGCATCCGTTTCGCTATGCCTGCCGCAGGCAGAATACCTACAATGTTGTTCATAGTAGTGCCTTTCTGCTGGCTATGATACCAAAGCCGGTTAAGTAGTGTTGATACATGTATGCTTCAAACAGATTTGATATGAGAGTCTCACCTGTGATGATGCTTATTCGCTCAAGATGAGTATTTTCTATCAGGGTATACTTCCCTTTATGCAGGCATTCTCAAGCTGCGGGACGAAACGAACTGGAGGATGGCATCGACGGCGCGCCGGGTCCCGCCAGCAGCCCGAATGGTGGCCTGCATCTGCTGAGCACGCTGGCGGAATCTGGAGTCAGCCGCCACCATATTGGCCGCTTCTTGCAGGCGCTCCACCGTAACCGCCTTCGGTTCAATGACCACGCCCAAACCCAGTTCCGCCACCTGCCTGGCATAGACAGTTTGCTCAACTGCTGATGGAATAACCACCATAGGTATCCCGTAGAAGAGGGCCTCCATGACGCTATTGGTCCCTCCGTGGGTCAGAAAGACCAGGGTCTGTTGCAGAACATCAAGCTGGGATACATAGGCATGCACCTCGATATTGTCCGGGATAGACCCCAGCGCGGTGCGTTCGACGCGCTGGCCAATAGCCAGAATGACCCGCCAGGGCTGTCCTCCAAACGCCTGGATACATTGCCGGAAGAAGTGTGCCTGGGCATTGAAGAGCGTGCCCAGCGAGATATAGAGCGTAGGGTGGTTGCAAGATGCAAGCTGTTCTTCCTGCAAGGCAGTGCTGGCCCCCACCCGGTCTGCCAGGCAGGGGCCAACAAACACGAATCGCTCGTCAAAGGTCTCGCCTGCTGGTTGAAAGCTGCGCGGTACAAAGACGATATTTAGGTCTTCTGCGTAAGGAAGGAAGAGGCTGTATGTATCTGCCTTTTCTATGAGGGGCAGGTCATAGGTCGTGCAGAGGTCATTGAGCGAATTGAGATCGTTAAACCTGTAAAGGATGTTGAGAGCTAATGCAACAGGAGACACGTGAGGCAAGACCATGAAGTGTTCATTTTCCGCGAGCATAATACGGCACGCAATGGTAGGGATGTGGAGGCGATGAGCGACCAGTCGGCCCCAGAGGCAGATCGACTCATAGAGGATGTAATCGGGCTGCTCCGCCTGTATTGCCTCCACCACTTGCGGGATCACATGGCGACATTCTTCAACGAGAAAGCGACTCAGGCGATCCGACATCACATCGTGGGTGCAGCTGATTGAGTGATAGGGTCGGAAGGTGGCCCCTGTGGCCACCACCGCCTGCTCAAACTCCTCGGTCAGATAACAGATGACTTCCTCTCCGCGCTGCACCAACTCCTGGGCCACGGCCAGCGTGGGATAGACATGCCCGTGCAACGGGCTATTCAACACCAGTGCTTTCGCCATTACTTCTTCTCCTGTTTCCGCCTACACTCCGGGAATGATCTGAAATGAGAGATCATATTTGTGGCATGTATTCGCAAGCTCTATAACTGATAAATGACTGCTACCTGGTGACGCTAGGATGGAAGATGAGTCGATAAAAAAAGCCTCTTGAGCGGTGCGCTTAATTTCAGAGGCCAGGTAACCAAGCAGTGTCTTGCCGTTACGGTCAACTTTGAGGCCAAGCCACTTCCAAACGTCCGAAACAACGACGGTGGCAAGCGATTGATCAGCAAGAGGACTGATTACACCGCTACATGACCAGATAGCGTCTGATGAAGCAACATCTTCGTCTGCCAATGCAACGTAATCACACAACCCGGCTTCTTGCCTTGTTCCCCCGATGAGTAGAGATGGATGAGAAAATCGGTAGTCGGCTAGAGAGGATACCGAGGGCAGCGTTGTATAGTTGCGCCCCAACATAGCCAGGTAGTGAAAAATCATCTCTGACTCCCTGGGTTCAAATAACTCTCCGTAGAGAAGGGATTCTAAAGCGAGAGTGCGCTGCTTTTCATAACAGAGGCGCGCATTCTGCAGATTGGTTTCCAGGCGTTTGAGTCCGGGTTCTCGTGGCTGAGGTAACTCAATGCCCCAGCCGTTTTCCACAAAAGCAAAGGTAAAGCCCTGCTTGTAGAGTCTATAAGAGAGATCTAAATCCTCAAAGCCCCATCCTTTAAGCTCAAGATTGAAACCGCCAGCCGATTGGTACGCCTCGATTGGCATAGACAGATTTGTTGTCCAACCAAGAACCCATGGGAAGGACATTTCTTCCAGGTTGACTTTTATGCGAGGATCGTGCAACTGCTGGTCCTTAGCCAGGATAGCGCCTACCTCGTCAACGCTGTCTAGCTTGCTTAGCAGCGAGCTTATACGCAGATCGATGATGAAGCGGTAGAGGTCATTCAATGAACTCGCGGCATACACGCATCCCATGCCCAGTTGATGCTTGTGGGACTGCTGAAATTCAATGTGAGCGGCCACATAAGATGATGATACTATCATTCCGGTGTCCAGAAACGCGATAAATGGCGTATCTGCCTGCTTTACACCAAAATCTCTGGGAATGCCCGGAGCAAAATGATCACCGCGGGGTATCCAGTAGTACGCAATGGATAACGCCTGCTGGTATCTTTCAACGATAGCCTTGGCATCATCCGTAGATCCATGATCTACAACTATTACCCTGAAATCCTGCGTTGACTGGTGAGTCAGCGTACCAAGGGTTTTATCTAACAGAGCGGAGCGATTATAGCTCGGGATGATGATGGTAAGAAGAGTCATAGAAAATATGCTCCTTTCCTTATTTGTCAACGCAGGTCAAACCGCCAGTTCGAGCGAAAATCATACCTTCCTGGCGCCAGGATGTCGTTTGGGTCCAGCGCGTTCTTCACACGACAGAGCAAAGCGTTAGAGTCATCGAGAACGGCAGGCAGCGCCTGCATCGATTGAATACCAAGACGATAAGGGATATAACCCTTGACCAGCAACTGCTGCAACAAGTCGTTGTAACAGGCCATGGCTCGTTCATCTTCACCTGGAACTTCTCTATCGTATAAGAGGGCAATGGTGATAATCACGCTCCGCTCTGTCAGACAGACCAGGGTGACATGAGGCTCGAAGCTGTGCGCCAGGCAGACCCGGTTTATCGTTTTCCAGGCCGCGTTTACATGCTGATCCGTAAATGGAACCATGGGCGCGCACCATATAACTCCACAACTATCTCTATTCGGGTCCACCCCGAGGGAAGATATCGTCTTCTTTTTCCAGTAAGTAGTTCGTATGCTGCGATCACCTCCTGACAGGTTCGTTCTTCTCGCTGATACATCGCTGATATCATGTTTACCAGGAATAAATTCCTCTTGATGTACTTGCTCACCCTCGATGAAAGTGAGCGAATCAACTTTGTCTGAAAGTACCTCCTGTACAAATGCGCGCTCGGCATCTTTTAATTGCTTACTGGCACAGCGCAGCGTGATAAGACCGTTCCAGGCGCCAAATCCGAGCGCATTTCTCACGCTTTTCATCACGTCCCCAGTCAGCAGCGCTTGATCGCTGGCCGCCTGTGCGGGAGGCTGCACCGACATGGATAACCATTTATAATCATTGTAAAGGTGAACAGGTGCAGTAAACCCACCTTCAAATTTAAGCGTATATAAAGCGTCGATAAGCTCTCCGAGACGAGCATCATCGTTGAGTGCGAAGAGACAACTACAAAAGTACCTGGGCGCAGGCATCAGCCAAATGGTCATTTGCGTCACGATGCCCAGGTTTGACTGTGTAAACAGACCATCTATATATGGTCCCACCGACCAGCGACTGACATGGCCAGACTGGGCATTGGGGAAGCGATCGAAGCCTGTGTGTATGCATTCGCCAGTAGGGAGAATAACCTCAAAAGCGCAAGCGTGGGCGAAATGGTCTGCATAGCGGCCAATTCCAAGTCCTCGTTCGAGCACATTGCCTATGAGGCTCCCCTCCATGGGGCCACCAGTAATGCTCACAAGCAAACCAGCTCGCTTCTCCCGCAAGAACTCGCACACCTGGCGCATCGTTACTCCCGGTTCCACGGTAACGTACGCTAGTCGTTCATCATACTCAACAATACGATCCAGTCTTTGCAAACTCAAAAGCACGCAGCCGTCCCGCACCGGCACCTGCGATCCATACCCCCAGTTTTTGCCTCTGCTGATAGGATAAAGCGGTACCTTATAGGTATTGGCAATCCTCACGCATGCCTGGACCTCGCTACGATTGGCAGGCTGAATGACGGCGGGTACTTTCTGGGTTGTGCTAAATGTGGCTGTCTGTGCCTGAGCGAGTGTAACTTCGTCTGTCATCACATATGCCGATCCGATTACGTTCCTCCAGGCATTCAGTGCATCAGCTAACATGCCAGCCTCCTCACCTTTTCGCGGAAAGCTCATACTCCTGAGCCACCTGATCCGCGCTGAAGTATGTGATATGGGCAGGAGGTGACGCCAGAAAGCTGGTTCTGGCGATAGAATCTGCCTGTTTCAAAAAGGCCTGGATCACAGCTAGCTCGGCACGGCGCCGATTCACGACCTTGAGCACTGCGGCTCGAATTTGTGGTTCCTGGTCAAGCAATGCTGAGAAAGCCGCTTTTGTCAGGGCATAGCACTCTGTGGGGAACGTTGCTCTCACTGAGGCGCTGCGCGGCTCGTTCACCAGGAGAGACATCTCGCCGAAGAAGTCACCCTCATCCAGGATGTTGATACGCCGTTTTGAGCCATGCTCTTCGAGCAAGACCTCGACCTGGCCATAATTAATGATAGAGAATGTATCTCCAGGCTCTCCCTGGCGCACCACGTATTCACCCATTTCGTAACGCTGCCGTACAAGTTGTTGTGCCAGCTTCTCCAGCAATTCTCCGCTCATTTCTTTGAAGAGAGGAATGGCCCCTAAGCGAGCGGGATCGATTCTGCGGAGTTTCTGCCCGGCGGAGGCATGTTGACCTACCTGTTCTTCATAAAGCTTCCGGTACAGTCCGCCTTTCTTGAGAAGTTCCTCGTGAGTACCTTGCTCCACCAAGACTCCGTATTCAAGAACCAGGATATGGTCAGCGGCAGATGCCGTGGTGAGTCTGTGTGTAATACTGATCGTCGTCCTGCCACGTTTGAGTTCTTCTAACGTTTCCAGAATTTCCCGCTCCGTCTGGGAGTCTAATGCGCTGGTGGCCTCATCAAGGATCAAAACACGGGGATTGCGGAGCAGAGCACGCGCAATTGCCAGGCGCTGACGCTGCCCACCGCTCATGCGCACGCCGCGCTCGCCAAGCATTGTATTATACCCGGCAGGCAGTGAGTCGATGTATTCATCGAGCCTCGCCCCTTGCGCGGCTGCGACAATTTCTCTATCGGTGGCTCCCTGCCGACCGATGGCAATGTTCTCGCGAACTGTCGTATCGAAGATAAAGGTATCCTGGAAGACTAACCCTATCTGTTCTCTCAAAGACACAAGCGTGACATCACGCAGGTCATGATTGTCAAAGAGGACCCGTCCTGCCCCCGGATCCCAGAAGCGCAGGAGCAGGTTAACGACGCTACTTTTGCCTGAACCCGATGGACCGACGATCGCAACATTCGTGCCCGCTGGAATAGTTATATTCAGGTCATCTAAAACTGTGTGGTTTCCCTCGTAAGCAAAGGTTGTATGTTCCAGACGAATCTCGTTGGTAAGAGGCGGCAGTTCAACAGCATCTGGTTTATCGGCAATCGAAACAGGCTCGTCCTGCATCTCGAAAACGCGATCCATCGCGCCGGAGGCGGATTGGACGGTTTGTATGATCATGCCGAACATGCTAATGGGCGCGAAGAGAGTCGGTACAATCGTCCAGATGGCCAGGAGCGTCCCCATAGTTATGTTTCTTTCAATGACCAGGTATCCGCCCACTCCCAGCGATAGAAGCTGGCCTATGGAGAGTGTGATCAGAAGGCTATTCTGAAATAGGGCAATGATTACGGACAGGCGCACCGCAGCCTTCAGTTGTAAAAGGAGGCGGGAGCGATACAAGACAAGAACGTTTTGCTCTAAATGAAAGGCTTTGATAACAGCATGGGCAGAAATATTCTCCTGCGTGGCTGTGGCCACCTCGCCAATCAGTTTCTGATTCTCTCCGCTGGCTTTCTGAAGGCGCTTGCTCAGCAGGCGATAGCTTACAATCAGGAGGGGGATGATGAGCAGCATCAGGCCACCGACGATAGGTTGCAGAGAAAGCAGAATAACGATGGCAACGAGGGTATTACAAATGGTGAAGATGCCGTTTCCTATTACCTGCGAGATAGCCTGCTGCACCATCTGCAGATCACTGGAGAGGCGCGACATTAAATCCCCAACCTTGGCATGCACGTAAAAATGATGAGATAGCACTTGAAGGTGGCTAAAGCTTTTCTGCTGGAGATCCAGGACCACATACTGTACGACCTCCGCGATCACTTTTGCACGGTATGTGCCAATCAAGGCTCCAAAAAGGAAAAGGCCGAACATCACAGACGAAAATGCAATAAGCAATGGAACATTCTTCTGAGGAATGATGGTATCGATGAGAAATCTTATAGCAAAAGGAATAATGGCATTGAAAGCGAGACCCAGGAGTGAATAGATAATGACCTGCGTATTGCGCCACCAGTAAGGTTTCAACAGCGGTAAAATACGCCGGGTGAAGGTGACAACGGCATTCTTCTGAGTAGCAGACTTACGCAGATAGGCAAGCCACGCTTCCTCAAGCTGACCGAGAGGCCGCTGATAAGCGGCGAGTGCGGCCTGATCTTGCCGCTCCGCATCATATTCTGCCAGGAATTGCTGCAAGGCCGTGTTGCCAGACGTTTCAATGAGAAATGCGATAAAAGAGGTTGCGACGTTATTACTGGTAATCCCCGGGAGGTCCTCTGAGAAAAGATCGGAAGCCGGGGAAGCAAAGATCGAAACACTTCCCCCTTTGCTTAACTCGCTTCGTATGGCTGCATTGATCTCCGCTATGTCCGGTCTGATAGCGCAACGAGCGGCAACTATGCCAGCGATGCCATTGAGAAAGAAGGTAGCGGACGCGGCCTGCGGCTTCACCAGGCGCTGAATAAGCATGCCTGCGAACGATACCATGAATTGATGCTCCTGATCCTGCGGAGGTGCGACAGATACGATAGCATAGGGGCCGATATCTTGCACCATGCGTAGCTGATCAATTACTTCTGGCTCAGAAAGAGCTATACGATCGGTGGATGCTATGAGAGGATCAATAAGGTATAGCTCTATTGGAAGTGTGTACAGGGCCTTTGAGGGATCTAGCAGCTTGATCGCTTCATCTAGAAGCAGGTCTAGCTTTGGCAGGATCGCCGCTATTCTGGTGGTTGTTCCTGATTCTTCGAGGCCTATTACATGAGCCGTTATCTTTTTCCCGACATAGCTGCGCCGGGCGGATAGCTTCTGGCTTACTTCGTTTGTGCTCATAAAGCCCTCAAATCCTCTCTTTGTACAAAAGCTGTGTACCTGATACACAACAGAAAGTGACTATGCCTATGTATCTGCTGATCGAGCTAATTCGTTCTCGTGCGTGGGCGCATGATGAAATCCGCGCCGGCTTAGTTGATGCGGAAGGCGCTCTGGAGCAGCCAGGCGCAGCAAACATACCAGAACTCCTGCGTAACCAACCATGTAGTCAGGAGTAAAGCAGAAAGGGTTATCTGATGGCCAGACAAGCATGCCATCCTGCTCGGTAGAGAACGTTTCGAGTAAGGTTGCCAGGGACCGCGCCTCATTAGAGTAGTGCTGATCCCCGGTTGCCTGGAACATATCCAGCAGAAACTCGATGCTGCCGGAAAGGCCATGACATTGGATGGGACTTGTCCACCTGGAACAGCGAGCGACAGCGCGCGCTGCCCGCGCTGCCAGGCGAGCAGCTTGAGGTAGAAGGTCAAGTTCGCTGGCATGGAGGAAGAATCTTCCTATACCGGAAGCCCCATGACACCAGAAGATGCCTGCCAGGTCCTGGCTATGGTCATCTACAAATGTTGGCCAGTTAAGGCCACTCCTGTCCGCAAGTACAGGAACCGCGAGCCGCTCTAAAAGGCGGTTGGCCCCTGCAACAGGCGAAAGAAAGTACTCGTCACCCGTAGCTTCAAAGAGATCAAGCAATGCGTCGGCAATTCCGGCTACTCCGTGTGCATAACCGGGATAGGCTTTCCCCAATGGAGAGTTCCAGCACACAGTACCCTGACCGGCATCTTCAGCCACCGAGATCAACCAGCGGCCTGCATCAAGTGCGGCCCGTAGATGTTCTGCATCATGTGTTTCATCCCATAACCAGAGATGAAAACGCAGGCGCCCGGCGGCTCCATTCATCAGGTCTTGAGCATCATAGGGCTGCGATGAGACCCAGCGGCTCCGTTCTATGGCCGCATCCAGCAGCGCCTCGTCATCAAGAACCTGGCTGGCGCGCAGGAGAGCTGTGCCCACACCAGCCTCACCGACATAGAGTCCAGGAATAGGATTGGCAATTGTGTCTGCATTATGAATAAGCCATTGCGCTCCTTCAGCCAGTACCGAGCGATGTGCAGGATCATTCAATTCTGCAACTACCTCTGCAAGAGCCAGCACAGACCCTGAGCAGCCAGTGTAGACAGCTCGCGCTTTCACGCCGCGTTTCAACTGATGCGAACTGAGCCAGAATACTCCCGGCCGTTCTGGTTGGCGCTGAGCCGCCTGGCAAAGGGTGTCACCCAGTCGCCTGGCCAGCGCTCGATAGCGCAGGCTGGCCTCTCTATGAGAATCCGTCAGGGATTCACAGCCAAAGGCCGGGGGAGCGATCTCCGCCTTGCTCATGCACGCAGCCAGGGCCATATCCAGGGCCTGCATAGAAAGGAAACGCTTTTCTGGTTGTAGATCGAGGCATGTAGTGATAACCTGGATAAAAGACGAACTGAGCGCCGGATTAAGCAGCACCAGTGGCCGCGCCAGCAGATTGGACGGATCTGGTGCTGTAGATGGTTTTGCCCTGGTGATATTGTTGTAGAGAAGCGCGCCAAGGCTATAGATGTCGTCTGCCACGCCAGCCGGTTCACCTGCCATGTGTTGTGGCGACATGTATCCTCGCGTCCCCACGCGGCTGCTTGCCTGTTGTTCTCCTTGCGCAAGCACAAACCCGAAATCGATCAGGCGTAGCTTTTTATCTGGAGTCACCATGACATTGGATGGCTTCAGATCGCAATACACCAGGCCCTGCGCGTGTATTTTACCAAGGATGGCCGCCAGCTCCCTGCCCCACGTAACCACAAGCTCCGCGCCGAGACTACCCAGCGCAAATGACCTGGTTGCATATTTTTCTAGTGTCTCTCCCTGTATTTCTTCCATGACCAGGTACCAATCATCGCCTTGTTCAACAAAGTCGTAGAGCTCAGGAAAACAGGGATCAGGAGCCAGAATCGCAAGGATGCTGGCTTCGTGACGCAAGGCATCGCGGGCATCTTTTCCTTCCAGATCGAGGCATGCGTTACGCCCGGCTCGTTTAAGCACACAGGAGCGCAGCCGGGTTGTATCTACAGCCAGATATGTGCCTCCACGAGCCGACTCGTAGAGGGGTGAAATAATCAAATATCGCTTGCTTATCAAAATGGGAGCTTCTTTGCAGGCGTTATCAGCGATGCCCGCAGCAACGAAAGGATCGTTTACCCAGTCGAACGCCTTATACGTCTTGTAACGGACATCAGGTACGAGTTCTCCCGACGGAGCGCGCAGGGCCGGTTCAATAGTGCCTCCTGAAGACGTATGCATCAATTGCTCTCGATAGCCACCATAGCGATAGGAAACCAGGCTATGAGCAGATAAAGAGTGATCTGAGGGTATCGCGGGACCCCGCAGCCCTCGGGTGGCTTTATCTAGCAGTGTGGCAAGGCGAACAGCTTGCGCGTCATCGCCAGGATAGACGGTGAGAAACTTGCCGATCTGACTCAGCCCGTCAAAGCCATGGTTGAGAAAGTTGAGCCGATCAAGCGAAGTAACCGTTTTGAAATAGACGCCATCAGTATAGAGCACCGGGA
>WNFN01198050.1_pt1 | contig 12173 bp, 9 predicted proteins | sample 5400161 | NCBI WGS metagenome assembly WNFN01 (sample SAMN13153353, study PRJNA577476) | soil metagenome | isolation source: 80 cm saprolite on Douglas fir-dominated hillslope | place: USA:California | collected 2013-09-17
GACCGCGGTTGAGCGCCCGCCGCGGAACGGTCCGATCTGGCGCCATTGAAGCGTTTTGAGCGAATCGCTTTCGGTGGTTGATGTTGGCGCGGTGGGTGGTTGTCGTCGTTGGGCATTAACGGACATCTCCGTCAAAGAAAAAAGGAAGAGCACAGCGACGAGGAACGATAGTAAACAGGCACGTAAGCTCTTTAACATTTCGATGGACTCCTTCAGTTGGAATAAAAACCTACAACGAGCCTGCGACGCAGGCGGAAGAATGCGGCGTTTCGCGAATTTTCGTGTGAATTCGTGGATCGTTCTCCAGCGACAGATGCCTCGATCCACGAAATCACACGAAACCGCACGAAAGAAAGCTCAATGAATCACGAGAACCACTACACTAGAACAGTTCCGTCAGCGCTTCTTCCACCGATCGCACACCAATAACTCTTAAGCCAAGCAGCTTTTCTAAACCCGAAGTGTTCGACGCCGGCATCACGATCTTTTTGAATCCCAAAGCCTGTGCTTCGCGGGCGCGTACCGCGGCCTGCATCGCGCCGCGCACTTCGCCGGTCAAGCCAACTTCGCCGAACACGGCCGTGTGGGCATCGATTGGTTGATTGCGAAAACTCGAGGCGATCGCGGTCACCAGGCCGAGGTCAACCGCGGGCTCGTCAACTTCCAATCCCCCGGCGATGTTTACGAAGACATCGTCGCCGAGCAGTTGCATACCCGCGCGTTTTTCCAACATCGCAATCATCAATGCTACGCGATTCTGATCGACGCCCTGAGTCATGCGCCGGCCGGTTCCGTATTTCGAACTCGAAACCAGCGCCTGAATTTCCACCAGCATCGGCCTCGTGCCCTCAATGCAAGCCGTGACCACCGAGCCGGCGGCTTCCGCCGGACGCTCAGCCAGAAACATCTGCGAAGGATTCGCCACGGGCGCGAGACCCGAACTGGTCATTTCAAAGATGCCGACTTCGTTCGCGGCGCCAAAGCGGTTCTTGGTCGCGCGCACGATGCGGTGATTGTGATGACGCTCGCCTTCGAAATACAAAACCGTGTCGACGATGTGCTCCAACGCGCGCGGCCCGGCAATCGAACCTTCTTTCGTCACGTGGCCGATGAGAAAGACCGGAATGCCGCGCGTCTTGGCCAGCATCAGGAACTGCGCGGCGACTTCGCGAATCTGCGAGATCGAGCCGGGCGCCGATTCAATGTCGGAAGAAAAAGTTGTTTGAATCGAATCGACGATGATCGCCCCGGGTTGCAAGCGCTCGATTTCACGAAAGATATTTTCCAGATTGGTTTCGGGCAGCAGCAGAAGGTTGGGCGCGTCGACTCTTAACCTTTCACCGCGCAACTTGATCTGCCGCTCCGATTCTTCGCCGGAAACGTAAAGGACGATCACGCCGGTCGCGCTAAGTTTATCGGCGACCTGCAGGAGCAGAGTGCTCTTGCCGATTCCCGGATCGCCGCCGAGAAGGACCAGCGTGCCGGGAACGATTCCCCCGCCCAGCACCCGATCGAATTCCGTCGCCCCGGAAGAGACGCGCACGTCGTCCTGCGATTCAATCTCGGGGTAGGCCACCGCCTTCGGTTCCCGCAGCCGGAATCCATTGCGGCCCGCGCCCTTCTTCGTCGTGATGACACGTTCCTCGACCAGCGAATTCCACTCGCCGCATTCGGGGCACTTGCCCAGCCACTTGCGCGCTTGATAGCCGCAGCTCTGGCAAACGAAAGTTGTGTTTGATTGTTTTGGCAAGGCGTCTTCGAATTATTTACGCCGAAGGCGTTCGCTAAATCAGCCCAGGGTAACCCCTGGGTAAATCGCGGTGCCTTGATGAGTCAACCCTGAAAGGGTTGAATGGATTTCGCTGCAACTGGTCGAACCCTTTCAGGGTTCGGTTCGTTACTGGCCAGTTAACCCAGGGCGTTGCCCTGGGCTGTTTTATTTTGCGCTTTCAGCGCAATAGAGCTAGGACATTCTCGGTCGGTCTTCCCAACACCGCCCGTTTGCCGCGCTCGACGATTGGCCGCTGGATCAAATCGGGATGTTTGACCATCAGCGAAATTATTTCGTCATCGCTGAAGTCTTTCTTACCCAAACCAAGCTCGCGATAGACAGTCTCGCTGGTGCGCAAAAGCTCGCGTGGCTTGATGCCCAGCTTCTTGATTAGCTCGCGCAATTTCTTCTCGCCCAATGGCGCGAGGTAGAGTTCACCTTCTCAAACGCGATGCCACTCTCACGGAGCAGCTTGTGCATTTCGCGGCACTTCGTTCAAGTGGGTTTCTCGTAGACGGTGATCGTGTCCTTCGACATGCCGGCAATCTCCAAATATGAGCGTGCTGCGCACGCTATGCGGGCAGGATGCCCGCGCTCCCAAACTATGGGAATATCCCGCGCACTCGCGTCGCTTCAGCTACGCGGTCGATCGCCAGGATGTAAGCGCCGGTGCGCATGTCGGTGTTGTAATGCTTCGCCTTTTCGTGCACCTTGTGAAACGCGTCGCCCATCGTGTCTTCCAGCGTCTGGTTAATTCGCTTCTCAGTCCAGAAAAACGAGTACTGATCCTGCACCCACTCGTAATAGCTGACGGTCACGCCGCCGGCGTTGGCCAGGATGTCAGGAATCAGCATCACGTCCTGGTCTTCAAGCACGCGGTCCGCGCCCGGAGTCGTCGGGCCGTTGGCCAGCTCGGCGATGATCTTCGCCTTCACTTTCCCGACGTTCGCCATCGTTATGCTGTTCTCGAGCGCCGAAGGGCAAAGGATGTCGCAATCAACTTCGAGCACGTCGTTGGGCGCAATCTCTTTTGCATTCTCCAGTCCGCGAAGCGCGCCGGTTGCTTCTTTGTGTTTCAGCGCCGCCTGAATATCAAGACCGCTCGCGGCATAAACCCCGCTCTTCGAGTCACAGGCCGCGACTACGCGCGCGCCATCTTCGGCAACCAGGCGCGCGATGATCGAACCGGCGTTGCCGAATCCCTGCACTGCTACTCGCGAGTCTTTCAAATTCGTCCCGCGCACTTTGCAGGCTTCCCGCAAAGTATAAAGCGCGCCGCGCGCCGTGGCCTCGTGGCGTCCCTGCGAGCCGCCGAGGGACAGCGGCTTGCCGGTAACGACGCCCAGTTCAGTGTGGCCGCGCACCATGGAAATCGTATCCATGATCCAGGCCATCGTCTGCGAGTCGGTGTAAACATCAGGTGCGGGAATGTCGCGGTCAGGCCCGATGATCGGGGCGATCTCAAATGCGTACCGGCGCGTCAGCCGCTCCAGCTCGCTTATGGAAAGACTCTTCGGATCGCAAATCACGCCGCCTTTGCCGCCTCCGTAGGGAATGCCCACGGTCGCGCACTTCCAGGTCATCCACGACGCCAGCGCCTTCACTTCATCGAGCGTCACGTTCGGGTGATAACGGATGCCGCCTTTGGCCGGGCCGCGCGCGATGTTGTGCTGCACCCGATAGCCTTCAAAAACTTTCGTCTCGCCGCCGTCCATCTTTACCGGAATCGAAACGATCAGCTGCCGCTTGGCAGTCCGGAGCACGGCGCGCATCGACTCTTCGAGTTCGAGAAAGTCAGCCGCGCGATTGAATTGCTGTTTGGCGATCTCAAATGGATTTAGTTCTTCCTTTGCCGGTGCCGCAGTAGCCATTATTCCTTCTCCCTTGGAACTATCAGTAGTAAGGCGGCGCTATCGTAAAGGAATTAGGCGGAAGTGTCCAAGACGGCGGAGACCCGACCGTTAGGGAGGGTGCCCGCTCTCATGCGGACGATGCGACGACACACAAGCACCCTCCCTTACGGTCGGGTTTCTGCACCGTGTCGGGAACAACATCAGCCGCCTCGTTGTCTAACCTTCCAGCTTCTTTGACCCGACGGCACCGGCAACGAGGAGGAGCTAAGAGATGTTTGCCAACCTGATTGAATCCCAGTCGCACGGGAAAGAATTCAAACGCCGGGGCCGATTCGTGATTGCGACCGCAGCTGCCTACACAGTCGTGTTCGTCGTCGCCGGTATCGTGAGCATCTATGCGTACGACGCGCGAGTGGAAGCTCAAACTGACGAGTTGGAAGTGCTCAGTTGGGTGCCGCCGGTGGTGGAAGTCGCGCCAAAGCCGCCGCGGAACGTGCAACCGATTCGCAGACCGAATCAGCCTAATGCGCCCGTCGACCAACACATAAAGGTTCCAGAACGAACGGAACAAGTTGCGTCGGTTGCCGATCCGAGAAGTACGCCTACTGATATTGGTGTCACTGGGCCGAAGACACCACCCGTCATTGGAGACTTCCATCTGACTACAAGAAACGCGAATCCCCCTAGCGTGGTAACTGGCGATCAAGCCGCATGTGTGACTTGCAGCGGATCTGGACGCGTCGTTGTGGACACAACGCCGCCGCCAACGCCTCAACCTGTGAAGCCTCCAACGCAAAGGCTAACGTCTATCGTGCTTGCGTCGAAGGCGATCAGTCTGCCTCAGCCGCCTTATCCGCAAATCGCGAAGCAGGCTCGGATACAGGGTCAGGTCAACATCCAGATCCTGGTTGATGAGCGAGGAACCGTAGTCTCAGCCCACGTCGTGTCGGGTAACCCGATGCTGACCAACGCAGCGAGAGACGCTGCCATGCGTGCGCGCTTTACGCCGACTCTTCTCAACAACCAACCGGCAAAGGTACAGGGCACGATCATCTACAACTTCGTGTTGCAGTAGGATAAGGCCTGAAAGCACGTTCCAACAGGCCGATGTTCTTGCCGATCAGGGTTTAGCGGGTGATCGATGTGCTTTGCGGAACCTCTTGTAGTGATCGGAAATCCATTTGTTGGTTGGCTCTAATTCTAGCGCTTTCTTATACAGTCGCTCAGCCTCGTCGTAGTTGTTCCGCTTGGCTTCGAGAAACTCCGCAAAGTTGCCCGTGGTAGTGGCTTCGTTCGGATCAAGCTCCAAAGCCCTGCGATAGAATCGCTCGGCTTCGTCATAGTTCTCACGCTTACTCTCGAGAAACTCCGCAAAGTTGCCCGTGGTAGTGGCTCTGTTCGGATCAAGCTCCAACGCTTTTCGATAAAGCCCCTCGGCTTCGTCATAGTTCTCACGCCTAACCTCAAGAAACTTCGCGAAGTTGGCAGTATTAATCGCGTGGCTCGGATCAAGCTCAAGCGCTTTGCGATAGAATCGCTCGGCTTCGTCATAGTTCTCACGCTTACTCTCGAGAAACTCCGCGAAGTTGCCGGCATTAATCGCGTGGCTCGGATCAAGCTCAAGTGCTTTGCGATAGAGCTGCTCACTCTGGTCATAATCCTTCCGCACCACTTCCATGAAGAGAGCGAAGTTGCCTGAGTGATGGGCGTTCTTGTCGTTCAGCTTTAGTGCCTTCCGATAAAGGCGCTCCGCTTCGTTATAGTCCTTTTTCTTCGTTTGCATGAAAACCGCAAAGTTGCCCGTCAGCTCTGAACTATTAGGAAAGTCTTCCAGGGCCGCCCGATAGATCGCTTCGCGTTTTTCCTGGTCGGGCTCTGCACTCGCCTTGAGGTCCCATGCCCACCAATCCTTTTCTCTCGACAGCCGCTCAACCGCCGCCTCGGCTGCTCTGCGCACAGGTTTACGGGCTTTCTCAACTGCCGCACTCTCCGCAGGTTTTCTCAGCGCCGCGGTGAGAGCCGCGAACTGTTTTTGATAGTTGGATACACGCCTTTCGTGGCCTGCCTGTAATTGCGGGAGCAAAAAGCCAAGCTCCAGTTTTTCTTGAAGCTGCAGCATTAACTCATCAAAGCCAGCGATCGGCACCAGCCGACCGTGATGATGTTCGACGACTTCATGGATTTTCACGTCGATCTCAGCGCCCTCCCGATAGCACCAGAAGATGCCACCTTCTATCGGCGGCAGCCCTTTCAGAAATCCCATCAAACTTCCGTCGTTACCGCCGTAGCCTATGACTATTGGGGTAAACCGACCAAAAATTTTTGCGAGCGCTGCAGCCCATTCTCCCGGAAGCTTCGCAATTTCCTCCGGGTTGCTCAGCGGCGCAAGCAGTAAGCGGGAAGGTGCGCGTATATATGGAAAGGGCGTCAGCGATGAGATTGTCGAAGTTCGTCGTAACGGCTACCTTGTGCGGGGTAGTCGCCATGATTTGCGCTAGCACGGAGTAACCGAAGCTCGGCTCGGCGTGATCCATAGTCTTTTCGAGAAATGCGTATCCCTGCTCTTTGTAGTCGCGAAACCGACGCTGGTAGATCCACGGATAGAAGCTTGCCGCTCGAGAATATTCAAAGCCGGGAATGCCAAGAGTCTCGGCGGTCACCCACTGCTCGATCGGAATCCTGTCGAAGTCTTCAAGTTTATGCAGTTCTCTCAGCCACTGGTCCACGAGTGAACTGCCGGAGGGAATTCCCGATTGAATGGAAGCACCCGAACCAAGCACCCAACAGAAGGGGCGATCCTCCATTTGTTCGTGCCGACTCTTGAATTCGTCCAAGAATCCATCGATGGTGATCTTCTTAGCGCTCATGATCGGGAGACTCTTGCGAGATTGAGGAAGTATAGCAGCAAATCAATTTCACCAGAACGCATCAGGCTGAAGGGTGGTGTCCTACTACGCAGTAGTAGGACACCACCGGCTGAAGAGTCCTGTTGCCGACGAGACGCCACGCCCGCTACCGCGAGCGGTTCCGCAAAAACACCTTAGCCGTCTACAGGCCGACTGCTAACCCGGCGGATTAATTAATGTTTACGCCGGAAATCTTCGCTTTCGCCACTTCAAGTGATTTCTCGGCTTGAACCAGATCCGACGCCGCCCTGAATTCACTTCAAGTATGACTCGAGTGGAAATCGCTTCCGCTCTGATGCGAGTGGCGCCCACAAGTCACCTAACTTTTTAATCCGACGAACGGCGTTGTGAATCCGAAAGTCTTCGATCGCGATCCCGCGCTCGATTTCTTTCCACGTCACCGGCATCGAGACAGTTGCGCGCGGCGTGGGCCGCACAGAGTAGACCGAAGCCAGCGTCCGGCCCGACGCGTTCTGGTTATAGTCGACCAGGACACTTCCCTTCGGACGGCGCGCGACGTTGTAAGTCGTGGTGATCAGTTTTGGGTGAGCGCCCTCGAGGACGCGCGCCAACTCACGCGCGAACATCCAGACTTCTTTCTGCATCGGGCCGCGCACGATCGGAACGTACACGTGAATGCCGCGCGAGCCCGTCGTTTTCGCAAACGACGGCATCCTCAACGACACGAGTGCATCCCGCAGAATCAGGGCGATGTCGCTGACTTGCTGGAATGATGCGCCGGCCACCGGGTCGAGATCGAAGTGCAGATAGTCCGGCCGTTCCGCGTCGTCGCACCGCCCATACCATTGATTGAGATCGATGCAGCCGAGATTGATCACCCAGAGCAGCGACGCCAGGTCCTGCACCATCGGGAAGTCGACCATCTTTGAGCCATGTTGAATCCGACAGATTTCAATCCACTCCGGCCGCGGTGAAGGGGCGCGCTTCATAAAAAAGAATTCACCGGTCGCGCCGTTCGGGTAACGCTTCATCACCATCGCGCGGTCGCGGATATGAGGCAGCAGCACCGTTGAAACATCCGCGTAGTACTGAAGCAAGTCGCGCTTGGTAATCTTCAACTCAGGCCAGAACAGTTTGTTCAGATTCGTCAGCCGAACCTGGCGATCACCGAAGTTGACCTCAAGCTGGTCTACGTCCGATGGAATCTCAAAGCGGTTTGCGAATTTGCGTTTGCGGTCTTTGCCGGTTGCTTTCGGTTTTGCAGATTTGGATTTCGTCATCGTCAAACCGGGTGGCTCTTCGTCTGGGAGAGTTTACAGTTTCCAGTCTTTGAAAGCATTCCGGCGTCATGGACCGTCACCAACCAGGTGCGGACCGAAGAAATTTGGCTTGATGGAATTCAGTACATCACGGGGCGAAAAAAGCAGGGCTTTGATACAAAACCGCAAGCCTGGACCTTCTTGCTCCGTCATCCTATTGTCTGGACGGGCGTCATTCTCGTGGCATATATGTTGCCCGAAAACTCCGTCGTTGGAGGTAGAGAGATGCGAGCTATTTGGAACGGCACAATCAGTTTTGGTCTGGTCAACATTCCTGTCGGAGTTTACTCCGCAACCCGGAGTGAGCGACTGAACTTTCACTACTTGCACGAAAAGGACATGGGACGAATCAACAATGTTCGCGTCTGCCAGGTCTGCGGCAAGGAAGTTTCTTATGATGATCTGGTGAAAGGCTACGAATACGAAAAGGACGAATATGTCGCACTGGACGAAAAGGATTTCGCGAGCGCGGCGGCTGAGGCGTCAAAGAATATTTCGATCATCGATTTTGTCGACGTGAATGAAGTCGACCCCATGTTCTTTGATACTCCCTATTATCTTGCTCCGGGCAAGAATGCCGATCACGCTTACGTGGTACTGCGGGAAGCGTTGAAAGACACCGGCAAGGTAGGCATCGGCAAGGTCGCCTTTCGCGAGCGCGAGCACCTCGCAGCCGTCAAGCCTCATGGCCGGGCGCTGATGCTGGACATAATGCACTTCCCCGAAGAAATTACACCGTCGACGCAGCTCGATTTGCCGGTCGCGAAGGCTAAGATAAAGGACCGAGAATTGAAATTGGCGGAGCAATTGGTTGAATCGATGACGGCCAGGTTCGATCCAAAGAAATTCAAGGACAGCTATCGCGAACGACTTGAAAAGACGATTAAGAGCAAAGTGAAGGGTAAGCCCCAGCGCGCAAAAGCAATTAAAAAGAGACCGACGACAAATGTCGTCGATATCACTGCGTTACTGCAGAAGAGTTTGAAGGGCACGACATCACGCAAAGCCCAGTCGGCAAGCAGTCAGCGGCGAACCGGCAAAGCCAAGGCAGCTTAAGTGTCGCGACAGCTTGAAACTTTGTTCCGCGTTGGCTACGCTACTTAGTTAGTCCCCGTCTTAACACAGCGTTGCACTCATGGTACACTGGCGGCCCTGATGGCTGAACTCGAATACTTGCACCCGGTAGTTCGCAACTGGTTTCTGAAGCACTTCCCTGCTCCGACCGAGCCGCAGGCGCGCGCCTGGCCCGCAATCAAGGAGCGCCGGCACACGCTGATTGCCGCGCCCACCGGTTCCGGCAAAACGCTCGCCGCATTTCTTTCAGCTATCGACGACCTGGTTTGGAAAGCGGTCGACGGCACACTGGCCGACGAAACGCAGGTCGTTTACGTCTCGCCGCTGAAAGCGCTCAGCAACGACATTCAGATCAATTTGCAGGAGCCACTCCGCGCCATTCAGCAGGAGTTACAAGCGCTCGAGATTGCGGCGCCCGTCATTCGTACGCTGGTGCGCACCGGCGACACGCCGGCGAAAGATCGCGCGGCGATGACAAAGAACCCGCCGCACATTGTCGTCACCACGCCGGAATCGCTTTACATTTTGTTGACCAGCGAAGGCGGCCGCCGCATGCTCGGCACAACCCGCACCCTGATCGTCGACGAAATTCACGCGCTGGTTGACGATAAGCGCGGCTCTCATCTGTCGCTGTCAATCGAAAGACTTCAGGCGCTGGTAACTTCCGGCTACGCAGGCCTCCGGCCTGCCTCCGGTGAAAGAGAAGCAGGCGGGACGTCTGCGTACCCGGGGCTCGTGCGCATCGGTCTTTCGGCCACCCAGAAACCAATCGAAGAGGTCGCGCGGTTTCTGGTCGGCACCCACAACCTGGAAGCCGACGGCACGCCCCGCTGCACCATCATCGATACGGGGCACACGCGCAAACTCGATCTGGCGATCGAGATCCCCGGCTCGCCCTTGGAAGCTGTGACGTCGAACGAAGTCTGGGAAGAAATCTACAACCGCGTGGCCGCGCTGATTCAAGAGCACAAGACCACCCTCGTCTTCGTTAACACGCGGCGCATGGCCGAACGGGTGGCGCGACACTTGGGCGAACGCCTCGGCGATGAAAATATCACGGCGCATCACGGCAGTCTGGCGCGCGAACTAAGACTTTCCGCGGAGCAGAGACTCAAGTCGGGCGAACTAAGCGCGTTGGTGGCTACTGCCTCGCTGGAACTTGGCATTGACATCGGCGCGGTCGATCTGGTGATTCAGATCGGCTCGACCCGCGCGATCTCGACTTTGCTGCAACGCGTCGGGCGATCGAATCACACAGTCAGCGGCTTTCCGAAGGGCCGCGTTTTTCCGCTGTCGCGCGATGAACTGGTTGAGTGTGCCGCGCTACTGGATTCAGTTCGACGCGGCGAACTCGATCGACTGGAAATTCCCGAGCAGCCCCTCGATATTCTCGCCCAGCAGATCGTGGCCGCCGTGGCGCCCGAAGAATGGACCGAGGAAGCGTTGTTCGAAACGATTCGGGGCGCATATCCCTACCGGAATCTTGCGCGCGAAGACTTTGACGCGGTGGTGCGGATGTTGTCCGAAGGTTTCACGACGCGGCGCGGCCGGCGCGGCGCATATTTGCATCACGACGCCGTGAATCATCGCCTGCGCGCGCGCAAAGGCGCGCGGCTCACGGCCATCACCAGCGGCGGCGCGATCCCCGACACGGCTGATTACCGCGTCATCATGGAACCGTCCGAAACATTCGTCGGCACGCTCAACGAAGACTTTGCGATCGAGAGTCTGGCCGGCGATATCTTTCAACTCGGCAACACTTCGTATCGCATCAAACGCGTCGAGCCGGGCAGCGTGCGCGTCGAAGATGCGAAAGGTCAGCCGCCTTCAATTCCCTTCTGGCTGGGCGAGGCGCCGGGCCGCAGCGCGGAACTTTCGCAAGCCGTGTCGCGCTTGCGAACCGAGATCGCTGACCGAACTGACGCGTCAGCCAACGACGCGGGCGAGGGCACGGGCGTTTCCAGTCTGGATTGGCTGACAAACGAAGTTGGTCTTCAGACCGGAGCGGCGGAACAGATCGTCGAGTACCTGATCACGACAAAGTTGGCGCTCGGCGTGATGCCCACGCAGGAGCAGATCGTCGCCGAGCGTTTCTTTGATGAAAACGGCAGCACGCACGTGGTCATTCATGCGCCTTTCGGCAGCCACCTGAATCGCGCCTGGGGCCTGGCGCTGCGCAAGCGCTTCTGCCGCACGTTCAATTTCGAGTTGCAGGCTGCGGCCACGGAAGATTCAATCGTGCTTTCGCTCGGTCCCACGCATAGTTTTCCGCTCGATACGATCTTCAGCTATCTCAATTCGAAAACCGTGCGCGACGTTTTGACGCAGGCGCTGCTCGACGCGCCGATGTTCAATATTCGCTGGCGTTGGAACGGGACGCGGGCGCTGGCGATTCCACGCTGGCGCAGCGGCGGCAAGGTGCCGCCGCAACTGCAACGCATGGCCGCGGAAGACCTGCTGGCGCTGGTCTTTCCCGATCAAGTTGCCTGCGCCGAAAATCTGACCGGGCCAATTGAAATTCCCGATCACCCGCTGGTGACACAGACGATTCGCGATTGTCTGGATGAAGCCATGGACATTCGCGGCCTGGAAGCTTTGCTCCAATCGATCGAGCGGGGCGAGCGGAGCCTGATCGCGCGGGACATGGTCGAACCTTCGCCGTTTGCCGCGGAGATTTTGACGGCGAAACCCTACGCGTTTCTTGACGATGCGCCCGCTGAAGAACGTCGCACGCTGGCAGTGATGAATCGCCGCTTCCTCGACGCCGAATCCGCGGCCGATTTGGGCAAGTTGGATCAAGCAGCGATCGATCGAGTGCGCGAAGAGGCCTGGCCGCAGGCTGAAACTGCTGATGAGTTGCACGATGCGCTGATGCAGCTTGGGTTCATGACATTTGCAGAAGGCGCGCGGAATGAATGGCAAGGATTGTTCGATCAGCTGGTGAGTGATCGTCGCGCAACTGTTCTCTATCCAGAAACCAACTCTGTACCGGTGTGGGTCGCGGCTGAACGATTGGGACTGCTGTGCGCGGTTCATGCGCAGGCATCTCTCAGTCCTCAGATCGATCCGCCGGCAAGTTATGCCAACGAAACCTGGACGGTTGAACAGGCTCTGGTTGAGATTGTGCGCGGGCGACTGGATGGAGTTGGGCCGACGACTGTACCTGAGCTCGCGGCGTCGCTGTCGCTTCCGCTAGGTAAGATCGAACAAGCCCTGGCGGGTCTCGAAAGCGAAGGCTTTGCAATGCAGGGCAAGTTTACGCCGGTTGGGTACGCAGGCGTCCCCGCCT
>WNFN01191134.1_pt1 | contig 12169 bp, 8 predicted proteins | sample 5400161 | NCBI WGS metagenome assembly WNFN01 (sample SAMN13153353, study PRJNA577476) | soil metagenome | isolation source: 80 cm saprolite on Douglas fir-dominated hillslope | place: USA:California | collected 2013-09-17
TGTAACCGTAAACATCGATTCCGGTTCAGGTTCGGACGCCCGACGAGTCGATCTATATTTTCAAATAAACGCCGGTGGTAACTCACTCGTTTTCGAGCGCTCTGAGCCTTATCCCAATCCCAGCCAGCCTCTTGGTGCATCGATCTTGGCTGGCCGGCAAGTGGAGCGTCTCTATCAAACCCTGCGCGGAGTCTTGAATGAGGACGATCGGCAACTTCTAACGATGCAGCAACAGTCATGGCTCGGAGAACGCGAGTTGTTGGACAATTACGGAGATCGCGTCGCCTTCGCCCAAACGCGCATAGCCGAATTGCGACAAAGACTGAAGGAAAGCATTCAAAAGAAAAGTGATCCCGTTACGGGTCAGAGCCACGAAATCGGCTTCAGCAAATAACGAGAGGGCTAGTGGAAATAAAAAGGGTCAGTTAACAAATCTGGCCCTCCGCTGTGGTAGAGGGACGTTAGCGTCCGCTAAGAGCAAGTAGTAGTATTTAGGCGTCGGCTCTTGACGCGGCGCAGTGAAAAATCCGAACGGAGGTTTTGTGAACGCCCTGCGCTTAACGACAGATTCCAAAGCGCGCACCTCACTCAGTACTTGGGCGATCAAAGCTGGCGGCGATCTAATCGATCTTCCCGGCGGTGCCGTCACGGTCGGCTTTGGCGCGGAATATCGCGATGACGCTTACGAGACTTCCGCTGACCAAAACTCGAGAGACGGCAACAGCATCGGCAGCGGCGGTCCCCAAAGCACGACCAGCGCCCGCCGCAACGTACAGAGCGCGTACGCCGAACTGACGATTCCCATCCTAGGCAACAAATGGTCGTTTCCTGGTGCGCGTCTTTTGGAAGTTGTCCTGCAGGAGCGTTACGATCAATACAGTGATTTCGGTTCCGCGGCTAAGCCCAAGTTCCTTTTGCGTTACAAACCTTTCGACGACCTCACGTTGCGAGCCACTTACTCGGAGGGATACCGCGCACCTAGTCTTCCCGAACTCTTCAGCGGTTCGTTCGTCGAACAAGCGGCCCTGGTGGATCCGAAAAATCCCCAGCTCGGAACCCAAACCTATTTTGTTCATGTACAAGGTAATCCGGCGTTGCGGCCCGAGACTTCCTACAGCTACTACACCGGAGCGGTCTGGACTCCCGGCGCCAGCAATCCCGAACACAGCTGGTGGGGATGGGCCAACGGATTCACCGCCTACGTAGATTGGTTTCAAATTGCCTTAAGTAACCAGATCACTCAACTGCCTTTGCAACAGATTCTGGACCAGGAAAATCAATTTCCCGGCCTGGTCCAGCGTCTTTCCAATGGTCAGATCAATTATATTAACGATCCCTTTGTGAACCTGGGCGCGGTTCTCGTCGACGGAATCGATTTCGGCGGCAGTTACATCACCAAAGAATATAACTGGGGCAAACTCGAACTTGAAGCTGATGCCAGTTATATCTACAACTACGCGGCCCAGAACATCAAAAACACCACCACTAACACGGCCTTTGGTTCTCTTTCCGCAACCCCGTCGCCCATCTTTGCCGAAGACGACAGTTACGCCCGGCCTGATTTGAAGCTGACCGCCAGCATTTTTTATAGCAAAACCCTATTTAGTATCGATACCTTTAAAACGGGTTTTGTCCTCACCTACATTGATTCTTATCACGACCGCAACGACAATTTCAAAGGCATAGATTTAAATGCTACAGTACAACCGAACGGTTTCGTGCACCGGGTTGGCAGCTGGACGACGTTAGATTGGCAAATCTCCTACAAACTCGGTGCGCCCGAAGAAGTGACGCCACAGACCCCTGGTCCAGGTTACTCCAAAGACGGTAAAAAGATCGCGGGAGAAAAAGCGATTTCCCAGCGGCGGGAAGGCGCTTCCGGTGGAATCCGTTATTGGCTGGCGAATACCACTTTAACATTCGGCATTAACAACCTGGTCGATACAAACCCACCATTCGTTGACCGGGGCTACGGCTTCGACCCCTCGACAGCCAACGCCTTTGGTCGGTATTATTATGTGGAGGTAGAGAAGAAGTTTTAGGTTGGAAATGCAACCTAGGCACGGTAGGGCGAAGAACTCGGCGCGCCCAGGGTAGTGTTGCTCCTTCAGAGTATTCCGCGCCGGTTTTGAGCCGCTCCGAGCGCGCGCCAGCCCGACGAGGCTTTATAAACGCCCAAATCGTCGACAGCATCCCGGGTTTGTACCTGATAGAGCTGCCATCGTCCACGGCGCGGCTCAAAACCGGCGCGAGACGGTCTTGACGGCTAGCCAAACGATGGGCGCGCCGAGTTTTTCGCCCCACCGATCAGGGGGCCGTATCTGCCACGCCCGCACGCCGACACGCCCACACGCCGATACGCCGACCCGCTTCCCCCACCATCCCACGATTTGCGCAATAAGCCGGGCAGACTAGCATACCTGTAATGCCGGCCCCGGAATTACTGAGCCCTGCGGGTGATTGGGAATGTCTTCGCGCTGCTGTCGCCAATGGCGCGAACGCGGTCTATTTCGGGCTGCCTAAGTTCAATGCCCGCCTGCGCGCCCATAATTTTACCTTGGAGGAACTGCCGGCGGTTATGGATTACCTCCATGAGCGTAATGTGCGAGGCTATGTCACTTTTAATACGCTGATTTTCACGGATGAACTGGCCGATGCTGCGGTCCAACTGGAAGCGATTGCCGCCGCCGGAGCAGACGCCATCATCGTGCAGGACCTCGGGCTGGTGCGGCTGGCGCAGTATCTGGTTCCTGAGCTCGAACTTCATGCGTCAACTCAGATGACGATTACCTCTCCGGAGGGACTTGAGTTGATGCGGCAAACCGGAATAACCCGAGCGGTGGTAGCTCGAGAGTTGTCGCTGCGGGAACTAGACCGGTTTAAGGCGGTGGATGTGCCGATCGAGACTTTTGTGCACGGGGCGCTCTGCGTGGCGTATTCCGGCCAATGTTTGACCAGCGAATCGCTGGGCCAACGGAGCGCCAATCGAGGGGAATGCGCTCAGGCTTGCCGGCTGCCCTATGACTTGGTGGTCGACGGTCAGAAACATCAGTTGGGTGACAAACGGTATCTTTTGTCGCCGCAGGATCTGGCCGGTATAGAGGAGATTCCGCAATTGATCGGTCTAGGTGTACGCGCGTTTAAGATCGAAGGCCGGCTCAAGAGCCCGGAATACGTGGCGGCGGTTACCAAAGTTTACCGGCAAGCCATTGATCGGGCTTTGGCGGTGACAACGCCGGTAGCACCGGCCACAGTATCTGCTGCTGATCGATACGCACTGGAGATGACGTTTTCGCGAGGACTTTTCACCGGTTGGTTACATGGCGTAAATCATCAACGCCTGGTGGATGGCCGCTTCGGAAAGAAGCGGGGAGCTTATGTCGGTGAGGTTACCGCCGTTGGAAAGAATTATGTCGAGCTTCGCAGCGGTATTCAGGTTCGGCCGGGAGACGGACTAGTTTTCGTTAACGGCGGAGATACGGAGCAAGAAGAGGGCGGCCGGGTTTATGAGGTGGCGGGAGCGCGCTTCTTCTTCGGTAATGAACAGGTTGATTTTTCGAGAGTGGCGGTAGGAGACCGGGTCTGGAAAACGGATGACCCTGCCTTGAACAAGGCGCTTCGGCAAACGTTCACGCGTGACCTGCAAAAGTCGACAATACCGGTGTCAATGATCGCGACCGGCAAATCTGGTTCGCCTTTGCGTTTGAAAGTTGCTTGCGGCGCTTTGGAGGTGGAGACGGAGTCTGCCCAGGAATTGCAGCCGGCGCGATCGGCCCCCTTAACCGTAGCGGGCGTGCGCGACCTACTGGGACGACTGGGTGGGACCCGGTTTAGTCCGGAGAAAATTGAGGTAACCCTCGACGGAGCGCTCTTTATGACCGCGAGCGCTATCAACCAATTGCGGCGGGAAGCAATAGAAGCTTTGGCGAGGAAAGTTTCTGCGTCCGTTCAGGAGAAGCCGGTAACAGCGGACTTGCCTGTAGCCTCGAGAATCGAATGGCCGCTTAAATCGACCGGCTCGAATAAAGCGGACGCCTCAGCTCGCCCTGAGTTGGTGGTCTTGTGCAGAAGCTTACCTCAACTGGAAGCAGCGCTCTCACTCGGGGTGCGCTCGGTGTACGTCGATTTTGAGGATATCCGGCGTTACTCAGAAGCGGTTGAAATTGCCAAATCAGGTGCCGACTTATTTCTAGCGACTCCGAGAATCCAGAAACCGGGTGAACAAGGATTCTTTCGCTTGATCGAAAGCGCTCGTCCGGCTGGTGTCCTGATCCGCAACCTGGGTGCAATCGCTTATTTCCGCGGGAAAGGCTTTTCCTTAAGGGGAGATTTTTCTTTGAACGTAGCCAACCCGTTGACAGCCGCGTTCTTGGTCGAGCAGGGTTTGGAGCGCCTGACACCAGCATATGCCCATGTTTCATATGGAGCACTGCGTGTTTGCGGCGTTTCTGTCGAACGGAACCGATTACACGAATTGTGGCCGCCCATGCGACCGGCACCGGGTCGAAGTGCGAGATCGAGTTGGCTTAACCCACTTAGTGAAAGCGGATGTCGGTTGCCGGAATACGGTTTTTAATGCGCGCGCGCAAACGGGCGCCCAATATTTTCTACGCCTGCAAAAGGCTGGGTTGCGCTATTTCCGCATCGAGCTTTTGGACGAAGACCGGGAAGGCGCCCGGCGCTTGATTTCGCTGTATCGTGGTTTGTTGGATGGATCACGCACCGGCGATGACCTGTGGCGCGAATTGAAAGCGGAATCGAGACTGGGCGTTACTCACGGCACGCTCACTAACGCCGGGAGCGAGCGAGAACGAGCGTGAACGACCGCCGATTGGAAGGTAAGCCCGTGGACGCAGAGAAGACGAAATGATCCACAGATTTCGCAGATTACACAGATTTCGTTTTGAGGCTGGGTCATGCTTAAAGGGCGATCGGAAACTATGCGCCTCCGAACGAGCTAATTTATCCCAACGGCGATCTCCAATCCCCGAGCGAAATCTGCGTAATCCGCCTCCGCAAAGCCTACGGGCGCGACAGGTTCTGTGTAATCTGCGGATTTTATTTTGTATTAGGGTTAATGGGGCGGGTTTTTTGAGCATTTCATGAAAAAGTCACCTTTAGCCACTATCCTGCTGGTTGTATTTGTCGATCTGATCGGGTTTGGAATGATCATCCCGATCCTGCCGCTTTATGCGAAAAGTTTCCAAGCAGAAGAATGGCAAATCGGGCTTTTACTTGGCTGCTACTCGTTCATGCAGTTTCTGGCTTCTCCGGTGCTCGGCTACATATCAGACCGCGTCGGTCGTAAGCCGGTTCTGCTGGTTAGTTTGGTTGGTTCTGCGATTGGCTACGCCGTGATGGCGAACGCTCACTCGTTAACCATGTTGTTCATCGCCCGTATCATCGCCGGGATTTGCGGTGCCAGTGTGGGCACCGCTGCCGCCTATATCGCGGACATCACCCCGCCGGAGAATCGTTCCCGGCGAATGGGCCTGATCGGCGCGGCGTTTGGAGTAGGGTTTATACTCGGACCGGCTATTGGCGGAATTTTAAGCCATTTTTCGACGGCAGGTCCTTTCTGGTTTGGCGCCGGTCTAGCCTTCCTCAACGCGATCGCGGTCCTCTTGTTTTTGCCGGAGCCGGAGAAACATGTGAAGCGATCGGAGGCAGCAGTGCCGGTTGGCCCGGATGCGACAGATCGGACCGGCTCGGATGGGATTCCAATTTTGGTTGTAACCTACTTTGTCGCTATTGCCGGTTTCGCCATCGTCACCATGATTTATCCGCAGGTGCTCGACCGGCGATTTAACCTGAGCCCGACCCAAATCAGTTTGGTGTTTGTATTCCTTGGACTAGTAGGAGCTTTTATCCAAGGAGGAGCCATTGGCCGGCTGGCGAAGAGATTCGGAGATTACAAATTAGCCGCCATTGGGTTGCTCGTAATGGCAATTAGCATGCTACTTATGCCGTTGGCGCAGAATATGGGACTATTCTTACTGTTCACCTTCGGCTTAGCGGTGGGGAATAGTTTGGCTCAGCCGACACTTATGGCCATGGCTTCACGGTTAGCGGCCGCTACCGCACAGGGAAGAGTGATCGGTACGGTGCAATCGGCTGGTAGCCTGGGCCGGGTGGTTGGACCTGCGGCCGGGGGCTTTATGCTAGGCAGGGATCGGTCCGGCCCCGCGTTGGCCTACGGCAATACTCCCTTCTTGATCGGCGGTATCATCATGGGGATCGCGTTTCTACTTTCGTTGACTTTTCGCCGATCAGCGGTTTCGGAAGCGCCAGCGCCCGCCGAAGTCGCGCGCAAGTGAGGGAGCGAAACGGTAAATGGACGACGGCGAAGGGCGTACCGGCGATCATGGTGCTATTCATACCTCGCCGATACGCTATTAAAGCGAGAGTGCGGGGTTATTGTCCCGTTTACTTCTTAGGAGCCGGAGTGGGCGAAGCAGCGGCCGGCTGTTTGGCCGGTGCGAAAATTTCTTTCTTGGCGGCACCCCATTTTTTTTGCTGATCCGGCGTCAAGACTGCGTTGATGTCCTGATTGTATTGGGTCCGGAGGGTATCCTTTTTTGAATTCTTATCCGTCTTGGAAAGAGATTTGTCGTTAGTGATTGCTTCTCGATCCGCGACATACTTTTCGACGATCGGCTTCACCTTAGTCTCTTGGGCCTTGGTTAGATTGACCTGTTTTTTGAGATCCGCCAAGCGTTGATCCGCGGTCAAAGCTTGTTTACCGCCCGTCGCAGCGACGGCGGGAGCCGGAGTCGGAGTAGGTTTGGCGTGGGTAATGGAGGGATAGGAGATTACTGCCATTGCGATTAGCGCAATGGTAACACTCCTGAGGGGAGTTATTTTCATACAACTATACGAACCCGACTCGGATGCGGAAGTTGCGTATCGGCGTATGGGCGTATCGGCGTATCGGCGTGGCAGGGACGCGCGGGCCGCTGCGAATGAATAAGACCTATGCGACAAATGTGACTTATGGGACAATTAGGGACTAACAAGTCAGGCCCATTAGTCCCATGAGTCACATAAGTCCCATCGGTTGGCAGGATGGTAGATGCTCGCACGTCCCCACTTCCTCGAGGACGAGGACGACGACGAGGACGACGCTTTCAGCTTATTTTAGCCACGAGGCTAAATCTTTAGCCCAGTAGGTTATTACCATGTCGGCGCCGGCCCGGCGAAATCCGGTCATTAGCTCCAGGACTGCGCGTTTCTCTTCTATCCAACCGTTAGCGGCGGCGGCTTTGAGCATGGAGTACTCGCCGCTGATATTGTAGACGGCGGTGGGTAATCCGAACCGTTCTTTCACCCGCCAGAGGATGTCCAGGTATGGTAACCCTGGCTTCACGATGATGAGATCTGCGCCTTCTTCGATATCCAGCGCGACTTCGCGGAGTGCTTCATTCGCGTTGGCTGGATCCATTTGATAGCTTTGTCTGTCACCAAACCGAGGCGCGCTCTCTGCCGCTTCTCGGAACGGTCCGTAGAACGCAGAAGAGAACTTGGCGGCGTAGCTCATGATGGGCAGGTCAGTGAATCCGGCTTGATCGAGGCCGGAGCGAATGGCTCCTACCCGGCCGTCCATCATGTCGCTAGGCGCAACCACATCGGCCCCGGCTTCAGCATGACTTTTAGCGGTCTCTACGAGGACTTCGACTGATCGATCGTTCAGGACCTCAAATCCGCCTCTGCGTTTATCGACAATACCGCAATGGCCGTGCGAAGTGTATTCGCAGAGACAGACATCGGTGATCACTAGTAACTCCGGAACGTTCTTTTTGAGGCGTCGCACCGTGGTCTGGACAATGCCATTCGGGTCGAACGCTTGTGAGGCGAGCTCATCCTTTAATCGAGGGATACCAAACAGCAGGATAGCTGGGATGCCGAGATCGAAGACTTGTTTAGCGTTTTCAACCAGCTCGTCCGCCGAGTATTGATAAACCCCGGGCATGCTGGAAATAGCCTCGGCCCGGCTAACCTTCTCAGAGACAAACATTGGATAAATCAATTGACGTGTCTCGAGGCTGTTCTCCCTTACAATCTTCCGCAAAGCTTCGTTTGAACGGACGCGGCGGGGTCTCCTCAATAGTTGAAGCATGATACATTTTAAATCTCGGAAGCGGCCTGGCAAATACGGGATGCGACTGGGCCTTAGCCGCGCAGCGGCTACAGATTATAGCCCAGGGCTTCAGCCCTGGGTAGACGGTTTGAAAAGGGCGCGCCCTGAAAGTGGCGCCAGACATTGGATCGTTTGGCCGAGGGACAATGAAACCTCTTCAGCGAACACCTTCGGACGCCACTTTTCCTCCTTCGTCCCATGTCCCCCAACTATGGCGGACAGGCAGGGCGCATCTTTCGGCAACCGGAACCCAGGGTTAAAACCCTGGGCTATGATCTGTAGCCGCTTCGCGGCAACTCCGACCGATTCCCCAGACAAAATATGAAACGATTTCTTTTGGTTAACCTTAATAACACGTCCACTAAGCTGGCGTTGTCGGATGAGGAGAAGCTTCTTAAGAAAACGGTGATCCCGACAAAAAAGCTGACTGCGGCCGGGGTTCACCGGATCCTGCAGCGATGGGCGTTTGATTTCGCTCTAGTGGGCTCGGTGGTTCCCCAAAAGACGGGGATCTTTCGCCGATCGGTTAAAGCCCCCCTGTTAGAAATCAGTCCTAAACTTGATTTAGGGATAGGACTGGATTTCCCGCAGCCGGAAACCATTGGCGCTGACCGCATCGCTAACGCTGTCAGTGTTGCCCAGCGACATGGTACGCCCGCGGTCGTGGTGGATTTCGGGACGGCGGTCACGTTCGATATTATTTCTCGAAAAGGCCACTATATCGGAGGGGTGATTGCTCCTGGGCTCGGAGTTATGACCGACTATCTTTATCAAAAGACGGCTCTCCTTCCCAAGATCGACCTAAAGGAACCTACCGACGTTATTGGGAAATCCACTCGAGAAGCGATGCTGGCTGGTGCTGTCTATGGTTATCGTGGTTTGGTCAGGCAGATTGTGACAGAGATCGTTGCCAAACTGGAGGGGAAAGCCCATATCGTGGCGACGGGCAGCTATGCACCCTTGATTGCCGCGAAACTTCCGGAGTTGCAAATCGTGGATCCTGACCTCACTCTGGAAGGGCTACGCATCATCGCAACTCGAAATCTCCCCTCATGAGCTCAGAAACCGCTATCGGATTCGATTTTGGCGCGACTACTATCAAGACCGGAGTCGTTAGAGATGGAGTGATCCTGGAGAAAGGCAGCGTGATTGAAACCCGCCAGGACGGCAACACCGAGGCTCTGGTATCCGCCATGATCAAAGAGATCAAGGCGCTAAAGGGACGTTATCCCGAAGTTCAGGCCGTTGGCTTCGGCGTTCCCGGGATTATCGATCCGATCGAAGGGATGGTGATTCATCTGACGAATGTAAAAGGCTGGATCCAGATCCCTCTGCGTTCAATTGTTCAGTCGGCAACCGGGCTCGTCACTAATCTGGAGAACGACGCCAAGGCGATGGCGTATGCAGAGTGGAAGCATGGCGCTGGAGCCCAAGTCCCCAATGTTGTTTGCGTCACGCTGGGCACGGCCGTGGGGGGAGCCTTAATCCTCAACGGGAAGCTTTATCGTGGGACGAACTATGTCGCCGGAGAGATCGGACAGATGTCGATCGATTATCAGGGTGTCGACTTCGTGTACGGAAATAGAGGTGCTTTAGAGGCGTATGTCGGGCACCACAAAATCGCGGAGCGGGCCAGAGAAATCTATGCAGCGGCAGGAAAAAGGATGGCGGACGCGGAAAGTGACCCGAGGAATTTGTCGAAAGCTGCTGACGACGGGGACCCGCTTGCAGATCAAGTTTGGAAGGAGATCGGCCTCAAGATCGGCGTCGGGCTTACCAACGTCATCTGGCTGGTCAATCCCGGCCGAATCGTTTTGGGCGGAGGTGTATCTCAGGCGGGTGAAAGGCTGTTCCGATATATTCGGGAAGCGATCCGGAACCGGTGTGAGAAGACGTTTTGGGAAAACCTGGAGATCGTCCCAGCGGCGCTTGGGAATGATGCTGGGGTAATTGGCGCTGCTACCTTGGCCTTAGAGTCCGAGTTTTTGCCTGCCCGCTAGGGCTAAAAGGCGGTTAAAGGTTGTAGGTTATAAGTTGTACGTTTTAGGTTGAACGTTCTACACCTCGAAACCCCGTGAATTCTCGGGACGCTCTGTCAAGTTCACCAGCACGGCCTGCAACCTAAAACCTATAACTTAAAACCTATAACCTAGAACTCCTCCGGCGGCGCTTGCCAAGTCACTGGGTTTAATGAAGATATAGGATATGTCTCTTTCGAAGCGAGCAGCCAAGGCGGCCGAAATCGCTCGCGAGCCCCATCTGTATAAGATCTGTGAGGGGTGCGATTCCATTGTGACCCAGCGGGTTGCAACCTGCCCGAGCTGCCATGGCTATCGGTTTAACCCAGATCCGGCGGCGGTAGTAAAGCAGGCCGAAATCCTTGGGTCCAGAGAGCAGACCAGCGTGCTCACGGAGGATCTTTTGTAGAAGCCTCGTTCTTCCAACTTCGCTGGCGGGCAGAACTGCCAACCAATGAGCGCAGAAAGCTACGTTGGACAGGCTGTCCTCGTCCTCGTCGTCGTCCTCGAAAGGGTGGCATGGGGTAAGGAATGATCGACAAATGAGTCTCGTGAAGTTTGTACGCGCGGCATCGCTGGTCACACCAATTTATCGAGGACGACCACGAGGACGATTGTCTTGGGACGCACCGAATCGCCTACGGTTCTAAGGCGCGCCCGGGAACCAGATAATTCTGTACGTAGTCGCGGACGCCTTCTTCCAGCGTGTATCTGGGGCCCTTGAACCCCAAGCTGAGCAACTTATCGATTTTGGCCTCTGTGAAGTACTGGTAGTTGGGTCTAATGGCCTCGGGCATTTCTATAAAGTCGATCACCGGCGGTTTGCCCATTGCTGAAAAGACCGCGTTAGCTAGGTCCAACCACGTTCTGGCTCGGCCGAAGCCCAAGTTAAAAATTCCGGCTGCCGCCGGGTTTGAAGCCAGGAAAATGGTCATCTCAACGGCATCTTTTACGTACAAGAAATCCCTCTTTGGTTCACCGTCTCGGTAGTCCGGGTGGTAGCTCTTAAAGAGTTGAATTTGGCCACTGGCTTCTACCTGCTGAAAAGCCTTATGGACGACGCTCCGCATGTCGCCCTTATGGCCCTCATTCGGACCGAAAACGTTAAAGTATTTTAGCCCGACAAATTGATTCAGCAGGCCGCATCGAGCCGCATACAGATCGAAACGTTGTTTTGAAAAGGCGTAACCGTTGAGAGGCCGGTACTGGTCCAGGCGGATTTCTTGGTCGTCCATTCCCGCGGAGCCATCGCCATACGTTGCTGCCGAGGAGGCGTAGATGAAGCGAATTTTCCGCTGAGCGGACCATTCGCCGAGGACTTTGGTGTACTCAAAATTGTTACGCATCAGGTACCCGAGATCCCGTTCCGTGGTCGCAGAGCAGGCGCCTAGATGGAAAACGGTGCGGATCTCGTCCAATGAGGTTGATTCTCGCTGTACCCGATCGAGCAGGTCATTGGCGGCAACAAAATCATCGAAACGAAGCGGGGCTAAGTTCCGCCACTTCTCGTCGGTTCCCAGCGAATCACAAACGAGAATATCGTCGATGCCTTTCACATTTAGGGCCCAGATTAGTGCGCTGCCAATAAAACCGGCGCCGCCGGTCACGAGGATTTTACCTTTCGTCAAGTCGATCACTGTTTAGAATCTCTCATTCAACCGATTTGCCCGCCTTGGCAAGACGATGAACATCCTATGCGTTGGTTGCTGGTAGTGGCGGCTACTCTCGCGGTAGCACTTTGTTTAGTCGGTGGAGTGTTAATCTTTGCCTCTCGGCAGGAAGAACACTCGCAGGAACCGAGTCTCGAGCCTTTGGCAAATTCACTTAAACAGCGCATAGATGACCTATTAGGTGGATCCAACTTGCCCGAATCGACGGTTGAATTATCGGTGATGAGATCAGAATTGGACTCAGAGGTCGCGCGAGTGAAATACCTGGCCGTAAGATTAGGTGGCAGCGCCGTGGCCAAACATCCGGCTACTGGAGCCACTACTGATCTGATCGCGGAAATCCC
>WNFN01228105.1_pt1 | contig 12168 bp, 10 predicted proteins | sample 5400161 | NCBI WGS metagenome assembly WNFN01 (sample SAMN13153353, study PRJNA577476) | soil metagenome | isolation source: 80 cm saprolite on Douglas fir-dominated hillslope | place: USA:California | collected 2013-09-17
CGGCCGACAAGACCTGGGTGACCGAGCAGTACGACCGTTATGTACGCGGGAACACGGTGCTCGCGCAGCCGGCGGACGCCGGCCTGGTCCGCGTTGACGAGCAGACGTCTCTCGGGGTGGCGCTCGCGGTGGACGGCAACGGGCGGTACAGCATGCTGGACCCGTACGCGGGTGCGCAGCTCGCGCTGGCAGAGGCCTACCGCAACGTCGCTGCGACCGGGGCGCGGCCGCTCGCGGTCACGAACTGCCTCAACTTCGGTTCGCCGGAGGATCCCGCGGTCATGTGGCAGTTCACCGAGGCGGTGCGCGGCCTCGCCGACGCGTGCCAGGCCCTGGGCGTGCCGGTGACCGGCGGAAACGTCAGCTTCTACAACCAGACGGCCGAGGCGGCGATCCACCCCACCCCGGTCGTCGGCGTCCTCGGCGTCCACGACGACGTGCGCAGGCGCCTGTCGGTCGGCTTCCGCCGGCCGGGCTGCCGCCTGATGCTGCTTGGCCGCAGCCAGGCGGAGTTCGGCGGGTCGCTGTGGGCGCACGTCGCGCACCGGCATCTCGGCGGCCGCCCGCCCGCAGTAGACCTGGAGGCCGAGCGCGCGCTCGCGGCCGTGCTGGGCGAGGCCGGGCGCCGTGCGCTGCTGGAAGCGGCCCATGACCTGTCCGACGGCGGGCTGGCGATCGCGCTCGCCGAGTGCTGCCTGGTCGGCGGCCAGGGATGCACGGTGCAGCTTTCCGGCCACCTTCCCGGGCAGCGGCCGGGAGAGGGCGAGGAGTTCACGCTCCTGTTCGGCGAGTCAGCGGGGCGGGCCGTCGTCGCCGTCCGCCCCGGGGCCGAGGCCGAGTTCGCCGCGCTGTGCCAGGGCGGCGGGGTACCGGCCGGGGCGCTCGGGATGACCGGCGGCGCGAGCCTGGAGGTCACCGGCAGCTTCGCCGTCCCGCTGGACGAGCTGGCGTCCGCGCACCGCGGCACCCTGCCTGCCCTGTTCGGCTGAGGGCGGGCAGGGTGGCTGAAGGCGGCTGCGCGGGCCGGCGAGGGCGGGCGCGCCGGGGGATGGACGGTCAGGGCGCTGTCGGGAACGCCACCTGCTGCCGCCAGCCGGGGGACGCCTCGCACGGCCGCAGCTGCGCCTCGGACTCCCCCTTGCCGAGCGCCTTCCCGTCCGCCAGGCACCGGCGGTCGGCCAGGTTGCGCAGCTGCCAGTAGTCGAGCCCGTTCGCTCCGACGATCGGGTGCTGCCGGAGCCAGCGCTGGCTGGCCTGGAGATTGCACCGCTCCAGGTCCATGGCGGCCGCGTGCGGGGAGGACCGGGCCGCCAGGCACAGCCCGTCCGGGAGGTAGATGAGGATGTACGTGCCCCCGGCCATCTGGTCTGATGTCCACTGGGCCCCGACAGGCCCGTCGACGGCGAAGACGAGACCCGAGTGCGACGCCCGGAGCGTCTCGGGAGCCGTCTGCGACGCCGGGCCGGTATTGACGATGCCGACGGCCTGCGTGCTCACCACCCGCGTCGGCAGTACCGAGGTGTCCTTTCTGCCGTGCGCTCTGCCCACGATCAGGTACGCGGCCACCCCGGCGACGGCGAGCAGCAAGGCGAAGCCGGTCCCCACGAGCCTGGGTGCCCAGGACCCGCGCGACCGAGAACGAGCGCTGCGCTTACCTCGCATACCGAACGATTACCTGTATCTGGCTTGTTCTGCCAGGGGATGTTGCGAAAAGTTACGGCCAGGGAGCTTTATTGTGACCGTCGGTAATCACCCGGGCGCGGACCAGGCATATCCGCTGCTGGCGAGATGGCGCACCGCGGTCGGCCCGGGTGCGGGCCGGCGGCGTGGTCGACTAGGTTCGCGGCCATGCCCGTGCGACGAGGTGACCCGGTCCGCCTGCTGGCCGCCGTGAACGCGCAGCGAGCGGCGCTCGGCCGGCCGGCGTGGTCTGGCCCCGTCACCGTGCAGGCCCTCGGGGCGGGCAGTGTCAGCGACGTGCTCGCCGCCATCGAGGCTGGCCTGCCGCCCGAGCCTGAGGCGCTGCGCTGGGCCGTCGTGCACCTGCTCGGCGTGCTCGAAAGGCGGGCTCCCGGGCGCGCGGTCGAGGTGCGCGTCCCGCCGGTCGCTGCGATCCAGTGCGTGGCCGGCCCCCGGCACACCCGCGGCACCCCGCCGAACGTGGTGGAGACCGACGCGGTCACCTGGATCTTGCTGGCCACGGGACGCATCGTGTGGGCGGAGGCTGCCGCCGACCGCCGCCTTCGCGCCAGCGGCCCGCGCGCGGATCTCTCCAGCTACCTGCCCCTGCTTCCGGCGGCCGCCCCCGGCAGCTAGCGCCTCCACTGCGCGGGCCTCGTTGACTCCGGCGGACGCATTCGCGGCGCCCGACGCTCGCCTCGCGCGGGTAGCGGCCCGGTGCGGCGGCTGCCATAGACTGGCTGGGTGATCAAGCCCGATGGGCGCCTGACGGATGATCTCGACTCCGACGACAGGCCGCCGCGGGACGCGTGCGGGGTCTTCGGCGTCTGGTCGCCGGGCGAGGACGTAGCCAAGCTGGCCTACTTCGGCCTGTATGCGCTCCAGCACCGCGGCCAGGAGTCGGCCGGGATCGCCGTCAGCGACGGCACAACGATCGTCGTGTTCAAGGACATGGGCCTGGTACCGCAGGTCTTCGACGAGTCCGCGCTCAACTCTCTCCGCGGCCACATCGCGGTGGGGCACTGCAGGTACTCGACGAGCGGGTCATCGGTATGGCATAACGCCCAGCCGACGTTCCGCGCGACGCCGTCGGGGAGTCTGGCGCTCGGCCATAACGGCAACCTGATCAACACCCTGGAACTCGCCGAGCTGGTCGACCTGGCCGAGAGGCCGGCGAACGGCGAGGCGATCGGGGCCACGTCCGATACCGACGTGCTGACCGCCCTGTTCGCCCGCCCGGTGACGGGATCGCCCGGCGGGGCCTCGACGCACGAGGCCTTGACGCACGGGGCGGAGCAGGGGATCGAGGCCGGGGCGATGGCCGCGCTTCCGCTGGTCCGCGGCGCGTACTCGCTGGTCTTCATGGACGAGCGAACCCTGTACGCGGCACGTGACCCGCAGGGCTTCCGCCCGCTCGTGCTTGGGCGGCTTGAACGCGGCTGGGTGGTCGCCAGCGAGACCGCGGCGCTGGACATCGTCGGAGCGTCCTTCGTGCGCGAGGTCGAGCCGGGAGAGCTGATCGCCATCGACGAGCGGGGCGTGCGGTCACGCACCTTCGCCCGGCCGGAGCCCCGGGGATGCCTGTTCGAGTACGTTTACCTGGCCCGCCCGGACACGGCCATAGCGGGCCGCAGCGTCCAGGCCACCCGGGTCGAGGTCGGCCGGACGCTCGCCGCCGAGCACCCGGCGCAGGCCGACCTGGTCATCCCGGTGCCCGAGTCCGGCACGCCGGCCGCCATCGGCTATGCCCAGGCCAGTGGCATCCCCTACGGGCAGGGCCTGGTCAAGAACTCCTATGTCGGCCGGACGTTCATCCAGCCGAGCCAGACGATCAGGCAGCGTGGCATCCGGCTCAAGCTGAACCCGCTCCGGGACGTCATCGCGGGCCAGAGGGTGGTCGTGGTCGATGACTCCATCGTCCGCGGCAACACGCAGCAGGCGATCGTGGCGATGCTCCGCGAGGCGGGCGCGGCCGAGGTGCACGTCCGCATCTCCAGCCCGCCCGTGGCCTGGCCCTGCTTCTACGGGATCGACTTCGCGACCCGGGCCGAGCTCATCGCGGGCAGCCTCTCGGCCGAGGAGATCCGGGTCTCGATCGGCGCCGACTCACTCGGTTATGTGTCACTGGAGGGCCTGATCGCCGCGACCACGCTGCCCGCAGGCCGGCTGTGCCGCGCCTGCTTCGACGGCGCCTACCCGCTGGACGTGGCCGCCACCGAGCAGGGGAAGTACCTGCTCGAGGGCGCGGGGGTGAGCCCCGTGGCGGCGGGACCCGCGCGGGACCGTCCATGAGGGGGAGACAGAATACGAGCGAGCCGGAGGGGCGCGGCGCCGCCATTAAGGGGGCAGGGGAGGCGGGCGGGACCCCGGAGGCGAGCGGGAATCAGAATACGAGCGAGCCGGAGGGGCGCGGCGCCGCCTGGACTGACGAGCGAGGAACGAGCGAGGAGGGAAGGCGGCGCCTCCAAGGCGCCCCGGAGGCGAGCGGGAATCACCGTCTGAGCTACGCGCGGGCGGGGGTCGACATCGCGGCCGGGGAGCGCGCCGTCGACCTGATCCGCGGCGCCGTGGCCCGCACCGCCGGGCCCGAGGTGGTGGGCGGCATCGGCGGCTTCGCCGGGCTCTTCGAGGCATCCAGGCTCACCGGTTACCGTCGGCCGCTGCTGGCCAGCGCCACCGACGGGGTCGGGACGAAGGTGGTGATCGCGCAGCAGCTAGGCGTCTACGACACGGTCGGCATCGATCTGGTCGGCATGGTCGTCGACGATGTCGTGGTATGCGGAGCCGAGCCGTTGTTCCTGACCGACTACCTGGTGTGCGGCCAGATCCGACCGGAGCGGGTCGCGGCGATCGTCGGCGGAGTCGCGCAGGGGTGCGTTCTGGCTGGATGTGCCCTCATCGGCGGAGAGACGGCCGAGCATCCCGGCCACCTCGGCCCCGATGACTTCGACCTGGCGGGCGCCGCGACCGGGGTGGTCGAGGCGGACCGCCTGCTAGGGCCTGACCGGGTCCGCCGCGGCGACGCGGTCATCGCGATGGCGTCTTCGGGCCTCCACTCCAACGGCTTCTCGCTGGTCAGGCGCGTGATAGGCGCGGCCAGCGCGGCGCTGAACCTCGACACGGCGCCCTCGGAGCTGGGACGGCCGCTCGGCCAGGAGTTGCTCACCCCAACCCGGATCTATGCTCGCGACTGCCTGGCGCTGGCCGAGGGCTGCGACGTTCATGCGTTCGCGCACGTGACGGGTGGCGGGCTGGCCGCCAACCTGGCCCGGGTGCTCCCCGGCCAAGCTGACGCCGTGCTCGACCGCGCCACCTGGAGCCCGCAACCCGTGTTCGGCCTGCTCGCAGAGCGGGGCCGTATCGCAGGCGAGGAGATGGAGCGGGTTTTCAACATGGGCGTCGGCATGGCGGCCGTGGTCGGCGCGCGTGACGCCGAAACGGCGCTCGGCCTGCTGGCGTCCCGCGACGTGCCTGCCTGGCTGGTCGGCGAGATAACCGCGGGCGCGGGCGCGGCACGGCTTGTGGGACGCCATCCCGCCTGACCGCCGAGTGCGCTGACTGGGCCCAGAGCCCGCCGGACCGCGCACCCGTGCCGCACGACCATTTCGCTTTCGCGCACGGCCGGCCGGTGGCCATCCGGTACATCCGGGAGCCGGATCCTCCTCGCCAACGTCCTCCTCGTCGGCGTCCTCGTCGTCGAGGTCGTCCTCGTCGTCGAAATCGTCCTCGGCGAGGTCGTCTTCAGCGAGGTCTTCGTCGTCGAAGTCGTCCTCGTCGTCGGGATCGTCCTCTTCATCGTCGTCCACGGAGTAGCTGTTTGCGAAGTCCGCATACGCGGCGTGATCGTCCGCTTCATGCTGGTCCGTGCCGACACCAAACTCAGCCCGCAGCCGGTCAAGATCCATGCCACCGCCGCTGTACTTGAGCTGGCGGGCAACCTTCACCTGCTTGGCCTTGGCTCGGCCGCGCCCCATTGGCTCGACCCCCTCGAACGTACGGCCGCCGTCTCTCCACCGCAGGAGCACAGCGCGCTCGTTCTTCCGTGCACATCCAAAGGTACCTGCTTTGTGCGGCTCGCGTCTCCGACCATCCCGGACGGATGTGGTGTCTCCCGCTCGCTCACGGTGCCTCCCGCTCGCCTACGGGGCCCGCCCACCTCCCCGTTCCCCTCCACCTCCGCCTTCACTGGCGGCGCCGCGCCCCTCCGGCTCGCTCATACTCCCAGCCAGATGCCCCGGAGCCGTCCCACCTCGGACATCCGGCGCTCCGCCAGCCGGTCAGCGGCGACGGCGGGCGGCACATCCTCCTCGTCGGCGATCGCGAGGATCTTCCTCGTGGTGTCGAAGATCCGCGCTGCCCTGGCCCGGGCACGCTCGAAGCTGAAGCCGCCTAGCTCGTCGGCGACCTGGATCACGCCGCCGGAATTGACCATGTAGTCCGGCGCGTAGACGATACCGCGGTCGGCGAGGAGCTTCTCGATGCCCGGGTGGGCCAGCTGGTTGTTGGCGCCGCCGCAGATGATCCGGGCGTTCAGCATCGCCATGGTGTCATCGTTGATCGAGCCGCCGAGCGCGCAGGGAGAGAAGATGTCGATGGCGCTGGCGAGCAGGCGGTCGCGGTCGGCCGCGGCCTCGACCGAGGGGTGCCTGGCCCGTACGCTCTGCACGGCGGCCGGGTTGACGTCGCAGATGACCACCTGCGCTCCGGCCTCGATGAGGTGGTCGACGAGGCGGCGCCCGACCTTGCCCACGCCCTCGACGCCGACCCGGCGGCCCTCGAGGCTGCTCGTGCCCCAGGCATGCTCGGCGGCGGCACGCATTCCCTGGAAGACCCCGAACGCCGTCAGCACCGACGAATCGCCCGCGCCGCCATTCAGTTCCGTCCTCCCGGTCACGTGCCGGCACTCGCGGGCCACGATGTCCATGTCCTCGCTAAAGGTGCCGACGTCACAGGCAGTGATGTACCGGCCGTTCAGCGACTGCACGAACCTGCCGTAAGCGCGCAGCAGCGCCTCGGACTTGAGCCGGGCCGGATCGCCGATGATGACGGCCTTGCCGCCGCCATGATCCAGGCCGGCCAGGGCGTTCTTGTAGGCCATCGCGCGCGCCAGGTTCAGCACGTCGGCCAGGGCCGCGTCCTCGCTCGGGTAGGGGTAGAAGCGCGTCCCGCCCAGCGCAGGTCCGAGGGCGGTCGAGTAGATAGCAATGATCGCACGCAGCCCGGTCGGCGCGTCGTAGCAGAACACCACCTGCTCGTGCCCGCTGGGGGCAGGCGGCCTCGCTAGGCCGGCGTCTTTGCCGGCGGCAGGCCCGTCGTAATTTCCGAATACATTGGTCACGGCGGTGACTCCCGGCTCAGTCCCGTGTCGCCATTGACGCGGGATCTCAGGGACCCAGGGTATGCCGTAGGCGCCAGACGCGAGGCCGCGGAGAGCCGGCTCGGTGCAGTCTCATCTGGTCAGGGGACTTATGTTAGGGGGCACCGGTATGTCACGATTGATCATGCTGCCGTGCGCTGCCTATCTGCGGGTGTATGAGCCCCTGGCAGCTTTCGGGCGGTCGGAGCGGGCGCGCTGGGAGGCATATGCCGCATCTCCGGACAGGCCGCGCAGAGCGGACGCGCTCGAAGCCGAGCGTGAGGAGGCGCTGCGCAGGACTATCGCGCTGCCGCCGATCGTTGCACCCGCAAGGGAGAGTGATCACGCGTACGTGCGATGGGCAGACGGGATCACTTACGTGTGCCCGTGGCAGACGAGGCTCCGGTCATGGCTGGCGCTCGCTCGGCTGCGGGCCACGGCGCGGCCGCCGCTTGCCGACGCGTTTGCACCCGGCCAGGCTGACCGGGCCGCCGAGGAGTTTTCCCGATGGGAAGGGAAGGGGGTGGCGCCGCGGGTCTACATCCAGAGCAGCACCTGGTCCGTGCCGCCGACCTGGTTCGTTCCCTTCGCTCCGTCGGAGCGCTGGCTGGTGCTCGGTACCACCGGAGACATCCAGAGCAGCCGCCCGGCGACCGCGTCCGCCACTCGCACGCTCATCTACGCGACGACCATGGCCCAGGCGCGCAGGCGGGTGGCACGAGCGCTCGGCACGGTCCGTCGCATTCCGGGAAAGGGCCAGGCGCCGAGCACGCCCGGGGCAGATCCCGATCAGGGTGCGCCGCCCACGGCCGCCCTGGTCCGCGTCAGCGTCGCGCTTGAGGAGATCGGGCGCTGGCTGGAGGAGTTCCACCCGCACTCGCTGGTGGAACTTGACTATGGAGGGCTGGTTCAGCTGCTCGATGACGACGCGCTCCGCGCGGACCAGTCGGTAGCTGAGGTATCCGCCGCCGTGAGTGCCCTGTATAGCAGGGAGTTTGAGCTGGCAGCCGCCATGTACCAGCGGCTGCGCGCCAGGTGGCGCGAGCTGGAGGCCATCGAGCTAGGAAGCTGAGGGGAAGGGGGGATGACTTTTCCGAATCTGCCCGTTGCGACGCTGCGTGTCGCTAGAATCACGCAGCGTGACTCGGATCAATGGAGCAACGTGGCGAGCTACAGGAAAACATTTTGCTCCTGGTGGTCGACTTGTCACCGCTGGTGATGGCAATATGGTCTGAGTAGACCATATGGGACATCCACGGCAGGCTCCCTAAGGGAGCCAGGAACAGAACAGACGCAGGATCGTAGTACCGGTCCAGGAGGAGAGGCCGTCAACATGTCTGCACGCACACCAGAGGCCGAGCCTCTGCTGACCCCAGCAGAGGTCGCGACCATGTTCCGGGTTGACCCGAAGACCGTCACGACAGAAGTACGCGCCCTGCTAGCGGGCATCCCGCAGCAGCGCTCGGAATGACACCTGGCCGCGGATCTGGCGAGGTAACGCCAGGGATGCTCGCCGTGTTGGCGGGCGGGCAGGGCGGCCAGCGCAGAGAGCACGATCAAGGGGGGTCGGCCCCGGCGGCGAAAGCGCCGCATAGAGGGGCGTAGTCCGCGGTGGCGCTCGGATGAGCGTTACTCCAAGCGGGCCAGAGCCGGGGTCGATCCGGCCTCCTAGTAAATGCCGCATAAGGATCTGTAGCGCAGTTGCCTGACATGGTTCACTTGTCGGCGTTGATGGCTTGATCGCCGCACGATTCCCCGCGCATGTCGCCGTGGGGCCCGTCCTTAGCGCGCCCGCCATCTTGTAACTCTAAGTAATCACTATTCAACTTTTCGTAATCACGCCTGCTCGGACACCCGTTCCGCCATACTGGTCGCCGTGCCACTGCCGGAAGGGGAACGGCGGTGGCGGGCAGGCGTCCGCACACCATGAACCGCACGCCGCGCGCTGCTCTCGCGCGCCAAGCGGCGATGTGCGCACGCCCCGGGGGTCCGCCTACTGGCGGAGCGTGCCGTCGCTTCGAGGGGAAGGGATCGCGATGCGTGATCCGGATTTGATCTTGCGTGCACAACAGGCCGCGGCGGAGCTGGAGCGGGCCTGGGACCGCTGGCGCACGATGCATGGCCTGGGGATAGATCCACCACCGCCGGTTTCGAGTTACGTGGGCTACTCGCTGGAGGAGCCGTGGGGCCAGCCGCGCGTGGTGTTCGGCATTGACGCCCGCGAGGCCGAGCAGCTTGCCGCGCTGCTCGACCGCCATGACTGCGCCGGGCCCGTCTACGCCTCGGTCGCGTCGCTGGCCGCGGCGCGGACCGGGGACGCGGCGGACGCGAGGGCGGCCGAGGCCGACCGCCACCGCGCTGCCGGGCGTGTCCGCGTGCCCACCCAAGCCCAGCCGAGCGCGGCGCAGCGGGAAAGGCTGCCCGAGCCGACCCAGCCGGAGGCGCTGCGCGCCCCGCTCGAGCCGCCGGCCCACCGGGATAGTAGGCCGCGGAACGAGGAACCGGGGCCGGGGGCCGCCGGGACGCAGGCCCAGGAACCGCCTTCGGCAGATGAGGAGGCGTCAGCCCTGAGGGAAGGCCAGGATGCTGAGGCCATGCAGCCTGCCCCGCCCGCGTTCCTGCCGCGGCTCGAACCCGCTGCCTACCCAGACGAGGACCAGGAACCCGGTCCGGTCCTGGACGAGCCCGGGCAGACCGCCGAGCCCGGACGGTCGGCTGCGGGCTGGACGCGGGGCAACCGCGCGTCCGGCGGCCATGCGCTGTCGAGGCAGAAGCGTGCGCCCAGGGGAGCGGGCAGCAAGCAGGAAAGCAGGGACCGCTCTCGCCTGGAGGCCATGGCCGCGGGTCTGGCCGGCTGGACGGCCGGAGAACTGCCGGGCCAGGCCTCCCGGTGCTAGCTGTGTTAGCCCGCGGGGGGCGGTGTAAGCGCGGGGGCCAGCTTGCTGGCCCCCGCGGCTGGCGCGGCTTACGTCGGTCCGGGGGAGACCCCGGACCGACGTGATGCCGCCTGCTCGGGCGGGCAGGCCGGCCGTCGCAGCTGGCGGATGTCGGAGCCACGGCTCTGCTTGGACTCAGCGTGCTTTCAGGTCCGGGCGGGAATCTACCTGGTGAGCGCCACCGCGATGCCCAGCGCCCGGAAGGAGCCAGCCTCCGATGTCGGATGAGTCCTCAGACAACGACCAGGTCTGGTGGATGCCGGCGGACCAGCCGGACCCAGCGGACCAGGAAGACCCCGCGGCCGGGTCAAGCTGGATGCACCCGACGCGCCCGATCGGGCCGATGGGCCTGCGTTCGGCGTCACGTCGTCCGTACATCATCGCCGGCGTGGCCGTGGCCGCGCTGCTGGGCGGGGCGGGAGCGGCCGTCGCCGCGACGAATTCGCCAGCGCCCGCGGCGTCCTCGAGCGCGGTGATCACTAATCCGACTCCGTCCCCCGGGCTGCCGGGGGCGGCGGGCCCGGCGGCCCCCCGCTTCCGCCACTTCCGACCGGGACTCGGCTTTGGCGGCCATATGCTCGGCGCCTTGCACGGCCAGTTCGTCATCGCCAAGTCCGGTGGCGGCTACCAGACCATCGACGTGCAGAACGGCCAGGTGACGGCCGTGAGCAGCACGTCCATCACGCTCAAGAGCGCCGACGGGTTCACCCGCAGCTACGCGGTCGCCAGCTCGACGCTCGTCGACGCGCAACGCGACGGAATCGGCTCGGTCAAGGTCGGCAACCAGGCCTCGGTGCAGGCGACGGTCAGCGGCAGCGCCGCCACAGCGGTCAGCATCGAGGACCTGACGCTGCTGCAGCAGGACCGGCCGGCGTCCGGCGTCGTACCGTTCGGGAACGCTGGCGCGCAGGCCGGGTGAGCCAGGCCACGGCCCGAGCCCAGTAAAGCGTCTGGGACCCGGCCCGCCCAGCTACCGGGCTGGGTCCCAGACACCACCAGCCGGCGGGCTCCTGGTCACCGGTCAAACGGTACGGAGCGCCTCCGATGGCGAGAGCCGCGCGGCCCGCAACGTCGGGCAGCTGCCGGCCACGGTACCGACGGCGAGCGCGGAGGCGATGGCGAGCAGCAGCGCCGGGACCGGGACCGCAGCGCTCGAGCACGGCGATGACCATAACGTTGGCGATGCCGACGCAGCCGACGACGAGGGCCACCGCGCCGAGCGCCAGGAAGGCCCTGGAAGGCGGCGGACGCGTCGGCCCGCGCGGTGAGCGTGTCCGTCGGGTTGGTGACCGCGATGCTCTGCGGTGAGGACGGGTCGACGGTCGCTGCCAGCGCCGCCTCCACGGCCTGCGGGTGACGGTGACGCTGCCCGCGTCACTTCCGGCCGTGCGCGAGCAGGCCGGCACTTGCTCGCCTCATCTGATGTCCGCGAGCCCTGGCCCATGAGGCTGCCCGCCCGGGCTGTTCGAGAATGGCCCCGTGGGTCCGATGGCGATAAGGCCGCTCCTGGGGGCTGTTCGATCTCGGGCGGGGCGGCAGGCCTGGACTGCGGGTGCTGGCGGGGCCGGTGCGTCCTGCGTGGCGCCTGTGCCGGGCCAGCCAGCCTCCCGGCGCGTTTCGTCCCGCACGAAAGTACCGATAGGCACGTTATAGCGTGTATAACGGTACTTTCGTCATCGGGATCCGGCTGTCGAGCGCCTATGTGGAGATCATCTTCGCCGCTGACTCCATTCTCGAACAGCCCGCGCCCCCAGCTGAACGACAAACTTTTTTTCATAACGGAACCTCGTGCTGGCGGGCCGTTCTGTCCGACCCTGGCCGGAGAATCAGAACCGTGCGGGTAGCGGTGGCGCCGGGCGCTTCGGGGGGCGCGTTGCTGTGTGAGCTCGCCGCCGACGGGGCCAGGGTCGGGGAGCCCGTCATGGTCCCTGATCTTGCTGATGCCGTGGCCAGGTACGAGCGGTCGGCGGATGGCACCGTCCGGTGGGTATGGTCCCGCGCCGCGGACCACTACCCGGTGCTGTTGCGTGCCGGGGTGCGGATCGGGCGCTGCCACGATGTGGCGCTCGCCGAGCGGCTGCTGCTCGCCCGGGAGGGACGGGCCGGGGAGCCGTCCGGGCCCGGTGGTGGCGGGCCCGGTGGTGGCGGGCCCGGTGGTGGCGGGCCCGGTGGTGGCGGGCCCGGTGGTGGCGGGCC
>WNFN01266288.1_pt1 | contig 12168 bp, 8 predicted proteins | sample 5400161 | NCBI WGS metagenome assembly WNFN01 (sample SAMN13153353, study PRJNA577476) | soil metagenome | isolation source: 80 cm saprolite on Douglas fir-dominated hillslope | place: USA:California | collected 2013-09-17
TATCTTGCGCATTTCGTAGGCGTCCAGCCGGCCCAGGTAATAGCGCTTGAGCGTTGCTGCAACAAGATAGCCGTGGCGCTGCCAGAAGGCAACGCCCGCTTCATTGTTGGTTGCGGTTTCCAGCAGGATGTGGCGCACGCCGCGCCGCGCAAGATTGGCTTCGCTTTCGGCGAGAAGCAAAGATCCGATACCGTGGCGGCGGAATTTTTCCGCCACGTCGAGGGTAATGACGTGGGCCAGCGGCGGATTCTCTTCGGTAAGGATAAATCCAGCAATGTGCGCGTCTTCCATAGCCACCAGGCAGTCGGCGGTGCGCACCGACAAAAAGTAACGAAGCGTAGTCTTCGAGTACGAGATCCCGGCAGGGAAGCACGACTGATCAAGCCGGTAAAGCGCAGAAAAGTCCTGCGGATCATAAGGACGAAGCACCGCCGCCATAGCCAAGATTCTACGCCGGAGCAGCCATCAATCGCTCGCAGTCAAATGTAGCGGCCGCGGACCGTCGCGGGCGCCTTTGTTGTTTTTTCCTCCCTCCCGCTGTTGGGGGTCGGAGCTTTAGCTCTGACCTAAAGGCCACGCTTCAACGCGCTTTAGCGCCTGACGAAACTTCTTAGTCGTTCCACCATCGCCCCCAAAAAATTGTCATCCCGAGCGGAGCCGAGGGACCTGCTTTTCGCTTTTCGCTCTCCGCTATCACGCCTCCCCAATCCCTTTGCTGACCCGAAACACGTGCCCATCCGGGTGCCGTACGTGCATCTCGCGGACATTCCACGGCATGTCCGTCGGCGGAAAAGTGACATCCAGCCCAGCGCCAACGCAATGCCGGTAGACCTTATCCACGTCGTCCACCCACACCGACATCCAAGCGCCCTTGTCGCCCGCTTCGTCTCCATCCTTCTGAAACGTAGTCGTATTCGTTCCTTTGCCGCGTCCGCCCTGCGCGCCCTGGCAAAGAAAAATCTCCACCTCGCCCGACCCCACCGCCCCGAAAGTTGGCGGCGTTCCCCAATCCCAGCATTTCCGCCAGCCCCACTTCGCAAACCATGCAAAGGTAGCGGCCATGTCGGACACATTCGATATCGGCGTAACGTGTTTTGCCTTCATAGCGCGACAGCATAACACTGGATTCCACGTCCGGAAGCGCCGCGCGCCTGCCCGTAGCAGGCGCCACTCCACCGCCCACAAACTCTCAGGCCTATGCAAGAAGTTCGCTGACGGGATTTCTGCGATCAACGCAGGTCCGCCAGGACAGCGTCGTGAGGCGCAACGGGTCGCAAAACCAACAGTTCGGATCATTGGGGATGGTCTGTGCAAGATTTTGTGTACGTTTTGCCCGAGTAATTGCCTTCGCCGGTCCGCGCCAGGTCTCCCGAAGACGAGCGGAGTACCTTCGTGCTAATGTCATCGACATCATGTCTATGTTTCCAAAGGTCCACGTAACCCTAGACCGTCCGACGATAAATCACATTTACCAACTCTTTTTGCCATTGGTGCCCGGTGGTACCCTAGTCATCGGTCTTCGCTTCACTCATCCTCGGTTCTCTGAAATCGTACACGCCTATGGTGATGCAGCATGATCTACTATGCTGATTTCTGTCCTTATGATGGCGATGATAGCGGTGAAGGCGCTTGTGTAGTACCTAAACCGAAGTTCGTCCTGCCCGAATAGTTTCCCACCCACCTGTCAGTTTTGACAGTCGCACATGGCGTCACTTTAATCCTCCAATAGTTTCTCAAATGGTTCCGATGTCACAGTGGAATGAAATCCGCCGGAACCGGTCAGGAGGTTTCCGTGGAAACCGCTATTAATCGGCTGAAGGAACGGGTGCGTGCCATCATGACGAAGCCTCGAAGTCGCCAGTGGGCGGTGCTCGCTATCATCCTGGTGCTGGTTCTCGCTCTCGCTGCCGATCTGGCGTGGGCTCAGCAGGGAGCGGCACCACCTACCAAAGCCAACTTTCGAGTCGAAAAAGATCTGTTAGGTGAAAAAGAGATCCCGGCCGCTGCCTACTACGGCGTGCAGACAGAGCGTGCACTGGAAAACTTCCAGCTCTCCGGCGTGCCAATTAATCGCTACCCCGGGTTCATCGAGGCATGGGCGCTGGTAAAGCTGGCTGCTGCTCGGGCCAATACGGATGTAGGTGCGATGAAGAAGGAAAGGCTTGCAGCCATCGAGAAGGCTTGCCAAGCCGTTCTTGCCGGGAAATACCACGATCAATTTCTGGTTGATTGGTATCAGGGAGGGGCGGGCACATCCACCAACATGAACGCCAACGAAGTGCTCGCTAATGTCGCACTCGAGTTATCCGGCCATAACAAGGGTGAGTATCAGTTCATCGAGCCGCACGATGATCTGAATATGTCGCAGTCTACAAACGACTCATATCCAACGGCGATCAAGGTGGCGTTTGTACTGCGTAACGGCAAGCTGATCGAAGAGCTGCAACAGCTCGCGGCGTCGTTCAGCGGAAAAGGAGAGGCCTACCTTGAAATCGTGAAGATGGGCCGCACGGAGTTACAAGACGCTGTGCCCATGACGGTTGGCCAGGAATTGCACGCATTCGCGGCGTCGCTGGAAAGTGAAATTCAGTTGTTGCGCGATGCGGAAAAGTCTCTATACGCCATCAACATGGGCGCGACCGCCATCGGCACCGGTATCAATGCCCCTAAGGGCTACGCAGAGAGGGTTGCATTTCATCTGGCAAAGCTGACCGGGAAGCCCTTCGTGCCGGCTTCCGACATGCTGGCTGCCACCTGGGATCAGCAGGGGTTCGTGATTTATTCCGCGGCGCTGAAGTCTCTTGCGATCAAGCTCTCAAAGATTTCTGGCGACCTTATTCTGCTGACATCCGGACCTCGCGCGGGCTTGGCAGAAGTGAACCTGCCAGCATTGCAACCTGGTTCGTCCATCATGCCCGGTAAGGTTAACCCGGTGGTACCAGAGGTAATGAATCTTGTCACATTCCGAGTGATGGCAAACGACTTTGCCGTAACGCTGGCTGCTCATAGTGGACAGCTTCAGCTCAACGCCTACGAACCGCTCGAAGGTGTAGCAGTGATGGAGTCTCAGCACCTGCTCTACAACACATCCAAACTTTTTCGGACCAAGTGCGTGGACGGCATGACTCCGAACGAGAAGGTGCTGGCTCACTACATGGAAACAACCGTCGGCATAGTCACGGCGCTCAACCCTGTCGTGGGCTATGACAAGGCTACCGAGCTGGCCAATGAAGCATACAAGAGCGGGAAAGGGATCCTCGAGGTCATCAGGGAGGAAAAGGTGCTGACGGAAGAGCAGATCAAGGATTTGCTCGATCCGGTCAAGTTAACGAATTTGGACAAGTCCAAATACAAGGTGACGCAAAGGCCATAAGTCATCACTGAAGATCGCCGGGGCGCGACGTCGAAAGGAGCTGTTATGAAACGGTCTTCCAGGATTTCAGCAGTGTTTCTCGTGTTGGTGCTGATTGCGTGCGGTGCAGGTCGGGAGGGGGCGGCTACTCGGAACGGGAAGGCCACCATTGCAATACTGGCGACAGGCGGCACGATCGCAGGCGCCGCAGCGAGCGGTACGCAATCCTCGTATACCTCCGGGGCGGTAACGATCGATGCCATGGTGAATGCCGTTCCCGGAGTCAAGGATCTGGCGAATCTCCGGGGAGAGCAAGTCGCAAACGTCGGATCGCAAGATATATCATTCGACATCATGCTGAAGCTCGCCAATCGCATCAATCAATTATTTCGTACGAACGATGTCGATGGCATCGTCGTCACGCATGGCACCGACACCATGGAAGAAACCGCATACTTCCTCAACTTGACGGTGAAAAGCGACAAACCAGTGGTCATGGTTGGCTCGATGAGGCCATCGACGGCAGTGAGCGCAGACGGCCCGCTGAACCTCTTCGACGCGGTTGCCGTGGCGGCCGATCCTCAGTCAAAAGGACGGGGAGTCCTAGTGGTGATGAACGATCAGATCCACGGTGCCCATTCATTGACGAAGACGAGCACGACCGCCGTTCAGACGTTCATGTCGCCCCTTCGCGGCCTTGTAGGCACCTCGGCGTACGGCAAGAACGATTTTTACAGCACCCCCCCATGGAAGCACACGGCGCAAAGCGAATTTGATGTCTCGAAAGTGACCAAGCTGCCACGCGTGGACATAGTTTTCGCATGTGCCGACATGTCACCTGATTTAATCGACGCGAGTGTCAACGCTGGCGCGAAGGGGATCGTCATCGCGGGCGTCGGCAACGGCAACATGAACAAAGCGTCGGTTGACGCGGCAGCAAGCGCGGTCAAAAAAGGAGTGGTCGTGGTTCGCAGCAGCCGCGTCGTCACTGGAATGGTCGACCGCAACGTCGAAGTCAAGGATGATGAGCTCGGATTCATTGCTTCGGATGAGTTGAATCCGCAGAAATCGCGGATCTTGCTCTCGCTGGCACTCCTGAAGCCACACACGCCGACGCAAATTCAAGAGATGTTCCGGACGTACTGATCGGATTGCGACAATGAGTAAGCACACCGGTCAGCCGATCACGAGGGCCGTGCTTCTAATGCTGGCTGTAGCCACGTTCCTGTCTGCCGCGGGGCCCGGTTCCCGTGCACAAGAGGGAAGCGGACCGCCTCCCGAGCGGGGCCAGCAAACAACTACAACATCTCCGGAGGCAACTCTCGAGAACACGATCGACGCAGAGGAGTCCTCCGAGCCGCCTGAGCGGCAGCTCGTGAAGTGGAATGAGTATCACGGCCCGTACTTCACCATGCGGTTTGGACTCGATTTACTCCTTGACGTGGCTGGTTTTGCTCAGGATGAGAGCAGCAAGCAACAGATCAAGATGCACCCCGGTGAGCGTCTTCGTGATTTTCGCTTTATTCTCGGTGGGAAATTATTCCCTAAGTGGAAGCGGTCTGTTACCTGGAGCGCCGGAATCATGTACGACGCGCCGAATCATCAATGGCTCTTGCGCCAGACGGGAGTGATGATCGCAGTGCCCGAGCTCTGGGGAAACGTTTTCGTCGGTCGTTCAAAGGAAGGTTTCTCGCTTAATAAGATCATGGTTGGATACGATGGTTGGACGATGGAACGCTCACCGATGAATGACGCGACGATTCCCATTCTTGCCGACGGAATCAAATGGCTCGGCTATTCTCCCAAGCACCATTTCCTCTGGAATGTTGGATACTTCGCCGATGCGATATCCCAGGGCCAGACGTTTTCCACGTATTCGAGCCAAGAGGTCGCGCGATTCGCGTATCTCCCCATTCTGAACGAGTCGGACGTGCTGCACCTGGCCGTGGACTTGCGTTTTGGCAAGCCGGTCGACAACAAACTTCGGCTCCGCGCACGTCCCGAGTCGTTTCCTGCACCATATTTTCTCGATACCGGCTCATTCGAAGCGGACTCGACCCGTATAGCGGGCTATGAAGTTTATTACCGCCGGACGCGCTGGCTTTTCGGTAGTGAATATTGGTGGGTCGATGTCTCGTCGAAGACCATGCGCGATTCGGTGTTCCAGGGTGGCGACGCGGTTGTAACCTATCTCTTTAACGATGCTACGCGCGTTTATAACACTGTCGGAGGATACTTTAGAGGCGTGTCGCCGAAGCGCCCGGTATTCGGAGGAGGCCCAGGGGCCTGGGAACTGGTACTGCACTATTCCTATACAGATCTCAACAGTCAGAACGTGCAGGGCGGCAGGTTCTGGAGATTTACACCCCAGGTCAATTGGTTCCTATCGGATAATCTTCGGCTAGAGTTTGACTATGGTTATGGACACCTAGATCGTTTTAATCTCGCAGGCAACACGCAATTCTTCCAGAGCCGTATTCAATTCAAGTTCTAAGACGCTTCGCTTGTACTGGATGTGGCGGAACGGTTGTGCGTATTCGCCGTCGTTCGAGTTCGGTTCGTACGTGGGACAGCTCGGTACCGGACATGGCGTGAAGCAGAGCGTCGTCCAGTTGATTGGGCATCCCGCTCCCTGCAAAGGGAGTTTGAAGAAGTAATCCTGGTCGAAGTTTTGATCGAAGAGATGTCTGGGTCGGACTGAAGCCGACCGATCGATTACGGCCAAGTGCAGTCTTTCTTTTACGAATTATGGTCGTACCGTTCTCATTTATACACTTTTGGCGCAGTAGTTCCAGCTTGAAATTATTCAAAGGTTATCCCCCAATAAAGCGTCTGTGCAGAACGGCTTTGCTTCGTCTAAATTCTCGCTCCGTTTGGAGACAGTGGATAGCTTCGGCAGCGTTGAGCTTCGGTCAAGCCGCCTGCCTCATCCTTGTGCCCTTCAATCGTGCGGGTTCTGACTTCTCCTGTCTCCAAAAAGTGCATGCAACCCATTCACCCGTTTTAACTTAAGTTTATCCTTGACTACCCATTCACTCCCTGATATACTCCTTCATGTTAGCTCGGGCAAGCCTCGTAAGTCCTTTACTTCTTATTACATCCCTGCAACCCCTGTATTTTCTTGCGATTACGCACTCTTTTGCGCAACGGCGCACGAATATCCCTAACATTCTCAATAGCTTGCGCACTCTTTCTATCACCACGGGGGTGGTACCCCCTGCGACCTCTGTTTACCCTGTTTACCTCGAGCTTGGAGGGGAGCCTCGTCGAAGGGTGTTCCGCACTCCGTGCTCTCTGCGTTGCGCTTTTTCCCTCCTTTTTAGAACAGACGAGCGGAAAGATCATCGCAATCGGGTGTCTTCGATGAACCCACGCTATAATCGCGCCGCTCAATTTGGTGGGGAGGGTTCATGAGGTCGACGTGCAGCGGTCGGATCGGCGTCTTCGCGGCGGTCATTCTCTCAGGGCTTATCGGCGTCCCAACGTCCGGAGGGCAGAGCCAGTCCAACTCGGCTGGATTGCCGAGCGAGACGCCGGCGAAGTTTGAGCCGGTTACTTCGAGCTTCGATTATGTTCGTCGCGAGGTGATGATCCCGATGCGCGACGGCGTGAAGCTGCACGCGGTGATCGTGGTACCGAAAGGGGCGAAGAACGCGCCGATTCTGCTGACGCGTACCCCGTACAACGCGAGTCGATCCACGAGCCGGGCCGCCAGTTCGCACCTCCAAATGATTGTGCAAGGCTCGGAAGTGGGAATGATTCCGGCGGATGACAACGGGACGGAAACGGGCCCGCAATACGGCTACATTCGGGTGGTGCAGGACGTGCGCGGAAAATACGGATCTGAGGGCGACTATGTGATGACGCGGCCGCTGCATGGGCCGCTGAATCCGACTCCCGTAGATCATTCCACGGACACGTACGACACGATCGATTGGCTGGTGAAAAATATTCCGGAGAGCAACGGCCGAGTGGGGATTCTGGGGATTTCGTATGACGGATTCTTGCCGTTGATGGCGCTGGTGAATCCGCATCCAGCGCTGAAGGTGGCGGTGCCGATGAACCCGATGGTCGACGGATGGATGGGCGACGACTGGTTCCACAACGGGGCGTTTCGAGAACAGGGCATGTCGTACATCTACGAACAGGAGGGCACGCGAGGCAACAGTGAAAAATGGTGGACGGACAAGTATGACGATTACGACTTTTTTATGGCGGCTGGATCTGCCGGCGAGTTGGGCCGACGGCACGGGCTTGAACAGACAGGCTTCTGGCGGAAGTTGCTGGAGCATCCGAGCTACGACGCGTTCTGGCAGGAGCAGGCCGTGGACAAGATTCTGGCGGCGCAGTCGTTGAAAGTGCCCGTCATGCTCGTGGACGGCTTGTGGGACCAGGAAGACATCTACGGAGCCACAGCGGTTTACAAAGCGATAAAGCCAAAAGATACCAAGGATGACAAAGTGTTTCTGGTGATGGGGCCGTGGTTTCACGGACAACAGTCTCGCGACGGAAGCACGCTGGGGGCGCTGAAATTTGGGGCGGACACGGGGCTGTACTTCCGGCGGGAGATTTTGGCGCCATTTCTGGCGCAGTACTTGAAAGAAGGGGCGCCAAAGGCGGATATGGCGCCGGTCATGGCGTTTGAAACGGGGGCGAATCGTTGGCTCAAGCTCCGGTCGTGGCCAGCAGGATGCGCGAACGGTTGCTCGGTGAAGGCGACGCCGTTGTATCTGGGCACGGGATTGAAGCTGAGTTTTGCCGCGCCAAGTGCGGGCCAGAGCGCGTTCGACGAATATGTCTCCGATCCGGCCAAGCCGGTGCCGTTCGTTGCGCGGCCGGTTCACTTGAATGATGCGGACATCTGGCGCACATGGTTAGTCTCGGACCAACGGGAGGCTTCGGGGCGGCCGGATGTTTTGGTGTTTACTTCGGAAGTGTTGACGGCGCCGGTGAAGATTAGCGGGCAGCCCGTGGCGAATTTGGTGGCGTCAACGAGCGGGACGGATTCGGATTGGGTGGTGAAGCTGATTGACGTGTATCCGGATGAAGTTGCAGGGCAGCCGGCGATGGGCGGATATCAATTGATGGTTTCCGCGGATATTTTCCGCGGACGCTATCGGGAGAGTTTGGAAACGCCGAAGGCGATTGCCGCGGACAAGCCGCTGCTGTATCGATTTAATTTACCTACGGCGAATCATGTGTTCTTTCCGGGCCACCGAATCATGGTGCAAGTGCAGTCGAGCTGGTTTCCGCTGTACGACCGCAACCCGCAGACGTTTGTGCAGAATATTTTTTGGGCGAAGCCCGAGGATTATCGCAAGGCGACGCAGCGTGTATACCACACCAGTTTTGTAGAACTACCGCTGGTGACGATGCCGTGAGTCAGCGCAGCCACGTTGCGCAAAGCAAAGAGAAAAGAACTAACACAGAGCGCACAGAGGGAAGAGCACCCTTCGAGGCTCCCCTCGAAGCTCGGGGTAAACGGGGTAAACAGAGAACGCAGAGAGGAAAAGATATGCTGAGGTTCGCAGAGAAGCTAGGCTTGACACTTCGCGGGTGCTGACCTATGGTCGGAGGCCAAGACTGTCGGGAATCCGCATATTCCCAGCCTACCCAAAGGATTTCCGATTGGGAGGTCCTCATGCCGCTGGATATCACGACGTTCACCCTGGTGGACAAGCCGACAACCCTGAGGGAGAGCCTGGCGATCCTGGAGCGGGACGATTACTGCTGCCAATATTGCGGGCTGGATGGAAGAGCCAGTTTTGAGAATGCCCTGGTCATGCGCGTGGACTTTGTGGTTCCGCGAGCAAAGAAGGGCAAGAAGAATCCGACGAACCTGGTGGCCTGCTGCAGTCCGTGCAACACGATTAAGGGCACGCGGATCTACAAGAGCTTTGAAGACGCGAAAGAGCACGTGCTCGCCGGCCGGGAGGAGTTGCGCAGGGCTTGGGAAGCCAAGCAGGCGCGTCCTGCTGCCAGGGCGGCAAAGGCGTAACTCGCAGCGCCAACGCACGCTGCGAGATTGGGGATTACGTTGTGCCGAGAAAGGGCGCAGCGTTCCTTCTCGTTTGCTCAGGACAGGGCTGCGCCCCTACGAGGAATATCGTCAGAGCTTGACGGTTACAGTTTTTACTTCGGTGTAGTTGGCCAGGCCGTACTCGCCTAGTTCGCGGCCGATGCCGGACTGCTTGTAGCCGCCGAACGGGGCGGCGGCGTCGAAGACGTCGTAGCAATTGACCCAGACGGTGCCGGCGCGGACGCCGTCGGCGATGGCGTGGGCTTTGGTGATGTCCTTGGTCCAGACGGCGGTTGTCCTGGACGTCGGCGAAAACGGTCGGCTCAATGAAGTAGCCCTTGTCACCGACGCGATTGCCCCCGGCGACGAGCTTGGCCTTTTCCTTTTTTCCTGTGTCGATGTAACCCATCACTTTGTTGAACTGGTCCTGATCGACTTGCGGACCTTGCTCGGTGTTCTTGTCGAACGGATTGCCGACGGTGCGCTTCTTGGCGCGCGCGGCGCTCTTTTCGACGAATTCGTCGTAGGCTTTTTCTTCGACGTAGAGGCGCGAGCCGGCGCAGCAGCACTGACCTTGATTGAAGAAGAGCGCGAAGTGTGCGCCTTCAATGGCTTTGTCCATGTCGGCGTCGGCGAAGACGATGTTGGGACTCTTGCCGCCGAGCTCGAGGGTGATGCGCTTGAGATTGGAATCCGCGGCGGCGCGCATGATGAGGTGGCCGACTTCGGTGGAGCCGGTGAAGGCGACTTTGTCGACATCCATGTGGCGCGCGATGGCGGCGCCGGCCGTCGGGCCGTAGCCGGGAAGAATATTAACGACGCCTGGCGGGAATCCCGCTTCATTGATGAGCTCGCCGACGCGCAACGCGGTCAACGGAGTTTGCTCCGCAGGCTTGAGCACCACGGTGCAGCCCGCTGCGAGAGCGGGACCAAGTTTCCAAGCTTGCATTAGGAGCGGGAAATTCCACGGAATGATTTGACCGGCAACGCCGACTGGCTCGTGCTTGGTATAGGTGAAATAGGGGCCGTTGACGGGAATGGTCTTGCCCTGATTCTTATCGGCCCATCCGGCGTAATAGCGGTAGCAGGCGATGGTGAGAGGGATGTCGGCGGCGCGGGCTACGTGATAGGGCTTGCCGTTGTCGAGCGCTTCGAGTTGCGCGAGTTCGTCGGCATTTTTCTCGATGAGATCCGCTAATTTGTACATGAGATTGCCGCGTTGCGATGCGGAGAGCTTCTTGCGCCAAGCTCCGGTCTCGAATGCAGCGCGGGCTGCGCTGACCGCCTTGTCGACGTCGGGAGCGTCGGCTTCTGCTACTTGGGTGATGACTTCGCCGGTTGAGGGATTGATAGTTGGGAAAGTTTTGCCGGAGGTGCTGTTGACCCACTGGCCGTTGATGAGAAGTTTTGTGGCGCTGATTTTGACATTGGGTTCGATCGCGGTCGTTGCCGTCGCCATGAAGTAAGCCTCCTAATCTAGGTTCGCGCTGTAGGTGGGCGCGGAGAGCTACCCTTCTCCTCCGCTGGGCGCGAACTTATTGCCGAGGAGACATCGTATACCTGGGGAAAGAGGAGGAGCGGAAAGCGGAAAGCGGAAAGCGGAAAGCGGAAAGCGGAAAGCGGGTCCCTCGGCTTCGCTCGGGATGACAAATTTCGCGCGGTTCACGATGGGGAGCGTGGCAACGGGGTTCACGGCGTGGAAGCGGCGGCTAGACCGCCGCACTCCACATGACTAGTCGGATGAATCGGAGGATACGGCTGCTGCTGGCTGGGTCGCGGACTTGGCGTCGGCGCGGGTGACGTAGGCGGCGAGGGTTAGGCTGGAGAGGAGGAGGAGGCCGGCGAGGAAATAGGGGGCGCCGGGGAAGTGGATGGGGGCGCTCGGGGAGATGGCGATAGCGAGGACTTGAGTGAAGAGGAGGGGGCCGATCATGCCGCTGATGGAGCGGATACTGTTGATGGCGCCTTGGAGCTTGCCTTGAGAAGTTGGGTCGACGCGACGTGACATTAGCGACTGCACCGACGGGCCGGCGATGCCCCAGAGGCCGAGGAAAGGGATGGCGCAGAGAAATAGCCAGCCGCGTGGGGCGAAGGCGAAACTGAAGAAGCCGATGGCGCCGAAGGTCAGGCCGGAAAGAACGCTGCGGCGTTCGCCGAAACGGCGGACGAAGGGGCCGACGAGCATGCCGGAGACGATGCTGGTGCTGACGCCAACGACGGCGAGGGCGAGGCCGACGTCGCGTCCGTTCCAAGCATAGCGATATTGGGTGAAGAGGACGAAGACGGCGGGGAGGGATTGCTGGGCGAGATAGAAGAGAGTCATTACGGTGGCGAGGCCGAAGAGTTGGGGATGCGAGCGGAGGAGCGTGAGAGAGCCGAGAGGATTGGCCATGTGCCAGGCGGATTTGGCGCGGCGCTCGGGCGGAAGAGATTCGGGAAGAACGAAGAAACCGTACATGGCGTTGGCCAAGCTGAGGCAGGCGGCGGCCCAAAAGGGAAAACGGAGATTGATGTTGCCGAGAAATCCGCCTACGGCCGGCCCGATGATGAAGCCCATGCCGAAGGAGGCAGCGAGGTAGCCGAATTGCTTGGCGCGTTTTTCGGGAGGAGTGACATCGGTAACGTAGGCGAAGGCGCTAGAGATGTTGGAGGCGGTGATGCCGGAGATGATGCGTCCGACGAGGAGCCATTTTAGCGAGGGTGCGAGGGCCATGAAGATGTAGTCGAGGCCGAGGCCGAAGCAGGAGATGAGGATGACCGGGCGGCGGCCGAAGCGGTCGGACCACGCGCCGAGAAT
>WNFN01037622.1_pt1 | contig 12166 bp, 11 predicted proteins | sample 5400161 | NCBI WGS metagenome assembly WNFN01 (sample SAMN13153353, study PRJNA577476) | soil metagenome | isolation source: 80 cm saprolite on Douglas fir-dominated hillslope | place: USA:California | collected 2013-09-17
TCCAGATACTTTTTCAGGGCCTCAGCGGTGCCAGGGGGGACGGTGTACTTGTTTTGTGCGTCCAGTTTGCCGCTTCCGTACAGGGACGATCCCTTGATGAAATACGCGTCGGCCTTGTTGGGGTCGGCGGCGATCGCTTTGTCGCAGGCTGCGGCCGCCCCTTCCATGTTGCCCGTGTTGTATTGGGTGGCGCAGATATTGAAGTAGGCGGTACCCGGGTTCGGGTCCATCTCCGCCGCTTTTGTATACGCGGCCACCGCTTCGGGATTTTTCTTGAGCTTTAGATAAGCGTTTCCCTCGTTGGTGTACATCTGGGCAACGGCGACCTTAGCCTTGGCGGGATCGGCCTTAGGATCGGTCTTGGTGGCGTTCTGCACAAGCGGGATCACTTTTTCATAGGTGTCAAGGGCTTCCTGATATTGGCCCAGGTTCAATTGCATATCCCCCAGCGCCTTTTGATACTCCCAGCGATTCGGGTCCAGAGCGATCATCTTCTTCAGAAGATCTGCAGCCTCCTGCCAGTTCTTGGCGGTTTGTGCGGCGTTATATTGACCGATCAGCGTGTTTAAATTGAGACCCTTTTCGCGCTCCGCCTTTAGCTTCTCCATTTCCTCTTTGCTGATCTTGGGTGCGCCAGCGCCTCCTGCGGAAATATCTACGGAAACGTCGTTCACGGTAGTGCCCTTCTCGGCAGTGAGGCTGATGGCTTTCTTGAAAACTGCCTCGCCGCTAGCATTGAACACTTCCTCGTCGTACTTACCAAACGGGATTCCGACCCCGGTGACTTGCCCGTCTTTGTCGGTTTTGAACTTATAGGTCCGGCCATTGTCTTTATTGGTGAAAACCACTTGCACATTCGGTACAGGCTTGCCTGCGGAAGTGATCGTTCCCTGCACCTTGGCCGCGGTGGCCTGGGACCATGCGGTCCCCGCGCCCACCATAAACAGCAGGGCAATCATGGATACATGCATCAGTTTCGTCTTCATCGTTTGTCGAGCCTCCGGCTTGAACTCAAATCAATATTTTATGCCTGCCGCCATTGGCAGATAGGGAATGGGATCGTGTGCTTCAGCTTCGGTAAACGCACGCTGGCGCAGCACACAGCTCTCGCATACGCCGCAGGCCTTATCTTCGCGGCTGTAGCAGGACCAGGTCAAATCGAAGGGCGCTCCGAGTTCCAGACCGAGCTTCACAATTTCCGTTTTGCGCATGCCGATCAACGGAGTCACAATCGCGATCTTGCCCTCGCGCGTGCCAGCTTTTATCACCGCGTTAAAAGCCTCATAGTAAACGGGGCGGCAATCGGGATATCCCGAACTGTCCTGTTCCACTGCGCCGATATAAATTTTCTCCGCCTCCACGACCTCCGCCCAACTCACGGCCGCCGACAAAAAATGCGCGTTGCGGAACGGCACATAGGTCACCGGTACCCCAGCACCGATCTGCCCGCGCGCTTCGGGCACCTGGATATCGCGGTCAGTAAGCGCCGAACCCCCAATAATACTAAGTGATTCGTTCCTCAAGGCCAATCGCCGCTTCAGCCCCAGACGATCGCAAATACGCTCAAAGGACCAGCGCTCCCTTTCCTCGGTCCTTTGCCCGTAGCTGATGTGCAGAGCGGACACGTCGGAATCACGTACCGCCAGCGCGGCGCACACGCAGGAGTCCATGCCTCCGCTTAAGAGCACGACTGAGCGCGGTTTTACAAGTGCCACAGCAACCCCTGTTTCAAAAATCTCTTCTTTGGGAAATCTACTCTGTCTGATGATCAGGCAATCTGATTAGCTGCCCTATTTATTAGTTAATTATCGCAAAACTTCCGCCTGCCATCAGGGTTCAAATGTTTTTTGCCTGGCGAGAAGCCGCGGGCACCACGGCGACAATTCTAAACACCTTTAGTCGCCGGCTCCCAGATGAATTTATGCAGCTGCAAGGCCAGCCGCACATTCAATCCATCTTCCAGGATCCATTCAGCCAGCACGCGCGGATCAAGCCGGCAGTTAGAGGCATCGCGCTCCCGGCTTGGATCTTTCAAAAACGCCGGTGAGAATAATACGCTGCCTACTTTCTCTTCGAGATGGTGCGTGCGAGTAAAGTCGCGGGCAAATTCGTAATCTGCGCGATCAACAAGCACGAACTTGACCTCGTCGCGCGGCGTGAGCGCGCTCAGATTGCTCATGCGAAACGATCCTCCTTCACCCGAACCCGGACACTTCACGTCCACGATCTTATGCACGGGGTTCGGGACATTTTCCAGCGGGCGCTCTCCACTGGTCTCCAGCAGAAGAGTGTAGCCGCGCGCCAGCAGGCGTTCCATCAGCGGCACCAATTCGCGCTCCTGCAGCATGGGTTCGCCGCCGGTGATCTCCACCAGTCCGGCAGCGGCCAGGCGCATCACTTCCTGCTCCACATCGTCCGGGGACATCTTCTTGCCGCCGGTGAACGTGTATTCGCTATCGCACCAGGAACAGCGCAGGTTGCACGCCGCCAGGCGGACGAAGATACAGGGAACGCCGGCGAAGGACGATTCGCCCTGAATGGACCGGTAGATTTCGATGATCTGCATGTGCTGGAAGAACACAGCCGAGGGCGGCTGTGCTCCAAAGTTTATTCCGAGTAGCGCGCCGTGGTCGTATCTGTCTCCCAGATGGTGACGTCTTTCACCGTGACGCGCCCGGTGGTTAGCGTCTGCAAGCGGCCGTTGGTCTGATCGTAAAAATACTTGGCCAAATTTTCCGCCGAAGGATTCAGCTCGGTGAACGGCGCAATTTCATTCAGCATCTGGTGGTCCAGCCGGTCGATTACATGCTTCATGACCTCTTTCAGGTCCTTGAAGTCCAGCAGCAGGCCTGCCTTGTCCAGCGCCGCGCCCCGCAGGGTTACCCGCACTTTGTAATTGTGCCCATGCGGGTTCTCGCATTTTCCTTTGTAGTTGCGCAGGTAATGTCCCGCGGCAAATGAGTCCTCAACCGTGACCTCGTACATCCGCTCCCCTTTTGTGGTAAAGGCGCATCAGCGCTATGTCTTATTGTAAATCCTGGGGTTTTTCTGGGCCAGCAACTCTGGCGTTTCGCTCCAGCCTTCACTTGCCGTATGACCGCTCCTTTCAGGTATCCTGAATCAACTTGTCTGAAAGTGCCACGCTGGAAGGTACGGGCTTGGGTAAGACTGGGCTATGCGGCAAGCGAATAAAGACTATGTGGTGGACTTGCGGTATCACCTCGCGACGGGCGGAATGGCTGATGCAGGTTCCTACACCTTCTACGCTGTAAAAGGCAGAAAGTAAGTGTCTTTCGACGGGCGATTATTTGGCATGTTATTGAAAACAATAGGTGCTGGCAGCGAATCAGGGGTTTTTTACTACCGGCCCGCAATCGAATCTTTCAACTATTCTGAAAGTGCCACGCTGATGCGGGGCCGTGTGCGGTACAAGGTTTATGAGTATTTTTCCAGGCAAAGAACAGGGTGCGGACCGTTCTTTGCACTAAAGGGGAACATGACATGATTAGCGGTGGCAGAACCATCAATGCAGCCGAGTGTGCCGATCAGGCGGGCAAGCATGCTTTCGGGCTGAATGACGCCAAAGCGGTCGCGGCGTTGCGCAAACTTGCTGACGAAATTGAGGCCGGCGCCGTGACCTTGTTCAGTGTCACTACCTCATCCCACGCCACGCACGAAGAATTCACTGTTCGCGAAGTGGTCATTGAAGTTCTGGAGGAATATCCGAACGCGGGTCCGCGGATGATAAAGAAATAATATTCCCGGCCCAATTCGGGAATATTCATACAGGACGCAAGAAACACCTTGCTCTTGGACGCTGGCCATAGCACAATCCGGTCGCTTATTTTGCGAATTGGAGGCAAACCATGGGCGCGGCGCCAGGTCCACAGCCAACAACCAGCGGGTTGCAACTTAATGTGGCCCTGTGTGGGGCCATTGGCGGGTTATTGTTTTGGGCATTGACAAAATACGCGGGCACCGTTCCCAGGCAGATCGCCGCCTGGCCGTGGCTTGGACAAATTTCGATACTCATGTTCTTCGGTGCGATCGCGGCCCTGTTTGGAGTTTTTTACCTGACTGCCCCCCAGATCCCCGCCATGAGAACGTTCATTTTTGCCATTGTCTGCGGCGCCGTCTGGCAGCCGATCATCGACAAAGTACTGGCCTCGGCCAGCAGCGTGTCCACTGACAATCAGATCAGTAGCGTGCATACCCAGACAGAAAAACTCCACAGCGCCGCTGCCAGCGGCAGCGCCGAACAGGTAAAAACCGCAGTCAATGCCACCCTTCCAGTGGTTACCAAAGCGATCCAGCAATTGCCCGACGTGGAGGATGCCGCGAAGAAGGAAGTCCTGATTGAGAACTCGCAGAAGGCAATCAACGAATTGCAATTGGCGGCCCAAAAAGATCCGGAATCGAGCGTCGCAGCCATTAAAGAGGTCGGCATTGTCGCCAGCCACGCGCACAGCACTACGGTCGGCATAAGCGCGGTCCAGTCGCTGCGGGAAATTGGAGCGTCTGCCGCCGACAATCAACGCATGGACATTGCCCAGAAGAGTATCCAATCACTGGAAGAATTGGCTGCCAGGAGCGAAGACCCAATCGTTAAAAAATCCACCGCGGAATCCTTAAAAGAGGTGAAGGCGGACGCCAGCAGAATCAGTCCCCGTCCTGGATTTGAATTGAAAAAGCCGGGTCCCACTTCTTCCAGCCGATGACCGCCAACGAGTGATACAGGCTTTAGAAAACATAAGGATGAACTCACTCAACTGCCGGCAAAGAACTGCTCCACCTCGGCCAGGTCTTTTGTCCTTTTGTAGGGCGGCAGGCTATCGACAAAGATCTTTCCGTAGCGCTGCTTGAGCAGGCGGTTATCCAGTAGGGCCAGCACACCTCGATCTTTCACGGAGCGGATCAGACGGCCAAAGCCCTGCTTCAGCGAGATCTCATTGGGCACCGCGAAGGGCAGGCGATCAATGATCACGCAGCTTAGCTGCTCGCCCTGCACGTCCACGCCCTGCCAGAATGAAGCTGTTGCAAACAGCACCGCGTTGGGAGTAAGACGGAATTCCTCCAGCAATGCGTTCTTAGGGGCGGAACCTTGCAGCAACATGGGGAACGGCAGCTCTCCCAGCAGGCGGTCATGGATGTCATTCATCTGCGCGTAGCTGGTGAAGAGGCAAAAGGCCCGGCCCTGGGTGATGTCGAGCAGCCGCCGGACCTTTTCTGCCGCAGCGCGTCCGAACTGGGTTGAGCGCGGATCAGGCATGTCCGGCGGCACATAAAGGATCGCCTGCTTCGCGTAATCAAAGTGCGACGCGACTACCAGCTCACGGGCATGCTCCAGACCCACGCGCTGGCGGATGTATTCAAAGCTGCCGCGATCTGGCGCTCCAGCCACGGCCAGAGTGGCTGAAGTGAGGACGGCGGTCTCAACGTTCTCAAACAGCGTTTGCTTCAGAATTTGCGAGACATCAATCGGGGTAGCTTGCAGGACGATATGCATTTGCCCGCCGCGGGTTCTGCGTGCCTCGCTTCGATATTCAATCCAGAAGACCGTGTTCTTGTCTTGCGATTCCATGATGAAAGCCAGCTGCGCCTGCAATTCGTTTGTGCGACGGGAGAAGTTGAAAACCTCTTCCGGTTTTTGCGGCAGCAGCTCAAGCTCGGCCAGAACACGGGCCAGCGAATGCATGACAGCGTCATAGTCGTTGCCATGTTTCTCCAGAAATTCCTCGCGGTCGGCAAATGCGGAGCGGCCCTCACCTGGAGGCAGCAGGCCAAAGAAAAATCGCGAGCGCTCGCGCAGCCGGGCCAGCGCCTGAATCAGTCCCGGTGAGAGCGCCTTCTTCTGCTGCAAAGTAACTTCAATATCGCGCGCCAGCTCTTCAAAGCGAAGATTGCTCACGCTCACGCCAAAGTAGCTGCCCGCAACGTCTTCCAGTTCATGCGCTTCGTCAAAAATCACGGCGCTGAACTCAGGAAGGACGCCGGCATCAGGCCCGCCGGACTGCCGCAGGGAGAGGTCGGCAAAAAAGAGATGATGATTGACGATAATGATGTCGCTCTCCACGGCGCGGCGGTGCATCTCCGTGATGAAGCAGCGGTCCCACTGCTGGCATTTCTGACCGGTGCAGCGTTCGGTGCGCGCGTCGAGCTTCTGCCAGAGCTGCGTGTTCTCAGGAAGGCCCTTGAGTTCGGCGCGATCGCCGCTTTCCGTGGCCGCTTCCCATTCGGCGATCTGTCGGTACTGCTCGATCTCCTGAAGCCCGTTCAACACCGGTTGGCTGGTCAGATCGTATAGTTTCTGCCGGCAAAGATAATTGTTGCGCCCCTTCATGTAGCAAACGCGCAGTTTGCCCAGATGCTGCTCGAGGAATGGGATATCCTTAAAGAAGAGTTGTTCCTGCAGGTTCTTGGTGCCGGTGGAGATGATCACGCGTTTGCCGCTGCGGATCACCGGCAACAGATAGGCCAGAGTCTTGCCCGTTCCCGTGCCGGCTTCTACGATCAGGTGCCGGCGCTCACCCAGCGCTTTTTCCACGGCTTCCGCCATCTGCAACTGGCCACGGCGGAACTCGTAATTCGGATGCGCCCGGCTCAGCAGTCCTCCGGGCGCGAAGAACTCGTGCAGCGTAGGCAGGCGCCGCTCGGTAGCGGCAGCAGTTTCGGGATTGGAAGCAAAGGCCACGGCGAGGTGTTTTTATAATAGCTGGTACTGGGAGTTTTTGAGCGCAGAAGTTTTGATAAATTTTCGCTAGTAGAACGACAGGTGTGCATTGCATAAGCTTCAAAAATCCCGACCTCCTCTCGTAGCCATTGTTGGCCGGCCCAACGTGGGCAAGTCCACGCTATTTAACCGGCTGATTGGATCGCGGCGCGCCATTGTGGGCGATGAGCCCGGCATCACACGCGACCGCCTTTACGCCGAGACCACATGGCAGGGCCGACGCCTGCGCATCGTTGATACAGGCGGAATCGTTCCCGATGACAAGGATTTCATCCCCGGTGAAATCTTCCGCCAGGCCCGGCTGGCGCTGGAAGAAGCCGCAGCTATCGTACTGGTGGTCGACGTCAGAACCGAATTGGCGGCCCCGGACATGGAGTTGGCGCGGCTGCTGCGCCGCCTGGGCAAGCCGCTCTTTCTGGCCGTGAATAAAGTTGATTCCACCAAGCTGGAAGCAGAGGCGGAAAACTTTCGCACGCTCGGCATTGAGAATCTCTATACCGTATCGGCCGAGCACGGCACTGGTTCAGCCGAGTTGCTGGACGCCGTCCTGGCCGCGATACCGCCCTCGGAGATGGAGGCCGTCTCGGAAGCGGGGGTTGAAAATGAACCCGACGAGACTCTCGAAGAGACGGGAGAACACGGCGAAGAAGGCCGCAAGAGGCGCCCACCGCGCGAAACCCGCGTGGCCATCATCGGCCATCCAAATGTCGGCAAGTCCACGCTGTTGAACGTGCTGACAGGCACATCGCGCGCCATTGTCTCGCCTGTTGCCGGCACCACCCGCGACGCGGTGGATGAGCTGATTGAAAAAGATGGCAATATGTATCGTTTCATTGACACGGCAGGAATTCGCCGCAAAGGCAAGACCCACTTGATGGCGGAAAAGCTTTCCGTAGTAATGGCGCGCAAACACCTTGAAGCCGCTGACGTCGCGCTGCTGGTGATTGATGCCGTGGAAGGCGTGACCAGCCTGGATGCAACGATCGGCGGCTACGCGCATGAGAGCGGCAGGTCAGTGATTGTGATTGTGAACAAATGGGACCTGGTAGGGCCGGCACGGACAGATGGCCGTCCGCCAGCGGACCGCGATCTTTATGAGAAGCAGGCGCGCCGCGTATTGAAATTTCTGGACTATGCGCCGATGGTTTTTGTTTCCGCCACGGGGGGCAAGAACATCGACAAGATTTTTCGCGCGCTGGAACTGGTCGCCGCCGAACGGCAGAAACGCATCGGCACGTCACAGATGAACCGCTTTCTGGAGTCGGTGGACTTTGACCGGGCCTCAGTCCCGCACCGGCAGCAGGTCAAGATTTTCTATATGACGCAGGCGCATGCGTCGCCGCCCACGTTCATCCTGTTTACTGATAAAGACGTGAAGCTGCACTTTTCCTACGAACGGTTTCTGCAAAACCAGATCCGCAAGAAATTCGGCTTTGTGGGCACGCCGATCTGGATCAAGAACCGGCCCCGGAGCAAAGTGGAGCTGCCGCCCAGGAAGGCCAAGCGCAGAGGCTAAACCACCGGCTGCGTGCCGGCCATCTGCGGCGAGGGAGTTGGCGGGGGCGGCAGCGGCTGTGGCCAGAGCAGCGCACCGAGCTTGGGATAACGCCCGCCGAAGAAATAGAAAGCATACGATGCGAAGAAAACAGTAATCGGCGCTATGAGAACCATATAAAGACAGCAGAAACCCGCTGCGGCCAGCAGCCCCGCAATAATGAAAATGAGCACGCCCACAGCCACGCCTGCCGCTTTTAAGGCAAAAACTCCAAGCGCAATCAGGATTCCCACCGGAATTCCAATAATCACCATGGCGGGAAGAATGGCAATAACAAAAACTAAGGCCAGGCCAATTCCCCGAAGACCACGCGTCTCCGAGGGACAGATCGTCGAGCGCCATGATCGGCATGATGAAATCTTTCACCAGGGTGGAGACGATGGCGAAGATAATGCCGGCCGCTATCGCGCCGAGGGCGATGGAGGCGAGAACTTCAAAGAGAGCGACGAGAGAATTGTCGCCGGTGAGAACGCCGTTCTTGTAGGCGTGCCAGAGCGGCAGTCCCACGATCATGAATATCACTGCCCAGTTCACCAGGCGGACCACCAGCCAGAAGCCAAAATAGCGGTTTGCCTGCGAAGCATATCGCCGCCAGCCGCGGCCAACCACGGGCTGCCCGCTGATGACGGAATCAAACAAGACAAAGCGAAAGCGGCAGAAAAGGTAGAGAAAGATCAGCGAGATCACCACAAACGCAACCACAACGGCCACAATGAGGTGAAAGTAGTCAGCCAGATGAATGGAGCGCATGGCATTTTGAATTTCTGCCAATGGGTCTTTGGGGAAGCGGTCGTGGGGAAATTCGGGCGGAAACGCGGGCGTGCGAAAACTCGCATTGCTGTGAAAGGTCACCAGTCCGCCGCCCAGCAACCCAATGAATCCCATCTTGAGCCAGGCGCCAAGGCGGAAGGGCTTGAACAACATGGCGCCAACTCGCGTGAAAGCCGGCCCCACAGCGTCAATGGCGGATAGACGATCCATAAGCATTCGCATGAGTCTGCGTGCTGGCCGCGGCGCTCTCCTGCAGCCACGATGCTAACTTTTCCAGCGCCTTTTCACAAACCATTTTGTGGCGAAGCTTTTTATCGCGAACACGCCGGCGCGTGGCCTCGTCCAATTGCGGCAGCAGGTCAAAGGTGATGTTCGCGGGTTGAAAGTTTTTGGCGTCAGCATGGCAGATGTATCGCACCAGCGATCCCAGCGCGGTCTCACGCGGCGGAGGAACTGGGGCGAGCCCCTGTGCCAGGCTGGCAACATTCATTCCCGCGAGCATGCCCATAGCGATGGATTCCGTATAACCCTCAACACCGGAGATCTGCCCAGCAAAGAATACGTTGGGATGCTGCTTTAAGTTCAATATTTCTGTCAGCAGAGAGGGCGCATTGATATAAGTGTTGCGATGGATCTGCCCGTAACGCAGGAATTTTGCGTTCTCCAGGCCAGGTATCAGCCGCAGCACGCGCGCCTGGTCGCCAAACTTCAAATGGTTCTGGAACCCGACTAGGTTGTAAGAATCGGCACGCAGGTTTTCCTGGCGCAGTTGCACTACCGCGTAAGGCCACTTGCCGGTGCGAGGGTCGTCCAAGCCCACGGGCTTCATAGGCCCAAAGCGCAGAGTTTCATGGCCGCGGCGCGCGATCTCTTCAATCGGCAAGCAACCTTCAAAGTAGTTGAGGTTTTCCCAGTCGTGACCTTCAACCGGCTCAGCTGTGGTCAGCGCGTCAACAAACCGCTCATACTCCTCTTTCGTCAACGGACAGTTGATGTAGTCGGCGGTGCCCTTGCCGTAGCGCGCGGCCATGTAGACCTTGCTCATGTCGATGGAGTCCGCTTCGACGATCGGGCTGATGGAGTCGTAAAAAAAGAGATGGTCGCTGCCGCTGAGGCGGGCAATCTCGCGAGAGAACGCGTCCGACGTAAGCGGCCCGGTGGCAACAACGGTAAGGCCGTTATCTTCGCTGATCTCGGTAACCTCGCGGCGGACGACGGTGATGTTGGGCTCGGCTGAAATTGCCTCTGTCACTCTGGCCGCGAAGGCTTCGCGGTCCACAGCCAGCGCGTGTCCGGCAGGAACGCTGGTCTCCCTGGCAATCCGCAGCAGCAGCGAGCCCGCGCGCCGCATCTCTTCCTTCAACAGCCAGGGCGCGGTGTTCTCGCTTTCTGACTTAAGCGAGTTGGAGCAGACCAGCTCGGCAAACTTGTCCGTCTGGTGCGCGGGCGTGGAGCGCACCGGACGCATCTCATACAGCTCGACTTCAAGGCTGCGCCGCGCACACTGCCACGCGGCTTCACAGCCAGCCAGACCCGCTCCGATGATGTGGATTTTCATTTTGCGGCCCTCGCTTCTGTGCCGGCAAGCTGGGCCAGGGCAGTACCGCGAAGCAGCATGGTCTCCCAGTCGCCCAGCAATTCAGCGCCCAGCAATTCATAGAACTTGAGGGCCGGGTCATTCCATTCCAGCACCATCCAGCGCAGGCCGTAGCAATTCTCTTGGAGAGCGATCTGCGCCAGGCGCTGGAGAAGAGCTTTGCCAATGCCCTTGCCGCGCATCTCCGGCAGGACAAAAAGATCTTCCAGGTAGAGTCCGGGCTGGCCTCGCCAGGTGGAAAAGTTGTAATGAAAGAGCGCAAAGCCGGCCGATGCGCCGCCCCACTCGGCGATCAGACAGCGATATTTTGGTTGCGGGCTAAAGCCGTGCCGGACCAGGTCATCTTCAGTGGCGACAACCGCGTTGGGATCGCGTTCATACTCCGCAAGGCGACGGATGAAGTCGAGGATCAGAGACGCGTCAGCGGCGGTGGTGTTGCGGATGGAGAGCATGAGTGCAGGAGAAAACCTTACCGCTGATTTTCGCTGATGAACGCGGATAAAGCAATGCGTGCAGGGCCGACGACGAATTATGCGGTGCGTTTCATCGCGGCCAGGGCCTCGTCTTCAGCTTCGTAATCAAATTGAGTCAGCGGTTGCGCGGGAGGATTGGCGCGCTCCCAGGCAATGGTACGGCGGATGGATTCTTCGCGCGGCAGCTGCTCGCGATAGCCAAGCTCTTTGCGGATGCGCTCTGAAGACGCGACCAGATGCTGCGCGGTATTGCCGGGCCAGTGCAGATGTTTGGGCGTGCGATCATGGGGAAGTATGACGAAGTCGCCGGTCCATCCCGTGGCTGCGGCGATTTTGCGGGCCCAATCCAGTTCGCCGAAAGACTCGGCTTCGCAGACGTTGTAGACGCGGCCTGCGGATTGCGGCGAGGTGGCAGCCAGCGCAATGGCTGCGCCAACATCTTCCACGTAGCCACGCGGCGTGCGCAGGGGAGCAACGTCATCGGCAAAAATGATCTGCTTTCTGCCGTCGTCCATGCGCTTCAGCACCGGATGAAAGCGGTGCAGCGGATCGCCCGGACCATAGATCATGGGTAGCCGCAGTATCGTGCCGGGCAATTTAGGATCGCTCAGGACGGCCTGCTCAACCGGAATCTTGTCATACTCGTCGCCAACCCAGTGGTAAACGCTTCGTACTTTTTTGAGCGCTTCAGCCGAATAGACATTGCGGCTGGTCCGCAGATCGGAGTCCTCGATGAGCGGAAGCTCCTGCAAACCGCCGGTTTCGAAGCCGTAGAAAACGCCCATGGCGCGATAGACGTCCATGCTGCTGAGTCCGACGACGCGACCAGTGATGCCGCGGAAAGTGTCCGTCAACTGCTGCGCCTGGCGGCCGGAGCTCAGAACAAAATCGACAACTACATCAAAATTCTGCCGCCGGAACTCGGGCTGATGGTCCTGGAGAAACTGGCGGACGACCTGGTCTTCCACCACGCCGCGCTGCAAGGCCTGCGGCAAGTCATGGCCACGCAAAAAGCCAAGACGCCGAAAATCGACGTACCG
>WNFN01241925.1_pt1 | contig 12163 bp, 9 predicted proteins | sample 5400161 | NCBI WGS metagenome assembly WNFN01 (sample SAMN13153353, study PRJNA577476) | soil metagenome | isolation source: 80 cm saprolite on Douglas fir-dominated hillslope | place: USA:California | collected 2013-09-17
TCAATTCGGTCGCGCCTGGCTCCATTGACACTGACATGGTCGACCGCCTCGTGGGCAAAGAAGGCGACCAGCGGAACTGGTTACTATCGCTGCATCCCGTGGGTCGGTTCGGTGCCAGCGAAGAAATCGCTGCTGCCGTCCTTTACCTTGCTTCCGATGCGGCAAAATTTACCACCGGCACGACGCTGCTGGTCGACGGAGGATGGACCGCCGCTTAATCGAGTAGTCACCTTCGTTGATCCCTAACGATCGTGCTTCGTGCTTCGATTGAACAAAAGGAGCGGCCTCGGGGGCAGAGTCACATTTAAACGGCTGATTACGCAGATACCGGCATATGTAGCTACGGCACATCGGCACCGAGCGAAGTCGATGAAACAATCTGGCGCACCGAGGGTTAGCAGAGTCCAGGTCGACGAACGGTTGGCTGCAGCCGGACATCCGGATCGCAATCTCACCCATTTGCGCGAGAGCCTACTTGCTTAGCATGCACGGACAAATCGCGATCGGACACTATCCATCGCATGGAGAGGCCTAGACGAATCATCATTCGCACTGCTTGGTGCCTGGCAAAGAGCTATTGGAAATCAGCAGAGAAGCGCTCTGCTTGGAGTCTCCTGTTAGCGGCGATTGTTTTAAATCTGGGCAACGTGTATATCGGCGTCCGAATCAATGAATGGAACCGAGCGTTCTACAATGCCCTGCAAACATTCAACGCGATGGCGCTTTTTCGCCAGGTCGGCATTTTTGGCATCCTGGTGGCGGTCGCAGTGTTGATTTCTGTTTCCGCGCTTTACCTCAACCAACTGCTCCAGATTCGTTGGCGACGATGGTTGACCAAGAAATATCTGCCCGCCTGGTTGGCTGATCGTGCCTATTACAAGTTACAACTTGGGAGTGCCGCCGATAATCCCGATCAGCGCATAGCGGAAGACCTCCATCAGTTTACCGGCTATATATTGACTCTATCGCTCGGGCTGATTTCATCGGTCGTTTCCCTATTTTCATTTCTCAACATCCTCTGGGGACTTTCTGGTGCAGCAGACATTCCTCTCGGAGTGTTAGGAACCGCGCATATACCCGGCTATCTGGTCTGGGCGGCGTTGATCTACGCCGGGCTGGGTACCTGGCTGGCGGTCACCATCGGTCGCCCATTGGCGGGGCTGCGTCGCATTGTATGGTGGTGAACCGGTCGACCTCGGCCTCTTCGACGAGCGTATGCGAAACGTGTTTGCAAACGACAGCAGCCAATATGCATCGCTAATACACTTGAACGAATCCAACTTTGATCAGACGATCAGCCAATCTCCGCTACCGATTTTAGTCCATTTTTCGGCTTCGTGGTGCGGACCTTGCCGTATGATCGCTCCCGTATTGGATGAGATCGCGAAAGAACAGGACGACGTCGTCAAAATCGCGAAAGTCGATGTGGACGCCAATCCGAGTCTTTCCAGCCGGTTTGAGATCCGCAGAGTTCCGACTCTTCTTTTCTTCAAAGGTGGCGGAGTGAGAGATCAAGTGGTGGGTCTTACCAGTAAGGCTGATTTGATTTCCCGTCTGAAGACTCTCAACTGATCGCGACGTAACTTCTGGTAGTAGCGCCGATCCGATCGAGACGGATCCTGATCGGTTAAGCGCGGTCCACTAACCTCTATCTGAAAACAGGAGACTTCATGATTTGATTACCGGAGCTACAGGAACGAACGGGATGGAGATCGTTAAGCAACTTTCCGACAAGGGCGTGAAGATCCGCGTAAGGGTTCGTAAGCGAGAGAACGCCGGCTTACCGCACTCATCAAACATCGAGTAGGTCATTGGAAATTTTGACGATTTTGCAACCCCTGGTGGAGCGCCCATGAATGCTCGATGATTCTGACCAGATTGCTCCGTCCGACCAGGCGTCGGAATTGAAAGGCAAGCCGTTCGGCCGAGAGGAATTTCTCACCGGTGTGGCGCCGCTGATTTTGCGCTGGGCTCTCGCTGTCACCATTCTTTCAGCGCCGCTTGGATGGCGCTGAACAATGCATCTTCGCTGAAAGGCTTCCGCAGGAACTCCACCGCACCTCCGGCGATTGCCTGTATCCGCTCGTCCTCACTCGCACGAGCAGACACAAAAATGATCGGAATGCGTCGGTTGGCACGCAGCCTTGAATGCAGAAACTCCTGAGCAGACAAGAAGGCTTCAGCTCTGAAACCAAAGGAGCGAACGAGGTATCGGGTCGAGTCTGCCATTGAGGCATCGTCGTCCACAATGCAAACAAGAGGGGCAGCGGATGGTTTGACGTTATTATTAGGCACTTTGATTCTTCGATCGTATGCTTCTCAACGGCGTACCGTAGCCCTCCGTGGTAGTCCAATGCTATTAGACTTTGGTCCTAGTCGACTGGACTTTGGTCCTAGCTGGCTCAGCCTCGAGAGTAGGGTGCGTTAGTAACGCGGTGTGCCGGTGATTCGGATCACAGCGATGATGCAGTGTCGAAGAAGCGCGCTTCATGGTTGAAACGAGACGCCAGAAATCTTTGGCTGATCGCAGGAGGCGTCGCGCGAAATGATGTGGACCACAGGGGCTCGTCGCATATTTTGTAGTGGATCGGAAGGACCGGATGAAGGAGATAGCCTCCATTGAGCGGATCGCGGCGGCGCGGCAGCGCTTGGCGGAGCTGTCGGAGCTCAGCAACGAACCGCCTGGCAGAGAAATCCATGTACGGCAGGCCGTGCACCTTTTGTCCAGTGTTCTCGATGAGCTAGAGACTGCTGCGAAAGACAGTAAGCACGAGGAAGAGGCTGCATATGAGAACGAAAGCGGCTTCAATATTCTGGCGGAAACGGCGACGGACGGCATCATTTCGATCGACGATCAGAGCGCGATCCGCTACGTAAATCCTGCGGCAGGACAAATGTTTGGCTACGAGCTGGCCGAAATGTTGGGGAAAAACCTTACGTCTTTCATGCCCGAGCGTCTCCGGCAGATGCATCTGGCCTCTCTGAGGAGGTACGTGACCACAGGCCAGAGACACATCGGTTGGAGAGCTGTCGAACTCACCGGCCTACACCAGAGCGGTCGAGAATTCCCGATCGAGATCTCGTTTGCCGAGGACGTCCGTAATGGCAAGCATTTCTTCACCGGCATCGTGCGCGATGTGACGGACGGCAAGCGATCAGAGGAGGCACTTCGTGCGAGCGAGCAGCGTTTGTTGGCAATTGTCGACAACACAACCGCAGTCATTTTCATTAAGGACCTCGAACTCCGCTACCTTCTAGTCAACCGCGAATATGAACGCCTTTTTGACGTTCGACGCGATCAAATCCGAGGCAAAACCGATTTCGACATTCATCCGCATGAGGTCGCCGAAACATTGCAAGCAAACGATCGGCAAGTCATCGAAGCCGGTGGACCTACGCAGTTTGAAGAAGTTGTGCCGTCGGACGGAAGCGCCCGTCATTATGTCGCCGTTAAATTTCTGCTGCGCGATCAAGTCGATGAGCCGTACGCGGTTTGCGGCATTGCCACAGACATCACGGCGCTAAAGCAGGCGCAAGAAGCCTTGCGCTCGACCGAGGCTGAACTGGCCCATATAACGCGAGTCATGACAATGGGCGAGATAACCAGCTCGATCGCCCATGAAATTAATCAGCCACTCGGGGCAATCGTTAACTATGGGAACGCGTGTCTCAGACTTCTCACAGCTGGGTCCGCTAACTTAACCGAGATAGCGACCGCTTTGTCGGCGATCGTAAAAGATGCCAATCGAGCGAGTGCCATCATTGCGCGGATTCGGGCGCTTTCGAAGAAATCCCCTCCGGAAATGGCGGCTTTGCAGGTCAGGGATGTGGTCACTGAGATCCTGGCATTAGTTCGACGCGAGTTGACTGGACACCGAATAGCACTCAAAACCGCTTTCCCCGAAGATCTGTCCCCAGTCCTGGGGGACCGCATCCAGCTACAGCAGGTGTTATTGAACCTTGTGATGAACAGCATCGAGGCGATGAACAAAGTTCCAGAAGACCAGCGACAGCTCTTCATTGAGGCGCAGTCGCAGGTCTCGGAGGGCAAGTTGTTTGTCCTGATCACTGTGACGGACTCTGGGGTCGGCCTGAAAGCCGAGGACCTGCCGAAACTTTTCCAAACCTTTTACACAACAAGAGCGGAAGGCATGGGCATGGGTTTGGCCATCAGTCGTTCAATCGTGGAAGCCCACGGCGGACGAATATGGGCGACACCGAATGCCAATCTTGGCGCAACCTTCCAGTTTACGTTGCCGGTGCATACCTGAAGCGCATTATGGCAACGGCTGAAACAATGGTGTTTGTCATTGACGATGATCCCTCGTTTCGTCGCTCCACAGAGGCGCTGATTGGGTCGGCGGGTTTAAGCGTTCAAGCTTTTAGTTCGGCGGAGGAATTTTTGCGCGGTCGGCGTCCAGACGTACCCGCATGTCTGGTGCTTGATGTGCGTCTGCCGCACTTAAGCGGTCTGGATTTGCAGCAAGAATTGGCCAAAACAAGCGTTCAAATCCCGATCATCTTCATCACCGGCCACGGGGACATCCCGATGACGGTCCAGGCGATGAAAGCTGGTGCGACCGAGTTTCTGACCAAACCTTTCCGTGAGCAGGATCTTCTGGACGCTATACACAGGGCGATTAATTTCGATCGTGCAGCCCGCCTACAGCGGGCGAAGCTCGAAGACTTGCGCGGGCGTTATCACTCTCTTACGGCACGCGAGCGTGAAGTTATGGCTCACGTCGTAGCGGGTATGCTCAACAAGCAGATCGCCCATCAGCTGGGCACAACCGAAAAAACCATCAAGGTTCATCGCGGTCACGTCATGCAAAAGATGGGGGCCAGGTCTTTGGCTGACCTTGTCCGAACGGCTGAGAGATTGGGAATCCTCAGCCGTACGTCGTAGCCTGCTTGGACCAAGGTCCAATAGAATTTCGCTCACTTCGGGCCTCTCATTCGTAAGGCAAAGGAGTGGCCGCGAAAGCAACCGATCTACTGTCGACCATCCCTTAACGCGTTTTTTGAGAGGTAAACCCATGAATGAGAACAACCCGCTCGTTTGTGTAATTGACGACGAATCGTCGATCCGGGAAAGCCTGAGTAATCTGCTCCGCTCCGCGGGGCTTAAGGCACAGGGATTTTCCTCGGCACAAGAGTTTTTGGCCAGCGCGACTCGAGACGCTCTGGGCTGCCTGGTGCTCGATGTACAGCTACCGGGAATAAGTGGTCTTGATCTGCAACGGGAACTGGCCAGCGGCGATGCTCAGATTCCCATTATTTTCATCACTGGTCACGGCGACATTCCGATGAGTGTGCGGGCAATCAAGGCTGGAGCGTTGGAGTTTTTGACCAAGCCTTTTGATGACGAGTATCTACTGGAGACCATCCGGAGCGCGATCGCCCGCAATAACAAAAACGAGCGATCTTCGGGAAGAATCGCCAAAGAGTGTTTTGAGGAAGGTATCGGAACGGACAGAGCATTAAGAGCCGTGCCGAATCAACCCGAGATTGTGATCTCCTCGCCCCTTAAGGGAAGCGGGAAAGCGCCTGTGGCCTTTGGCGAAATTATAGGTCAAAGCAGAGCGTGGCGGCAAATCATCGAACAAATCGAGATGGTCGCACCGACCGCTGCCACCGTTCTGGTTCTGGGCGAGACGGGCACCGGAAAAGAGTTGATTGCGCGGGAACTGCACCGGCGCAGCCAACGCAAAGACAAACCTTTGGTCCGGGTTAATTGCGCCTGTATCCCGAAAGAATTGTATGAGAGCGAATTCTTCGGCCATGCGAGGGGCGCGTTTACCAGCGCGGTTAAAGACCGGATTGGCCGTTTCGAGGCAGCCGCCGGTGGAACCCTGTTCTTGGATGAGGTCGGTGAAATCCCTCTGGAACTACAGGGTAAACTGCTGCGCGTTCTGCAGGAGAAATCTTACGAGCGTGTGGGAGAGGAGAAAACTCGACACGCAGATGTGCGGATCGTCGCGGCCACTAATCGAGATCTGAAGAAAGAGGTCGCAACCGGTCGTTTTCGCGGAGACCTGTACTACCGGTTGAATGTCTTTCCAATGAAAGTTGCCGCGCTACGGGATCGGAAGGAAGACATTCCGCTTCTCGCAGCCCATTTCATCGAGATATCGGTCAAAGAGTTCGGATGTCCGAGACCGAGACTGACGCGAGCCGGCATAGAAACCCTCCAAGGCTATGATTGGCCCGGCAACGTCCGAGAGCTGCGAAACGTCATCTAACGTGCCGTCATCTTTGCTCGGGGTGGCGCTCTGGAATTCGATGTTCCGGGGACAGGTTCCCCAGTCGATCTAACTTCTTTTGAGCGGCTGGATGTGGGCCAAGACGAACCGGAATACCTAACCGAATCAGAAATGCGACGCCGCGAGCGCGAGAATCTTTTTGTCGTCTTGCAGAGGACCGGCTGGAAAATCAAGGGCGTCGATGGAGCCGCAGAGCTTTTGGGGCTTAAGCCCACCACTTTGATCTCCCGGATAGAAAAGCTGGGTTTGAAGCGACCGAACTGAAAGAACGGGTCGATGATCAACGCCCTTAAACTGGCAGTGCCGAATCGTGTGTTTACAACGAGCCGGTGATCGCCACCGGCTCAGTCAGTTGTGAAGGCCACGGTAGCACTACCTTCTCGCGCGACGGGATTGGCCGGTAACTGCGAGCCAAGAGTTAGTTAGGCTGGAGCGCTTGCGTTTGTAACGCGAAGCTTTTGAGCGATTGCCAGTCAGAAACGATCCTCAATGCCATGTCGGATGATGTGATGAAGACCAAAACGTCGTCTGGCGGAGCTTATGACTCTCTACGTCGATGTTGATTCCGTTTCGAGCCTGAATCAATTAATCCAGCGCAGCAGATCGCTCGGGGCTAACCCGGCAAATCTCCGCCGGATGACTAGTTTCATAAGATCCTATCAGTAATCCGGTAAGAAACGAATCCGTTTACAGATTAAAACTAACGTTTTACCTCGATTTTCGTGCGGATGCATCGGTCTCTGGAGAGACACACCCTGCCACTGCTTGTCATTTGCTATCACGCTCTTATGCATCGAATGGACTTGAGCGGATTTCCGTGCGAATTTTGGGATTAACGGATTTTCGTTCCACCAGAGCGAGCTTGCGTCTCGACTCAATCCAGAGCCTCATTCGGCCTTTTACTGGCTGATCATGAAAAGAATTGTGTTAATTGTGGGAGGCTGGAGCGCCCTGTGATTGAGCTATCCCGATATGTCTTCGAGACGCTGCGGAAGGATGAAGAGCTTGTCCTTTACCGCGGGCAGAGTAAGGACAATGCATCTGGGGTACTTGTGCTTTCCTCTGCGGTGCCGCGACCCACGCCGGAAAGCCTGAAACGGCTGGAGCACGAATATTCTCTTAAAGAAGAGCTGGATCCGGCGTGGGCTGCTCGACCGATTGCAGTCGCTCATCATTGGGACCGGACGGTGCTCGTGTTGGAGGATCCCGGCGGTGTGCCTCTCGATCAATTGCTCGGTCGCCCATTGGACATAGCTTTTGCGCTGCGTCTGGCCATTAGCCTTTCGACTGCGATTGGTCACTTGCATCAGTGCGGTCTCATCCACAAGGACATCAAGCCGGCCAATGTTCTGGTAAACTCCGCCACCTGTCAGTGCTGGCTAATGGGCTTTGGTATTTCTTCGCGGCTTCCACGCGAGCGCCAGTCTCCCGAACCGCCCGAGTTTATCGCCGGGACGCTCGCCTACATGGCGCCCGAACAGACCGGACGCATGAATCGTTCCATCGATTCCCGGAGCGACCTCTACTCGCTCGGCGTCATACTTTACGAAATGATGACCGGGAGTCTTCCCTTTACGGCTTCCGATCCGATGGAATGGGTGCACTGCCACATTGCCAGGCAGCCAATACCACCCAGAGCGCGGTTGAAGAATGTACCGGTCTCTGTCTCTGCAATCGTCATGAAGCTGCTCGCCAAGACTGCGGAGGAACGCTACCAGACAGCCGCCGGTGTTGAGAGTGATCTTCGGCGCTGCCTTGTTGAATGGGAAGCTCACCACTGTATCGACGAATTCTCGCTTGGCGAACGCGACGCGCCAGACCGGCTATTGATTCCCCTTCGAGCGCGTCGTTGCCAGCGGCACGCCGGAGTTGGTGCTCGTATCAGGATATTCTGGTATCGGCAAGTCCTCGGTCGTCAATGAGCTCCATAAGGCGCTCGTTCCGCCCCGGGGTCTTTTTGCATCAGGCAAGTTCGACCAGTACAAGCGTGACATCCCTTATGCCACTTTAGCGCAAGCCTTCCAGAGCCTGATGCGTCCGATTCTGGGTAAGAGTGAAGCCGAGCTGCGGAACTGGCACGATGCCTTTCAAGAGGCATTAGGTCCGAACGGACAACTCATTGTGGATCTAGTTCCCGAATTAAAGCTCATCATCGGAGAACAACCACCAGTCCCTGATCTTTCGCCCCAGGACGCGCAAGGCCGCTTCCAGCTGGTGTTCCGGCGATTTATCGGCGTATTCGCACGGCGGGAACATCCGCTTGCGCTATTCCTTGATGATTTGCAATGGCTGGATGCGGCAACCCTCGATTTGCTCGAGGATCTGTTGATCCGGCCGGATGTGCGGCACTTGATGTTGATCGGCGCCTACCGAGACAACGAAGTGAATTCCGCCCATCCGCTAATGCGCAAGCTCGGAGCGATCCGTCATCATTGCGAACCGGAGCGTGCCGGCTCGCTGGCCCAACTGGTTCACGAAAAGACTGCGGGCAATCCGTTTTTCGCCATTCAGTTCATTACCGCGCTCGCCGAAGAAGCATTAATTGCGTTCGATCATGGCGATGCGAGATGGTCCTGGGACCTGACTCACATTCAGGCTAAGGGTTACACTGATAACGTGGCGGATCTCATGGCGGGAAAGTTGAATCGCCTGCCCATGGAAACCCAGAAGGCGCTACAAGAGTTTGCCTGCCTGGGAAACAGTGCCGAGGTCGCCGCGCTTACCGCCGTTCACGGAACGTCGGAGGAGGAGTTGCACTCGGATCTTTGGGAGGCTGTGCGTCTGGAGTTCATTGTGCGTTTGGAGGATTCCTATCGGTTTATCCACGACCGAGTCCAGGAAGCAGCCTATTCACTGATTCCCGAATCATTACGCGCCGAGTCCCATCTGCGGATAGGACGGCTGTTAGCAGCGCATATCCCGCCAGAGCGGCTGGAGGAGGCGATCTTCGCTATCGTCAATCAGCTCAATCGCGGCTCTCATCTCATCAGGTCAGCGGAGGAGCGTGAGTGGGTCGGCGAGCTAAATCTCATCGCGGGCAGGCGAGCGAAGGTGTCGACAGCCTATGTCTCGGCCCTTTCATACCTCGCAGCTGGGCGGGCGTTGTTGAGGGAAGAGAGTTGGGGCAGCAATTACGAGCTCATCTTCTCCATAGAAATTCTTATAGCCGAATCCGAACTACTGACCGCAAATATAGGGTCGGCCGAAAATCGGCTTTCGATGCTGTCGCAACGGGCTAGAGGCGAGCACCATATTGCTATCGTCACGCGTTTGCGCCTCACGCTCTACCAGACTATGGATCGGAGCGACCGCGCTGTGGAGGTATGCCTTGCATACCTGCGACACAGCGGCACTGACTGGTCGTCGCATCCGACCAGCGATCAAGCACGGCGCGAATATGATCGAATCTGGACCCAACTTGGGGACCGGCAAATCGAGGACCTAGTCGACTTGCCCTTGATGACGAACCCGGACGTCCTCGACGCTCTGGACGTCCTGGCCGAGGTCGTGACGCCGGCAAAGTTTTGCGATGAGAATCTGCTTTCACTCGTCATTTGCCGGATGGTGAATCTCAGCCTCGAGCATGGCAACAGCGACGGGTCGTGCTTCGCCTATGTATGGTTTGCCATCGTAGCCGGCCCGGTCTTCGGGAACTACAAGGATGGATTTCGATTCGGTCGGCTTGGCTATGAACTGGTCGAAAACCGTGGCTTAACGCGTTATCAGGCCCGAACCTATATGTCTTTCGGGAACATCGTTATGCCATGGGCGAAACATGCCCGGACCGGACGCGATCTGATACGCCGCGCGTTCGATATCGCCAATCGAATGGGTGACCTTACATTTATGGCTTATTGCCGCGATGAGTTGATCTCGAACTTTTTGACAGTGGGCGATCCTCTGGCCGAGGTGCTCTCGGAAGCCGAAAGCGCTCTCGAATTTGTCCAGAAAGCGCGGTTCGGCCTTATAATCGACATCATCATCGGGCAGGTCGGATTTATCCGGACGCTCCGTGGGTTAACTTCGAAATTTGGCTGCTTCAACGATGAGGGGTTTGATGAGCTTCAATTCGAGCACCACCTAACCACTAACCCTGTCTTGGCGCTGCCCGAATTCTGGTATCGCATTCGAAAGACGCAAGCCCGCTTCTTTGCCGGGGACTACTCTTCCGCTGTCGATGCATCATTGAGGGCGCAACAGGTGCTTTGGACATCACCATCGCAATTTGAATCCGCAGAGTTTCGCTTCTATGGCGCCCTTTCCCACGCGGCAGCCTGGGATTCCGCATCTCTCCACCAGAAGAAGCAACATTTCGAGGCTCTGGTCACCCATCACAGACAGCTTGAAATATGGGCAGAGAATTGCCCGAAGAATTTCGAAACCCGCGCCGCGCTGGTGAGCGCGGAGATCGCACGCATCCAAGGCAGCGAGCTCGAGGCCGAGCACTCTTACGAACAGGCCATCCGCTCGGCACACGCAAATGGCTTTGTCCACAATGAGGCGCTCGCCAGCGAGCTCGCCGCGCGCTTCTACGCGGGACGTGGTTTCGATATGATCGCGGACGCGTACTTGCGGAAAGCTCGGTACTGCTACCTCTGTTGGGGAGCCGCCGGCAAGGTGCGGCAACTCGACGAGTTGTATCCCCAGCTCAGGGAGGAGGAGCCGGTACCAGGTCCGACGAGCACGATTGAAACTGATCGACACGCTCATGCGCACAGCGATTGAGCACGCCGGTGCTGAGCGCGGTCTGTTGATTCTTCCCCGGGGTGTTGAGCAGCGGATAGAGGCGGAAGCCACAACCAGTGAGGACACAATTATCGTGCGTTTCGGAAAAGCGTCCGTGGCCGAGGCCGCAGTGCCAGAGTCGATCATCCATTATGTCGTGCGCACCCAGGACAGTGTGATTCTCGGCGATGCCTCAGCCCAGCACCCGTTTTCTGCAGATGCCTACATCCGTCAGCAGCACGCCCGTTCCATTCTCTGCTTGCCGTTGATTAAACAAGCCAAACTTATCGGCCTGCTGTACCTCGAAAATAATTTGACCCCGAACGTTTTCACTCAGACGCGGATCGCGATGCTGAAACTGCTTGCGTCGCAGGCGGCGATCTCTCTGGAGAACACCCGGCTTTACCGCGACCTCGAAGAACGCGAAGCGAGGATCGGGCGCCTGTTCGACGCCAACATTGTCGGGATCTTCATCTGTAATCTCGAAGGTGAGATTATTGAGGCCAATGAAGCGTTTCTCCATATGATCCAATACAGCCGTGAAGATCTCATCTCGGGTCGCGTGCACTGGACGGACCTGACGCCGGCGGAATGGCGTGACCGGACCGAACGAGCTGTGGCAGAGGTAAAGGCGACTGGGACCGTCCAACCGTACGAGAAGGAGTACCTCCGGAAAGACGGCAGCCGCGTGCCTGTGATGGTCGGCAGCACGATCTTTGAAGGAAGTGGGAACGAGGGTGTCGCTTTCGTACTCGACTTAAGTGAACAAAAACGCGCCGAAGAAGCGTTGCAGAAAGCGCAGACGGAGTTGGCACACGTGGCGCGCGTCACGACGCTGGGAGAGCTGACCACCTCGATCGCTCATGAAATTAATCAACCGCTCGCCGCAGTGGTGACGAATGCCAACGCCAGCCTGCGCTGGTTGGCCGGGGATTCGCCTAACCTCGCCGAAGCCCGCGAAGCGATCCGCCGCATTATTCGCGATGGAAATCGAGCCGGCGAAATCATCGGCCGGATTCGTGCTCTGGCCAAAAAGGCGCCGCCGAAGAAGGACTGGCTCGACGTCAACGAAACAATAAGCGAAAGCATCGCTATGGCCCGCAGCGAAGTGCAACGGAATCGCGTGTTACTTCAGACTAACCTCGCAAATGATTTACCGTTGATATTGGGAGATA
>WNFN01272993.1_pt1 | contig 12159 bp, 13 predicted proteins | sample 5400161 | NCBI WGS metagenome assembly WNFN01 (sample SAMN13153353, study PRJNA577476) | soil metagenome | isolation source: 80 cm saprolite on Douglas fir-dominated hillslope | place: USA:California | collected 2013-09-17
TAACCAATCGGTTACGATGAGCCTGGGGGGCCGGTGCTCTACAACCTCTACGAAGCGCAGCACACGGCGCTCGCGCCGTTGCGTTACATGGCGGAGCTGTCGCGCGGCTGGTTCGGCCATCCTTTCAGCCCGCTGTCCTATTCTCCTTTCGCGCGCCGCCTGGCGGCTTCCAGCGATCTTTTCCTGCGCGTCACCCAGCGCTACGAAAAGCCGGCGTGGGACATGGCGGCCGCGGAGGTCGAAGTCGCGCTCGAAAAGCCTTTCTGCAATCTCATCCACTTCAAGCAGCAGGCATCCGGGAAAAGAAAAGTCCTCCTGGTCGCGCCCCTTTCGGGACATCACTCGACGCTGCTGCGCGATACCGTGCGCGCCTTGCTGCCCGAGCACGACGTGTGGGCGACCGACTGGATCGACGCCCGCATGGTGCCGCTGAGCGCGGGACCGTTTCACCTCGACGACTACGTCGACTACGTTCGCGACTGGATTCGCTTTTTAAGCCCCGAGCTTCACGTGATCTCGGTTTGCCAGCCGACGGTTCCCGTTCTTGCCGCCATCTCGCTGATGGCGACCAGCGAGGAGCCGCAGCGCCCTCTCAGCATGGTGATGATGGGCGGCCCGATCGATGCGCGCAAAAGCCCCACCGCGGTCAACAACCTCGCGACGCGCAAGCCGTTCTCCTGGTTCGAGCAGAATCTGATCCACCGCGTGCCCGAGAAGTACCCCGGGTTCACGCGGCGCGTCTATCCGGGCTTCCTGCAGCACCTGGGGTTCGTGTCGATGAACCCCGACCGGCACCTCTTTGCCCACTGGGACTACTTCAACCACCTGATGCGCGGCGACGGCGAATCCGCCGAATCGCACCGGCGCTTCTACGACGAGTACAACGCGGTGCTCGATATGCCCGCGGAGTATTACCTCGACACGGTCAAGACGGTATTCAAGGACTTCGCGCTGCCCAAAGGGCGGATGTTCGTGCGCGGCGAGCTGGTGCGCCCGCAGGCGATCCGCGAGAAGGCGAGCTCGACGACATCTCAGGCAACGGCCAGACCGAGGCGGCGCACCTGCTGTGCCTCAACATACCGCGCGGCAGGCGGGAGCATTTCCTCGCGCCCGGGGTGGGGCACTACGGAATCTTTTCAGGACGCCGCTGGCGTGAGTCGATTTATCCCCGGGTTCGGGATTTCATAAAAAAACATCACAGCTCGTAGCGCGAGCCTTCTTCTCCCACCACCGCGCGCTCGACCACCGCGCGCGGCAGGTGCGGCGCGAACAGCTCGATGAACTCGTAGGCGTAGCGCCGCAGGTAGCTGCCGCGCTTGATTCCCAGCCGCGTGGTGCTCGACTCGAAGAGGTGGCCGGCGTCGATCGCCCGCAGGCTGCGGTCGCGCTTCGGATCGAACGCCATCTTCGCCAGGATGCCGACCCCGAGCCCGAGCTCGACATAGGTCTTGATCACGTCGGCATCGAGCGCCGTCAGGACCACGTTGGGCTGCAGGCCACGGGTCTCGAAGGCCTTCTGCACCAGCGAGCGGTTGGCGAACGCGAAGTCGTAGGTCACGATGGGGAATTTCGACAGCGCCTCCAGCGTCAGCGTGCCTTTGAGCAGCGGATGCCGGGGCGGCACAACCACGCAGCGGTTCCACTGGAAGACCGGCATCGATATCAGGTCGGGATAGAGCGCGATCGCCTCGGTCGCGACGCACAGGTCGGCTTCGCCGGCCAGCACCTGCTCGCAGATCTGCGTGGGATTGCCCTGGTGGATCACGAGCTGCACCTTCGGGTAGCGCCGCTTGAAAGCGGTCACCGACCTGGGCAGCGAGTAGCGCGCCTGCGTGTGGGTGGTCGCGATCGTGAGCGTGCCGAGTTTCTCGTTCGCGAACTCCTCGCCGGCGCGGCGCAGGTTGTGCGCTTCGGCGAGGATGCGCTCGGCGATCGCGATCACCGCCTTGCCCGGCTCGGTGATCTCGACCAGGCGCTTGCCGTGACGCACGAAGACCTGAATTCCGAGCTCGTCCTCCAGGGCGCGGATCTGCTTCGACACGCCCGGCTGCGACGTATGCAGCGCTTCGGCGGCCTCGGAGACATTCAGGCCGCGGCGCGCGACCTCCGAAAGATAGCGTAACTGCTGTAATTTCATGTGGTTAGCTCTTCTGGAATCATTATAACAAGAATACATAATATCCTAACACATTAGTCTTTGAACGGAATAACGGCGCCCCTTAGCATCCGGGCATGGAACTCGGGTTCATAGCGCTTGCGCTGATCACTTTTCTTGCCGCCTTCGTCAACGGCGCGCTCGGCTACGGCTTCTCCTCGCTGACGGTCCCGGTCGGGCTGCTGTTCCTTTCGAACAGGGTACTCAACCCGGCGCTGGTGCTGATCGAGGTCTTCATCAACCTCTACGTTCTCTTCATCAACCGGGCCAGCGTCCCCGCGGTGTGGAAGCGGGTTTACCCGATCCTCATCGGATTGCTGCCCGGCGTCGCCATCGGCAGTTACCTCCTCGCCTCGATTCACCCGGACTGGCTGAAGTTCGGGACCTACGCTTTTCTCCTGCCCCTGATCCTTTTCCAGGCGGCCGGCGTGCGCCGGCCCATCCGCTCGGAAAAGGCGCTGGGCGTTCCGTTCGGCGCGGGATTGGGTTTCCTGTATTCCGTCACCACGATTTCCGGTCCGCCGCTCGCGGTGCTCTTCAACAACCAGGGCCTGGTCAAGCAGGAATTCCGCGCCGGGCTCGGATTGATCCGGGTCGTCGAGTCGGTGCTCACCGCGACCGCCTACTACCACCTGGGCCTTTTCGCCGTAGAGAGCCAGAACATCCTCTGGATGATCGTGCCGAGCGTCATCCTCGGCATCCCGCTCGGCGCCTGGGCCATCCGCCGCCTCGATGCGGAGGCCTTCCGCCGCGTCTGCATGAGCTTTGACGTCTGGGTCGTCGGCTTCGGCCTGTCGCGGGTCCTCATCGATCTGAAACTGGCGCACGGCGCGCTCGCCTACGGACCCATGGCGGCGGCCATCGTGCTCGACGCGTGGCTGCTGTACGTGTTCTTCAGCGCAAGAAGCTCAAGGGCAGCTCCGGTCCGCGCCTGACGCCATGTATATCTACGACGAAATCGATCAGCGCATCGTCGACGAGCGGGTGAGCCAGTTCCGCGGCCAGACGCGGCGCTTCCTCGAAGGCAAGCTGAGCGAGGACGAGTTCCGCGCCCTGCGGCTGCGCAACGGCCTGTACATCCAGCGCTATGCGCCGATGCTGCGCATCGCCATCCCCTACGGCCTGCTGTCCTCCACCCAGCTGAGAAAGCTCGCGCATATCGCGCGCGCCTACGACCGCGACTACGGCCACTTTTCCACGCGGCAGAACCTGCAGCTCAACTGGCCGAAGCTCGAATCGGTCCCTGACATCCTCGCCGAGCTGGCGACGGTGCAGATGCACGCCATCCAGACCTCGGGCAACTGCATCCGCAACATCACCACGGATCACTTCGCCGGCGTCGCCGCAGACGAGATCGTCGACTCCTTCGTGTGGTGCGAGATCATCCGGCAGTGGTCGACGTTCAACCCGGAGTTCAGCTACCTGCCGCGCAAGTTCAAGATCGCGGTGAACGGCGCCGCCGCGGATCGCGCTGCGGTGGCGGTACACGATATTGGCCTGCATGCATTGAAAAATGAAAACAATGAAATTGGCTTCAAGGTCCTGGTCGGCGGCGGTCTCGGCCGGACTCCCATCATCGGAAAAACAATAAGAGAGTTTCTGCCCTGGCAGCACCTGCTCACCTACCTCGACGCCATCCTGCGCGTCTACAACCGCTTCGGCCGGCGCGACAACATCCACAAGGCGCGCATCAAGATCCTGGTCAAGGAGCGCGGCATCGACAAATTCCGCGAGGAGGTCGAGGCCGAGTGGGCGCACCTCAGGGACGGCCCGGCGACGCTGACCGGGGACGAAGTCAAGCGTGTTGAAGCGCGCTTCACCCGCCCGAGGTATGAAACCCTTGCGAACGAAAATATTCCCCCGCAGGGCCCGTTCGGCGCGTGGCTGAAGCGCAACGTCCAGGCACATAAAATTCCCGGCTACGCGGCGGTCTCGCTGTCGCTGAAGAAGACCGGCATGCCGCCGGGCGACGTGACTTCGGCACAGATGGACGCCATCGCCGATCTCGCCGACCGCTATTCGTTCGGCGAGCTGCGCGTCTCGCACGAGCAAAACCTGATCCTGGCGGACGTGCGCCAGCGCGATCTCGCCGAGCTGTGGCGCAAGGCGCGCGCCCTGGGGCTCGCGACGCCGAACCTCGGGCTGATCACGAACATCATCGCCTGCCCGGGCGGGGATTTCTGCTCGCTCGCCAACGCCAAGTCGATCCCGGTCGCCGAGGCGCTGCAGCGGCGCTTCGACGATCTCGACTACCAGCACGACATCGGCGAGCTCGACCTCAACATCTCGGGCTGCATGAACGCCTGCGGCCACCACCACGTCGGCCACATCGGCATCCTCGGCGTCGACAAGAACGGCGAGGAGTGGTACCAGATCGAGATCGGCGGCAACCAGGGAGAGGTGCGGCAGCGGGCGGCGGGCGAGCCCCCGGCGCTCGGCGCATCCCTCGGCAAGGTCATCGGGCCGTCGTTCGCGCGCGCCGAGGTCCCCGACGTGATCGAGCGCCTGATCGAGTGCTATCTGGAGGAGCGCGACAGCGACGCCGAGCGCTTCGTCGACGTCGTGCAGCGCATCGGCATCGAGCCTTTCAAGGAACGTGTTTATGGCAACCCTGATCAGAGGCCGGCGCATCGCAGCCGAGACCGCGCCCTCGCCTGAGCAGGGCGAGGTGCTGCGCCTCGAGCCCACGGACGATCCGGCCGCCGTGGCGGACCGGCTTGGGCGCGTCGCGCGCGTCGAGGTCAACTTCCCAAAGTTCGGCGACGGCCGCGGCTACTCGATCGCGCGGCTGCTGCGCGAGCGCTACGGCTACAAGGGCGAGCTGCGCGCGGTGGGCGAAGTCGCGCGCGACCTGCTCTTCTACATGGAAAGCTGCGGCTTCGACGCCTTCCTCCTGCGTGACGGGGAGGACCCGGTCGAAGCATTGACCGGCTTCGAAGACTTCAGCGAGTCCTACCAGGCTTCCGTGGCGCAGCCGGTGCCCCTCTTCCGGCGCCGCTCGGGATGAAGATCGATTCCCTCCTGGCAACTCTGAGGAGCGTCGCCGCGGAGTTCCCGCCGGCCGCCCTTGCAAGCAGTCTCTCGGCCGAAGACATGGTCCTCACCGACGCCATCGCGCGCGCCGGCTTGCCGATCGGGATCTTCGTGCTCGACACCGGCCGCCTGCACGCCGACACCCTGGATCTGATTCGGCAAATAAAAACCGGTTATGGAATCAATGTGAGCGTTTACCAACCGGATCCAGCGTCGGTCGTCGAGTACGTGCGCTTCCACGGCCGCGACGCTTTCTACGGAAGTGTCGAGCTGCGCAAGCGCTGCTGCGAGATCCGCAAGGTCGAGCCGCTCAGGCGGGCGCTCGCCGGAAAGCGCGCCTGGATCACGGGACAGCGCCGCGAGCACTCGGCGGGACGCGCCCAGCTCGCCGAGCGCGAGCTCGACGCGGCGCACGGCATCGAGAAATTCAACCCGCTCGCCGCCTGGAGCGAGGCCGAGGTCTGGCATTACCTCGGCGAGCACGGCGTTCCCTACAACAGGCTCTACGACCAGGGTTACCGCTCGATCGGCTGCGCGCCTTGCACGCGCCCGGTGCAGCCCGGCGAAGACATCCGCGCCGGCCGCTGGTGGTGGGAGCAGGCCGAGACGAAGGAGTGCGGCCTGCACGTGAAAGAAAATGGGGACAGACCCCATTTTTCTTTTTCTCGATCCAGAGCGCTTTCATGAACGCCCCAATGGGAAAAATGGGGTCTGTCCCCATTTTCGAGAGAAATCACCTCGACTGGCTGGAATCGGAAGCCATCTACATCCTTCGCGAAGTGGCGGGGCAGTGCCAGAGCCCGGTGCTGTTCTTCTCCGGCGGCAAGGATTCGATCGTGCTGCTGCGCCTGGCGGAGAAGGCGTTCCGCCCGGGGCGCTTCCCGTTTCCCCTGCTGCACATCGACACCGGGCACAATTTCGCCGAGGTGATCGAGTTCCGCGACCGGCGCGCCGCCGAGCTCGGCGAGCGCCTGATCGTGCGCGCGGTCGAGGATTCGATTCGCCGGGGAACCGTCCGTCTGCATAAAAAAGAAGAAAGCCGCAATGCGGCGCAGTCGATAACCCTGCTCGAGGCGATCAACGAGCTCGGCTTCGACGCCGCGATCGGCGGCGCGCGGCGCGACGAGGAGAAGGCGCGCGCCAAGGAGCGCGTGTTCTCCTTCCGCGACGAGTTCGGGCAGTGGGATCCGCGCAACCAGCGCCCCGAGCTCTGGAGCCTGTACAACGCCCGCGTGCATCCGGGCGAGCACGTGCGCGTGTTCCCGATCAGCAACTGGACCGAGCTCGACGTCTGGCAGTACATCGGCCGCGAAGAGCTCGAGGTGCCTTCGATCTACTTCGCCCACCGCCGGCCGGTGGTGCGCCGCCGCGGCCTGCTGGTGCCGGTGACGCCGCTCACCCCGGCGCGCGCCGGCGAGAGGGTCGAGGAGCTCTCGGTGCGTTTTCGCACTGTCGGCGACATCAGCTGCACCTGCCCTGTTTCTTCCTCCGCTTCTTCAATAGAAGAAATTGTCGAAGAGACGAAGACGGCAAGCCTCACCGAGCGCGGCGCCACGCGCATGGACGACCAGACCTCCGAAGCCTCGATGGAGAGAAGGAAAAAAGAGGGTTATTTTTAAGGAAAATTGTTCTTTGGAAATTGAAGAGCCATGCAACCCCTGAAATTCGCCACTGCCGGCAGCGTCGACGACGGCAAGAGCACCTTGATCGGCAGGCTGCTGTACGATCTGCGTGTCGTGCAGGAAGACCAGCTCGCGGCGGTGGAGCGCGCCTCGGCGCGCCGCGGCGGCGCCGGGCTCGATCTTTCGCTGCTCACCGACGGCCTCGAGGCCGAGCGCGAGCAGGGGATCACGATCGACGTCGCCTACCGCTACTTCGCGACGCCGAGCCGCAAGTTCATCATCGCCGACTCCCCCGGCCACGAGCAGTACACGCGCAACATGGTCACCGGCGCGAGCAACGCCGACGCGATCGTGCTGCTGCTGGACGTCGAGAAAGGCCTGCTCGCGCAGACCCGGCGCCACCTTCTCATCGCGCGGCTGCTCGGAATCCGCCAGGGAGTCGCGTTCGTCAACAAGATGGACAAGGTCGGATACGCCAGATCTTCCTTCGAGAAGGTTTCCGCGGAAGTAAGGGCTTTTGCGGCGCCCCTGCGCTTCGAATCGCTCGACGTGCTGCCGGGCTCGGCGCTGCGCGGCGACATGGTAGCCCGGCGCGGCGGCGCGCTGGATTGGTACAACGGGCCCACGCTGCTCGAGCGGCTCGAATCGCTGCCGGCGGGCGCCGAGCAGGCGGCCGCCGGGCCGTTCCGTTTTCCGGTCCAGCTGGTGTCGAAGCCAAGCGCCAGCTCGGCGCGCGGCTACATGGGCCGCATCGAGTCGGGCCACGTGCTCGCGGGCACCGAGGTCACGATCCTGCCTTCAGGCCGCCGCAGCCGGGTCCGCCAGATCGTGCTGCACGGCGCCGAGCGCGAGATCGCGGTAGCCGGCGACTCGGTCATGCTGGTGCTCGCCGACGACATCGACGTCGCACGCGGCGATCTCATCGCAGGCGCCTCGACCCCGCCGCGCGAAGCGCGCTCGCTCGACGTAACGCTGGTCTGGCTCGGCCACGAGCCGTTGCGCCTGGGAGCGCGCTACCTGGTCCAGCAGGCGGCGCGCCGCACGCCCGCCCGGATTTCGCAGCTGTACAGCCGGCTGGACATCGATACCCAGGGCGAAATCGCGATCGAAGGCAGCGTCGGCGCCAACGACATCGTGCGCGCCCGGCTCGCCCTGCAGGCGCCGCTGTTCGTGGACCCCTACGACTCGGTGCGCGCCACCGGCGCCCTGATCCTCATCGACGAGGCGACCAACCACACCGTCGCCGCGGGGCTGGTGCAGTGAAAGGAACGGTTTATCTCGTCGGCGCCGGCCCGGGCGCTCCAGACCTCCTCACGGTGCGCGCGGCCCGGCTGCTCGCCGAGGCCGACATCGTCTTCCATGACGCCCTGGTGCCCGGGGAAATACTCCTGCTGGCTTCGAATGCAAAAAAGATAGCGGTCGGCAAGCGCAGCGGCCGGCGCTCCACCGCCCAGCGCTTCATCAACAAGCAGCTCGCCGACGCGGCGCGGACGCACCGCACGGTGGTGCGCCTCAAGGGCGGCGATCCGATGCTGTTCGGCCGCGCCCACGAGGAAATCGCGTACCTGACCGCTAAAAATATTTCGGTCGAGGTCGTGCCCGGCGTCACCGCGGCGCTCGCCGCGAGCGCTGAATTGCGCGTTTCATTGACGCAAAGAGGCGCGGCGCGAAGCGTGGCCTTCGTGACGCCGCGCGTCGGCGAGGGCGAGCGCCCGAGCAGCTGGGTCGGCGCCGTGCTCGCCGCCGACACCGCCGCCATATACATGGGCGCAGGCGAAGCCGAGGCCATCGCGGCGGCGCTGATCGCCGCCGGCAAGCCCGGCTCGACTCCCGTTGCGGTCGTGGAGAATGCGTCGCTTCCCGGAAGGAATGTGAAGTACGGATTGCTGAAGGATCTGCCCGAGCTCTCCCGCGGGACGCCGGGCGGCCCGGTACTCATCCTGCTCGGCGAGGTTTACCGCGAGGCGGCGGCCGAGGCGGAGCGGCTTTTGCGGGAACGCACCGCGAGCCACGCGGCGTAGAGCGCGAGCGCGACGAACCAGGCGAGCGACCACTCGGCGATCGACAGGCCGAGGAAAGTCCAGTCGACCACGGCGCACTCCCCGGTGCCGGCGACGAGCTTCTTCAGCGTCTGCGACAGCGGGAAGTTCTCCAGCATGAATTCGAGATCCGGCCCGCATTGCGGCACCTTGTCGGCCGGCAGGTGCTGCAGCCAGACCTGGCGCGACGCCACCGCGGCGCCGCCGGCGGCGAACAGGAAGCCGATCGCGCCGTAGATGATCACGCCTCTTCCCTTCGGGTCGTGCACCGCCGCGATGAAGAAGGTGTCGAGCACCGCGTAGAAGAAGCCGCGCTGCAGGAGGCAGAGCGGGCAGGGCTCGAGGCCTCTCACGTGCTCCAGGAAATAACCGAAGCCGAGCAGCAGCGTGCACGCCAGGGCGCCGAGCGCGAAGGCCGCGCGCGTGCTGATCCGTGCGGGGGTCATGGCCTCAGCTTCACCCGGGTTTCGGATAGATGCAAGCCGCGGTAGGAACGCCGCGGCTGACGAGGTCGCCGACGATGAATTCGCAGGCCGATTTCGCGGCGGCGGCCGGCCCCTCGACCGCGATGCGCAGCCCCTGCGCGTGCACCAGCGGGGCGGGGATGGGCTTGCCGTCCTGCATCGAGAGCTCGACGCCCTCGAGCTCGCGCGCGCAACGCGCGTAGAGGATCTTGCATTGCTTGCAGAGCGCCTTGAAGGGGCCGAGGAAGCGGTCGTTCGCCGCGCCGCAGGCGCCGCGGTCGCCCGTGGGTTCCTGCACCACGGTGTAGGTCAGGCCCTCCGGCGCGGCCACTTTGATCACCGGATGATAGGTCTGCGCCGCGACGTGCATATCCGCGAGCCAGGCGCCGGCGGCGATGAGCAGGATGACGAGGATGGCTTGCTTCATGGGTCTCAGTAGACGCCCGGGATGAGCCGCGCGGTGCGCGCGCGGTAGTGCGCATATTCGGGGAACGCCGCCAGCAGCACTTTTTCTTCCTCGCGCATTCGCCAGAGCTGGATGCAGAACTGCACCGCCACCAGCGCCATCGCGGCGCCGGAGCGATATTGCAGCAAGGCGCCGAGCGCCGCAATCGCCTCGGCGAGATAGAGCGGGTGGCGGATGCGCGCGTACAGGCCGCCCGTCACCAGGCGCCGCGCCTCCGGCATCACCGACATCGAGCGTCCGAGCTGCAGCAGCGCGATCGAGCACAGGGCGCTGCCCGCGGTCACCAGGGCGAGCGAGGCGCCGTCCCAGCGCGGATCCGGCTCCGCGCGCGGCAGCAGCAGCAGCGCGTAGAGCAGCAGCAGCCCGGCGAGCGCGGCGCCGCGCGGCAGCCAGCCCTCGGACTTGCGCACCGGCCGGCGCCGCGCGAGCGCCGTCAGCGCGATCAGCGCGAGGAACAGCATCGTCGCGACGTGCGCGGTGATGCCGAGGCGGCGGGCGAAAGCCGGCCGAGGGCGCTCACCGGCACGGCGTCCACGCCTGCGGCACGTCGAAGAGCACTTCGCCAAATCTCGCCTCGACGCCGGCGACGACGTGCGGCTGGCTGCCGGCATCGTCGATCCGCACGCCCACCTTGTCGTCGGTCACCGCGACCACGGTGCCGCGCAGCCACTCGCGCTCCGCGATGCCGATCGGCGCTTCGCGGCAAACCTTCTGGCCCTCGCGCGCCACCGCGGCGCGCGCTTCCTCCTCGAACTTGCGGCGCGCCAGCATCATCTCCGACGGCGGCCCGGTCATCTGGTCGTTCTCCCAGGGGCCGGCGTAGACGTCGCCGCTCGGCCAGCGGTACACGCCGAAGCCGTGGCGCCGGTCGGCGCGGTAGCCGCCCTCGTAGCGCTCGCCCGCCCAGCGCCCGGCGCCCCAGCTGTAGACGCCGCCGCCTTCCATGCGGTCCTCGGCGTACTCGCCTTCGTAGCGGTCGCCGTTCGGCCAGCTCTTCACGCCCTTGCCATGCTTGCGCCCGGCTTTGAACCCGCCGCGGTACTGCGCCGCCCCGCTCGCGCTCCCGGCGCCTTCCGGAAGGCCGTTCACACAGGGGCCTTCGTAGCTGCCCTGCAGGTCCGGGTCGAGCACGCGGCAGGCCTGCGCGCAGGCGAGCGCCGGCGCCGCGAGCAGAAGGAACAGCGCGAGACGGGCGGGCGGTCTCATTCCAGCGTCCAGGAGAGCGCCACCGAGCGCGGCCCCACCGCGATCGCCGGCGCGTTCTTGCCGCGGCGCGAGTCGCGCCGCGCCTGCCATGTGATGTAGCCCGTGGTTACCCCGAGCAGGGCGCCGCCGACCGTGTCGGAGAGCCAGTGCTCGCGGCTGCCGACGCGCGCGGCGCTCGTCACGGCGGCGAGGCCGTAGAGCGCGGGCATGCCGAATTCTTCCGCGTACGGGGTCACGACTGCCCACATTACCGCGGAATGCCGCGACGGGAAGGAGTGGAAGCGGTCCTCGTTCGATCCGGGCTTGAACTCGCCGCTGCCTTCGCCCGCGCCCGGGCGCGCGCGGCCGACGCCGTACTTGAGTCCTTCGCTCGCGAGATAAGCGATCCCCCCGGCCTCGAGCGCGGCGACTCCCGCGTCGGAGAGCACCGGGCGCGTCTCGTCGAAGGCAAAGATCGCCGAGGCGCCGAGCGCGCCGAGCGGCAGCGCGTCGCCGCCGCCGAGGAGCGCTGCCTGCGTCCAGTCAACCCGGCCGGCGGCGCGGCTCGCGCCGAAGAGATCCTCGCGCGCGAAGTCCGGCCAGATCCGGTCGCGCCCGGTGCCGAGCGAGGGCAGGTCGTAGTTGTCGTCGCGGTCGCCGAAGCGCACCAGGCCGTCGCGCTCGTGCATCTGGATCATCGGCCGCTCGAGGATGCGGTACAGGTCGCCCGGCGAGGCCACCATCTGCCCGACGTCCCGGGTCCACGGCGCGATCGCGTAGCCGCCCACCGCCGGCGAGTCCTTCGTCAGCATGGTGTCGAGCGGGATCGAGACGAAGATGCCCTTGTCGTGGTACGGGCTCGACGGCGAGCCCGGGGTGGTGATGTCGTTGCCGTTGGTCACGGTGTACCAGGCGCCCATCTCGACGCCGGAATTGAAGCGGCGCTTGACCTCCGCGCGCACGCCTTCGTCCTTGGCGAGGAAGCGCCCGACGCGCAGCGTGCCGGTGACGCCCTGCGCCATGCGGTAGTTGAGCGAGGCGATGGCGGTGACGGTGCGGTAGTCCTGGAAGCCGAACCAGCCCTCGAAGTCGCGCTGCTGCAGCGCGTCCACCGCGACGTCGACCGCCCAGTTGCCGCTGGAGGGCAGGTAGAGCACCTGCCCGCCGACGCCGCCGTACATCTCCTCGTAGATGC
>WNFN01168734.1_pt2 | contig 12155 bp, 12 predicted proteins | sample 5400161 | NCBI WGS metagenome assembly WNFN01 (sample SAMN13153353, study PRJNA577476) | soil metagenome | isolation source: 80 cm saprolite on Douglas fir-dominated hillslope | place: USA:California | collected 2013-09-17
GCGCCCTGCCGCGGCTGCACGCTATCCCGAATAATGGTGATATCGACACGGCCACCGGTTGAACTCGCGTGAATCGCGACTTCCTCGCCCGGCAGGTACGAGATTTTATCGGTGTAGCAATAGGCCTCCAATTCCGTCGGGTCCGCTTTGGCGATTTGGTAGTGGATGAGGTGCACGCAATCGCGCCCTTGTCTCTGAGCTTCGAATTCGAGCCCCATCGCCGCGGTGATATCGAGTGTCTTTTCGATTTCGGAACTGCTCATCAACATTCCCCCAGGCAACAGCCCGGTTGCAACGGCGCGGCGCCCAGCATACGTCTCCCGCCAAAAAGAGTTCCATACGAACCATCAATGAAATACGTCATCAAAGAAATCGATAATTCAAACTGACGCCGAACGTGCGCGGGGCGTTCCAGACCTGCAGCACATTGATCGGAGACTGATCGAACACATCGACCAAGTAACGTCTGTCGGCGACATTCCTCACCCACAGATCCGTTTCCCAATGCTCGTCGAGGGCGGCGAGACCCACGCGCGCGTTGAAAATAGTGAAATCCGACTGCTGATCCAGCGCCGGCACCGCTCCGTTGAGCTCCAGATTGACTTTGCTGCGGTAATTCCCGTCACCCTGCGCCACGAATTCGAGCGGCAGCCCCGCGATGGGAGCGGCGTATCGGGCGACGGCACCCACGGTGAACTTGGGTGCGTTCGACAGACTTCCACCGGCATATTGGCCGTCCGTGATGAGCGTGTGAAGATAATTGGCGTTCACCTGCAATTCGAGTGCAGCAATGGGCCGATAAGCCGACTGCCATTCGAAGCCGTAGTTGCGCGCATCGCCGGCATTCGACAGCACTTGTACCGGAATGTTGGAAGATGTCTCGACGACCTGAGCTTGAAAGTTGTGCCACCAATAGTGATAAAAAGCGCCGTTGATGGTCAACGTATTGTCCAGCAACGTGGACTTCGCCCCCAACTCGGCAGCAAATAGCTTCTCCGGCGCATAGGGCGCAAGCTGCAGCGGATTGGTGCTGAAGGCAGCATTGAAGCCGCCGCTCTTGAAGCCCTTGTCCAGACTCGCGTAAAACATCACCTTGTCCAGCGGCAAATACTGAAGCGCGAGTTTTCCGGACAGATCATTCGCCCTGATCGAATCGTCGGTATGGGTGAGCGGAATGAGATTCACATAGTTCTGAACGAAGGTGCTGCCGCCCACGAAATGCTTGGTCTCGTCGGTCACGCGAGCGCCCACGACGACGCGCCAGGACGGGTTGAGTTTCCAGGTGGTCTGAGCGAAGGCAGCGTACGAGCGCGTCCTCTGTTCATATTGCTGCACTGCGGCAATGGGCGCGGGTATGCCGGTGACGAGAGGTAGGAAATCGTCCGCTTGCAGGTCTTGCGCGCCACCGATGGCATCGGCCGACACGAACAGTCCCCCGATCCACTGGAAAGGCCAGCTGTCGTCGGAAGTCAACCGCAATTCCTGTTCCGCCGCCCAAATGTGTTCATCATAGAGGACGTTTACCGTCACAGCGGGCGTGCCATCCGCGCTGATGGGTTCATACCGACGGAACCAATCGTAGCTGCTGATCGAGGTCAGCGTCACGCGCGGCATGTGCCAGTCGGCCGAAATGGAGGTGCCGTAGGTACGATTATTCTTGGTCGTCCCGAAGAATGGGTTGCTGCCGCCCACACGATCGATATTGGAATAGGGATCGTAGTGGCCCGCGATGTCGGTGCAGGAGCCATCATAAACCAGCTGACCCGCGAGCGCAGCCGTGCACGTCTGTACCGTATTCCTGGGGTTCTGGCTGTTCACGAGCTTGAACCACTGCACTTGCCCCCGATCCTGGCCGCCGTGGAAATTGACCAGCACATCCCATTCATCGGTGGGGCGCCAGCGCAACAGGCCGCGCACCGCCCAAACATCGGCGCCGCCGACATCTTGGCCGGTAAACTCGTCCGTCTGAAATCCGTCGCTGCGGCGGGCGTATACCGCCAGACGCCCGGTCAAAGCCGACCCCACGATTGGCCCGGCGAACGCGGCCTCGATGTGACGATCCGAAAAATTGCCGTAGTCGGCGCTCACATAACCGCTCGGTTGATCGGTGGGCTTATTGGTGATGAAATTGACGGCCCCGCCTGTGTTGTTGCGCCCGTACAGAGTGCCCTGCGGGCCCTCCAGCACCTCCACGCGCTGCGTGTCGAAGATGGCGAAATTCAGCATCGGATGAAACGGCAGGAGCACCTGATCGACGTAGATGCTGGTGCTCGGATTATTGTTGGCAAAGAAGTCATTGAGGCCGATGCCCCGGATGTAAAAGACCGGCGCCGAATCGCCGCTCGTCGTCTTCGCGAACAAGCCCGGTGTCTGCGCCGCCAAATCCGCGGGACGCACGATGCCGAGGGCTGCGAGTTGCTGGCTCGAGAAAGCGGTGATGGAAATGGGCACGGTTTGGATATTCTCCGCGCGCCGCTGAGCCGTCACGACGACCTCCTCGAGTTCACCATCCGCGACTGCTTTGCCGACGGGCACGAGAACAATTGCGGCGAGAGCAACGAGAAAGCCGGCGTCGCCGAATAAGCCTCTTGCGCGGCGTGTCAGATGATTGGATAGCGACATAACGTGATTCATTCCTGATGACTTGCACATAAAAATTGCAGCGCCGGGAAAGGCGACGGGACTACTGGGGCGATGCATGCCTGGCTTTTCGAACGGCTGCCTGAGCCTGCACGGTTCCCTGAGCGCCTAGCGGCAGACGCCACAATTCGCGGGTCGTGATGGCCCGGGTGGCAGCGATCCAACGTCCATCGTGGGAGACTTGCGGGAGAATGAGGCTGCCGAATTGCTCGTAGGTGATTTGATGAGGAGTTCCGCCGTCGCGAGAGATCTCGAATAACTGCTGGCGGCCGCCGATTAACCCCGAGTAAATGATGCGCTTGCCGTCAGCCGACCAGGCAAGGCCGCTGAACGTGGCGCTCGGAAATTCGAGTATGTTCTTGACCTGCCGCGTCTTGTAGTCAAGAAGCCAGATGATGTGCCGATCGTCGGTGGCGAAGTCTTCAACTGCGAGCTCATCAGCCACCGGCGACCAGTACTGAAGTCGCGCACTGACCATGGGCTTGGGAACGCCCAGATTCTCCGAGTTCTTCACTTCTCCCGTCGCGGGATCGATGGTCACGATCCAAAGTTCAGCGACATCGAGCGGCCCGCCGCGCCGCCACGAGGAGAACGCAAATCGCGTGCCGTCGCGCGACCAATCGCCCATGCCCACTTCCCAGGTTCCAGGCGGTGTTACCAATCGCTGATGTTCCATCCCGTCGCCGGAGCGAAGCAGCCAGACACCATCCGTACATGAGGTATGCAAGTAATAGGGCGGCGGTTCGGCGCAGCGGTGGGAGTGAAAGAGCAGCCACTTTCCGTCGGGCGACCAAGTGGGTGTGAAGTCCTCGTGATTCCCGGCAATGAGCACGCCCTCTTTACCCACCGGCTGCGCATTCGCGTCGAGCTCAACGGTGTCTACATCGTAGTTGAGGGCCGGGTCGGCCATGCGATGGTCACCAACCGTGAATGCGATCAGCCGATCGTCGTTCCGCCAGTACGGAATCTGACCGCCGTCGGCCACGACGTGGGCGCGCCCCCCCGTGGAAGCCACCACGGACACATCCGTGTGCGCGTCGCCAACGGTCCAATACAGCCACCCGTCCCGCACGACGGGAGCGAAGTCGTCGAATGGCGAGGCGACCACCCGGGTGAAGGAGCGGTTTTCCACGTTGTAAGCGAAGATATCGAGGTCCCTGGGGGCATGCGGCTTCTGCCTTTCGGCGACATCCGGGGCATGAGTTGAAACCAAACTAAGATAGATGGTGTTGCCATCGCTCGATACCCCAATGGATCCGGGTACCGAGCTGCCATCCAGACCGGATGCCAGCGTCGTGATGACGCGAGTGGATACCGCAATTTTGATCAGACGCGACAACCCCGTCTCGGGGTCATGCAGCAGCGCCGCCAGGGATTCGCCGTCCGGAAGCCACTCGATACCCGTGATCGGACTGCCCAGATCGATGTCCTCGAATCGACCCGGCATTCCGACGTGAAGCAAACGGCCTTCCGGACGTGCCACGTAATATACGCCGGCGGTGAAGTACGCTAATCGCTTGCCATTCGGCGACACGCGTACGATGACATTGTCCGGCAGCGACTTGGCCATGTCCGCGGCATTTCTGTTAACCGTGGCGCCGCGTACTGTCCAGTGCGACTGCCCTTGTCCCAGCAACGCGCAATCCGGCCCGAACACGGCGTAACTGGACCCGCTCGGGCGCTGTGGATAGTTCTGCACCTTGCCGGTCTGCAAATCGACGAGCCGGAACCAGTATCCCCGGCCGAATGCAGCCACATGCGATTTTGTGCACACATCGAGTTCCGTGGGGACGGCGAAGATCCAGTCCGGCACCTGATCGGCGTAGATCTGCTGAGCGCTGCCGGGGATGCCGGTGGATGCCTCGCCGGCACGCGGCGCGGTGGTGAATGACAAGCAGGCAGCGGCAAAGAGCGCGTACTGCACGCCGACGAACGCGCGGCGGTGGAATCGAAGATACGTCATTCGTGTCCATCCCTAAATTATGGATTCCCTGCGATGATTGGTGCACGGCGCGGCGAAACGAGCCGCAACCGCCGTCCGATCGAGTCACCGATAGCCGAGTGGGAACTGACTCAGCATCGCTCGAGCCGCAGAATATCGATTGGCGTCGCGGGCCGGCTGTGGAAAATTGCTCGTCGATCTTTTTGTTCTTGCTAAAGCCGGCTGTAGGATTCTCAAAGGCCCGTCAATCAGTCAGGGCGACGGAGCGCAATGCTGTGGTGCCTGGGGCTACCGGAACCGGCGTCTCCGGGAAATCGCTTCGATGGATCTATTTTGCCGGTGCACCCTGACGCGTAGCTCTAGAGTAGCGAGCAACCGGGTCCCGGGACGGCGGGAAATTGCTCACCGAGCTTCTTAATTCTTGCTGCGGCGTCGGCAGCCTAGTCGTGAACGGATCGATACTGTCGGGGTGAGACGCCCATTTTCTTGCGAAACACCGCCGAGAAGTGCTCGGGCGATCCAAACCCGAGATCCAACGCAATTTGCGTGATGGAGCACGTCGAGTCAGTCAGCAATTCTCGCGCACGCTCCACGCGGCATTCGATGAGGTATTGATGCGGCGGCATGCCGAGCACCTGCCTGAATTGCCGCGCGAAGTAATAAGGACTGAGGCCAGCCACCATCGCGAGCGTCGCGAGATTCATATCCTCATGCAGATGGGCTCTCAAATGGTCGACCGCCCGCTGCACCCGCCAATCGGATGATCCACTGCGTTGCGTTGCGGTCGGCAGGACGTGCCGAGTCCCGCGATGTTCGAAGAGACAACTGATGATGGTCATGACGGCCGCGTCGACAAACAGGCACGATCCTTGGGCCCGACACATTCTGTTCCAGAAACGCAGACAGAGTTGCTCGATGAGGTCATCGCGAAAAATGGACGCGTGTAGCTCCCCAAAATCCATGATCGCCCAGCGCTCCTCGGCAAAGAGTCGTTTGATGCGGGCAGCCGGCAAGGCAATCATCAAAAGTGTGTGCGGCCCATCGACGACGAGATCCGTGGCGGTCTGGACGGGGGCGACCACCATGGAGCCGCGAGTGACGCGGCCGCTGAACCGGGCCGCCCCCACGTGTCCGGTGAGTCGAGAGCGCGCCTGCCTGAACAGGCCCAGCGCGAGAAAAGGGAGCGGTGGATCGGGATAGGCGCCGGCCGGTTGATTGATATGGACCAGACTGACCGGGGGATCGCCCACGTCCAGCGACTGACTGACATAGGATCCATACCGGCCTTGATAGTAATCGGAGTATGTGGAATGCGACGTTTCCGGCATCAACCATGCCTCATGCGATGAGCGTTTCGATTCGACTGCAGGCGACAGCGGCTCACAATTGATTTCCCCGTCGTACCGGTCGCAGCGCGCAGCTTTGCTGAGCCTCGCCGCAGTCCTGGGATGGTATGGGATTCCGATGAATCCAATGGCGGTCGCCCCGGATTTTCGTCAAATTGAGCATTGGCTATACCCTCTCTTGTCGAGCCAACACCCCTCCGGTCTTCGTAATATCATGGCGTTGTCGGTGAATGTCAACTTCCTACTGCCGCCATAACGGATCACCGCGCGCCGCGACGCACTGGAGCGCGCGTAAGCTCGCCGATGAACTTGGGGTTTCGCACATGATGATCGCGCCTGTGACGCCCGGCTGCCCGTTCGAAATCAGCGGCAATCAATTCGGGATGGGGAGCGTCGGTAAAGGCCGCGATTGCGGACAATTGTTTTTTTACGATAACCCCCGCCTTATCATCATCACGGAGTGTGGTGTCGGCCAGCGGTACAACCGCCGCCCAAAGACATAAATTCAGAATGTTGGATCCGAGGGCAGGACGAAGCGGTTCGTTTCGCTATTCTAGGTAGGGCGCGAGCACATTTTCGATCCATTTCATGAATGCGCGGACTCGGCGCGACAGGTTGCGCCGATGCGCTACTACAAGGGACACGGCAAGCGACCGGCGACGAAACTTGGGTAGAATTTCCACCAGCGCTCCACTCTCCAAGTATCGGCCAATCCCAAGAAGTGGGGCCTGAATTAGGCCAAGACCGGCGAGGGCAGCGGCTTCGTAGGTTTGTGCGCTGTTGACGTGCAGCGCACCTGGCAACTGAAGTGTCCCGTAACTTTCGCCGTCCGGGTATTCCCATCCAAGGGGTCTTGCGCCCAGCGTCGTCTCAAAGTGAATTGTCCGGTGTTCCTGGCGCTTAAGATCTCCCAGCGATCGAGGGACGCCATAGCGCGCCAGATAGGCGGGACTGGCGGCGTTGACTATGCGTAGCTTGCCCAGCGGGCGGGCAATCAGCGTCTCGTCTCCGATGGGACCCAGTCGCAATACGCAGTCAAACCCCTCTTGAACCAGATCAACTTGGCGATCAGTGCTCGACACCTCCAGCTCCAACTCGGGATGAGTCGCCATGAAATCCGGTAGGGCCGGCACGATCGTTGTCCGTGCCACCTCGGTCGGAAGATCGACGCGTAGACGCCCGCGAAGTGCCACTCGATCGCTTGCGAACATTGAGTGCAGATCATCAACGTCAGCAAGCAGATCGCGGGCACGCGCATGAAATACCCGTCCGTCTTCGGTCAACTGCACGCTACGCGTCGTCCGGTGCAGAAGCCTGACACCGACATCTTCTTCCAGCTTCCGGACCGCCGTTGAGACTCTGCCCTTCTGTATGCCCAGGCTATCGGCCGCGAGGGTGAAGCTCCCCATGTCCGCGACCGTAATGAAAATGAGGAGGGGTTGGAGATTCTGCATTTCGTGCCTCGGTACTGTTCACCGCAGAGAGAACAGTGAGTTCAGTTCCCCGGTGATTATCATACCTAAGAGACACAGTAAGCTACAAACATTGGGATTCCCCATAGGAGAACGACGAGTGTTCGAAACCATGAAACTGCATTGGGTGCCTGAAATCACGACATTGCATGGCACCCTGTGGGCCGGCCGGATAATGAGCGCGCTCGTTGTTATCGCTCTGGTGGCAGACGGCACTATTCAGCTTTTCGCGCCGACACGGCTCGCGAGCATTTTGCGGGAAACCGGGTTCGCGATCGAGCAGACCCGTGTCTTGGGCCCGTCGTACTCATCTGCGCCATCCTTTACGCGGTCCCAGCCACCGCCGTGCTCGGTGCGATCCTAGTAACGGGCTTTTTGGGAGGCGCCATCTGCGCCCATGTCCGCATTGGTGAGTTGGGGTCGCCGCCGGAAATCATTGCCCTGCTTCTAGGCGCGATGACATGGCTGGGTCTCTACGCGCGCGATCCCCGTATCCGGGCCATTCTGCCTCTCATCCATTGAATCAACCGGGGCAGTGCTCTGTCCCCCAACATCCAGGAGAAATCGCATGTTTTTAGTAATGGGAATCACGGGAAAAGTGGGCGGCGCGACGGCAAAACATCTGTTGGCGCACGGCAAGAAAGTACGCGCGCTAGTGCGCAATCGCGAGAAGGCGTCAAGCTGGGCGACCCAGGGCGTGGAACTGGTTGACGGTAATTGGAATGATTCGGCAGCTATCGAGCGGGCGCTCAAAGGCGTCGAAGGTGCGTTTGTCATGTTGCCGCCTGTCTGGAACCCCTCGCCCGATTACAAGGAAGCCAAGGGCGTGATTGCGAACTATGTCGAGGCGCTCACCAAGGCGGCGCCGCCGCGGGTGGTAGCGCTTTCGTCGATGGGTGCGGACAGGACCAGCGGGCTTGGGATGATCACGGCCTTGTCGCTTCTGGAGCAAGGTTTTAGCGGCCTGCTATCGCCGGTCGCATATGTGCGCGCAGGCGGATTCTTCGAAAACTTCCTCTACGGCTTGCAGGTTGCCAAGGGCGGAACGCTGCCGGTCTACTACAATCCGACAAACCGGAAATCGACCATGGTCGCAACGAACGACATCGGCGCGGAGGTGGCGTCGCTGCTGACGGGGCCCGCATGGTCGGGGCATCGCGTCATCGAACTTGGTTCGATGCTCAGCGCGAATGAAGTCGCGGCGCAACTGGGCGATGTCATGCAGCGCGACGTCAAGGCCTTCGCTGTCCCGCGGGCCGAGTGGCCGGCAGCGTTCGAACGGTTCGGCATCCCCAAAGGCCAAACCGGACCGGCTGAAGCGATGTTCGAGGCCGTCAACGCGGGATGGATGGACCTCGGCGTCGCGGGCACGGAGCACGTCGCCGGCACAACGCCTCCTCGTGATGTGTTCGCGGCGGCGCGGCAGGCAGTCACCACGTGAACCGCACCGTACGCATCAGAAAAGATCGCGGTCAACCATGAAGATACTGGTTTTGGGCGCAACCGGCGGAACCGGCCAGATCATCGTCCGCGACGCCGCGCAAAGCGGTCACTCCGTAGTGGCGCTGGTTCGTGCGAAAGCGCGCGCCGCCCTGCCGGGAGCCGAGCTGATCGAGGGCGAAGCGCGCGACGAGGCGACCCTCGTGCGCGCTTTGGACGGCTGCGATGCCGTCGTCAGTGCGCTGGGCACCGGTATGGGCTTCCGCCAGGTCGACCTGCTGACCGTCGCGACCCGCGCCCTCGTCGCGGCGATGACCCGCACCGGCGTCCGCCGGTTAATATGCATCTCCGCGCTCGGAGTCGGCGACAGTCGCGGCCACGGCGACTTCGTCTTCGACCGGCTGTTCCAGCCGTTGCTGCTCGGCCCCGCCTACAAGGACAAGGACCGCCAGGAAGCCGCGATCCGCGCCAGTTCGCTCGACTGGGTCGTTGTCCGCCCCGCTATGCTTACCAACGACCCACCACGTGGCCGCGTCAGGGCCACCGCCGACCTTGCAGGCGTTAACGGCGGCAAGATAGCGCGCGCCGATGTCGCTCAGTTCGTGGTCAAGCAATTGACGACCGACTCCTGGTTGCGGAGGACACCCGTCATCCTGTGGTGAAGAGTGGTTTCATAGATAACTATTCGAACAGCATGGTCGCGTCGAACGACGTCGGTGCGGAAGTCGCAACCCTTTTGACCGGGCCAGCGTCGTCAGGGCAGCGCGCCGTCGAGCTTGGTTCGATGGTCACCGCGGAAGAAATCGCGGAGCAGTTGGGTGAAGTCCTGAATCTTGACGTGAAAGTCTTTGCAGTCACCGCGTGCAGGGTAGGCGAGCGCGTTCGAGCAGTTCGGCATCCCGAAGGGTCACACCGGACCTGCCGAAGAAATGTTTGAGGCCGTGAATGCAGGACGGATGACCTCGGAGTCGAGGGTACGGAGCACGTAGCGGGCACGACGTCCGCGCGCGACGTCTTCGCGGCAGCCCAGAAGGCCGTGACGGCGTGAACTGCGTCGCTCACACCAATGAGGATCGAGATCAAACATAAAGGTTCTTGTTTGGGTGCATCGGGCGGAAGCGGACGGCGGATCGTCCGCGACGCCCTGGCGAAAGGCCATTCCGTCGTTGTCCTGGTGCGCTCGAACGCCCGAACCCTGGACTCCCAGGCGGGGCATTGCTGTTCCACCTGATCTGCAAGCTTTACGAACGGAGCTGGCTGATCGTCACCACCTCATTTGTACTTTTTCGATAAAACAGCAGCCAATCAAGCAGCATGATGATCAGCAATAATAAATTTTATCGATAGGTCCGAACGATATCCGCCAATTAACGAGCTCAATGCTGCTATACCTAATGCCGCATGCCCGCACCATGCGAACCTCACAATTTGATAAATTGAATCTGATCGTGTGTTTCTGTCTTACCGCCAACGACACCACTGGGTCCGGATCGCTCATCGCGAAGACTGAAGCTCTTTACCCTCGATATAGGTTTGTACGATCCTAGCCGCGTCCATGTTGCTTTCTGCGTAGTAATTAAAAAGGTCCTGCGGGAATGAGCGCGCCGTTTGCGGGCTGCATTCAAGGTCGCGTACGTGAGAATAGTAGATGCAAGCAGCGGATAGCGCGAGATCAAGACTCGGAATTTCCATTACTAGATCCGAGTCCAAGTGGGCTAGAAACTTGTCCCGATATCTGCGCGTTGCGATTCGGTACGCTTCGAAGCGCGGTGCTGAGATCCGCACTCTCTTGTATAAATCTCCCTCGAAGGTCAAAGGAATCGAAACGACGTTTCGCCAATGATGTGGATCACGTGGATCCGCGAACAACTTGCACCACTCAAGAATGCACATATCAAGGCAATTGCTTGTAACCGTCTTCCATGCATTCGCGACCTTCGACGCGACATACCTGACCGATAATATCCAAGGTTTCGGGCAAAATGGCATGCCAATAGCAGCACTCGCCGTAGTCGCTGTGTCCGGGTTTGAACCAGTCGCCGTTGTGTCGTCAATCCCTGATTCTCCATATCCTCAATGGACTATACAGCGTTGCCGCGTACCAATAACTGTACGGTTAAAAATCAGAAGTAAGCGGCCCTCAGAACGAGCGGTCGATATCATCAACTATGCTGTGCTTATACAGTGCTGAACAAGGCCCAATACTGTATAGATCGCTCCGCAATATAAAAACAGCGACTCATTATTGGCTAGACACTTTCGGCCGATGCGTCGATGATTCGCATGGTCGATGTCCCGCTACTCGTCTGAATTCAGCGACTGCAAATGAACGGGACCGTAAGACAGGAAACGAAGCGCGGTGGCTAACCATCATCTACTATTCTCGACGAGAAGCAATTGCTAATCCGTATACCTATCTCGCGTGGTCCGATCAATTCGGTGTCGTAGACCTCGTCGGCAATCCGGTACAAATCCCGCGAGATCGTCTCATTTGGATGATTTACTGCGACCTGATAGGGGATTGAATCCCGACCTTGGGGCTGCGCCGCTCTCTGCGCTTCATATCGACGTTCCAATATTGGTTCTGGCGCAGTTAGATGTATATGTAACACTATTGGGCCACCGGCCATATGTCGAATGTGTCTAACCTGCTCAGGTTTTCGGACACCATCCACGATCCAGCGGTCAACATTGGCATTCTGGTCAAGTGCGGGCATGATGACATCGTCTAACAGCCATCGAAAGTTGGTCTCATTATCGAGTTGATCGCCGAGATCCTGTAGCGGCGTCCTGCCGACGGTTAATGATTGCTCGTTGGCCAACTCAGTGAGGTATCGACCCGATCGGACATAGTCGAACTCATGATTGGCGACCAACTCGTCTCGTACGGCCGTTTTGCCAACCGCAATGGGGCCGCTCAACAACAGAAGAATTTTCTTCACTATGATTAGAGTGCAATGTCTGCAATCACTTCGTCACCGCGCTTTCTCTGCACCTTAACGACGAAGTCACGAATATCGGGCACGCTGTAATCGACCACTACTTCCACGATGTCTTTCTCCGGCTTGCCGTTCTTCTTTGTTGGGTAGTCAGGAACTCGTTTAAACAAATCCTTGCCTCTTGGCTGGGGATAGGGGAACGTGTTGCCGGAATTCATGTGGCACAGCCATGTCTGTGAGGTGTACGAATTGAGCAGCCTCTGCGAGTCAATGGTTAGCACATCATGTTCGAGCGCTCGGTAACTTCTTGCGCCTAACAGTCCGTGAAGCCGCTCTTCTCGCGCCCACATGAACCCCATCCCATTTAGGAGCCGAT
>WNFN01248471.1_pt2 | contig 12152 bp, 7 predicted proteins | sample 5400161 | NCBI WGS metagenome assembly WNFN01 (sample SAMN13153353, study PRJNA577476) | soil metagenome | isolation source: 80 cm saprolite on Douglas fir-dominated hillslope | place: USA:California | collected 2013-09-17
AGATCAGCCGAAGCCGGTCGTCCTCGATGCTCTCGTCTGCAAAGGTCGCAGCCTCGCGGGCCTCGATTCCGAGTTGCTCCGTGATAGCCGCCTGTGACGCGTCGAACCGGGCCCGCCGCCGCATCCCGTCGATGGCCCGGAACCGGCCCGCCGAAACGAGCCACGCGCGGGGATTGGCGGGCACGCCCCCCTTTGGCAATCGCTCGAGGGCAGCACTGAAGGCATCGTGCAGCGCGTCCTCGGCCAGCTCGAAGTCGCCCAGCAGGCGGATCAGGGTCGCAAAGATCCGCCGCGATTCCGAACGATAGACGGCATCCACTTTTTCCCTCACGTGTTCCACGGTGTGCTCTGCCATGACGATAACACCTTCCCACTGTGGCGAAGCTGTTTCAATTGCGCATGGCTCTATCAGTTACGAGCAGTGCTGCCGCAGTCAAGGCCTGGAGAAACGACCGCTCGCTGGACGCATGGGTTACTTTCCGCCCGTGGCACTACCGGCTCGCACAAGGGTCTCGCCTCGCAGTGTTGATAATCGGCTCTCAACCGGAAGCCGCAACGCTGGGCAGGAATTCGCCCGAATGCCTCTTCTTATCGTGCCGATTCCTTTTGCGTTGGCTCCGCAACCTGCACAGGAGAGCCATCCAAGACCGAATCTGACGGGTCAATAATGAGGGCATCGTCTGCCGTTAGACTAGACATCACTTCGACGGTGCTTCCGTAGTCATGACCAATCGTGACCGATACGAGCTTGGCTTGGCCATTGCGTACGACGGCGACACTCAAGCCCTCCGAACGAAAGAGCAAGGTATTGGTCGGAACCGTCACAGCTCCGGGAGGAGCCGGAACTTTTAAATGAACGAATGCATACGCTCCGGGTAAAAGTCGTCCAGTTGGATTGTCGACATCGACTTCCACTTTCAACGTCCTTGATGTTAGATCGATTGAGCCCGAGTCACGAACCAACGTGCCGGTGAATGTCTCCCCCGGAAAAGCATCCAGCGTTAGCGTCACCATCTCACCAGATTTGACGGCGCTCGCATATACTTCCGGCACGGAAATGTAGACGCGAAGCTTGTCGACCGCGGCGAGATGGAACAACTGCTGTGGAACGGTATTATCGCCATTCTGAATCAAAGCGCCAACATCGGTGTTCCGAGCCGTGATAATTCCATCGAATGGTGCGTAAATCCGTTCGAACTCTTGCAGTCTTTGCAGCCGGCGCACATTGGCCTCGGCCGAATCAGCGGTTGCTCGCTTCGCGTTGAGGTCGCTGACGGCTTGATCCGTCTCTTGCTTTGAGATGACGTTGGTTTTGAGCAGAAAGAGCCAGCGGGTCGCGGTAATCTGCGCCAGTTGGAGGTTAGCTTGCGCTGTCTTAAGCTCGCTCTCGGCCTGCTGCAGCTGCTGATCAAGCTCGGGCGTTTCGATCTCGGCCAGAAGCTGCCCTCGTTTCGCATGGGCGCCAATATCCAGATACCACTGCCTGAGATAGCCACTCGTACGAGCATAAATCGGCGCCTCGGTAAACGCCTGGGTGTTACCAGGCAATTCGACTTCTTGAGCGGCAGCACCACCCTTAGGATGAATGACAGTCACCATTGGAATGAGGCTAGCTCTAACATTCTGCGCCAATCGCTTTTCGGACTCGGTTCGAGAGCGAATACCTGAATAGATAAAAATAGCGAACCCAGCACAGGCAATGACCGCTAACACTATCATACCTGGTCGCGCCGTGCGTCGCCGATTGGACGGGTCAATTTTTCCCCTCTCGATCCTTTGTTCTGCTGGCTGCAATCCAATCATAGTTTCCTTCGATTTGCGTAGTAACATTCGTCTTGTCCCTTCTCTAGGCGTTGGTGAAGCCATCGGGTTGCTGGGCAACGCCGCCGTCTGTATTTCCGGTGCCATGATGGAGTAGACTGAAAACGGCAGGAACAAACAAGAGCGTGGCTACGGTCGCAGCCATCAATCCTCCGATGACAGCGCGACCAAGCGGTGCGTTCTGCTCGCCACCATCTCCCAACCCAAGGGCCATCGGGACCATGCCAATGATCATCGCCAATGCCGTCATCACCACCGGACGGAATCGGGTTGCTCCCGATTCAATTGCTGCGCGGACCGAATCGCCATGTTCCCGCAGCCTCTCTTTGGCAAATATAAGAGCCGGCACACTCAATGTCGTATGCGTTAGGAATAGAAATAGCACTATGCCGGTCAACGCAGCGGGAAGCGCGGTAATAATAATAAACGGATCAAGCCACGATTGAAAGTTGATCACAATCAGCATGTAAACCAGAACGACCGCTAGCCCGAGGCCCAGGAGAAGTCCAAGATAGGAGCTTCGCATCGTTTGAATTTGGCCACGTACCGCAATGAATGTACCACGCGGAAGAAGCTTCTGATTAGCATTCACGATCCGCTCCACCTCCCGGCTAACCGCGCCCAGGTCCCGATCCTGAACCGCACCATAGATGTCAATTACCCGGCGAATGTTATAGTGCGAGATCAATCCCATTTCGTGGCCGCGAGCCACCGACGCTACGTCTCCTAATATTTCCATGCTCGTTCCATTGGTTGCATTAAGCGGAATATTCAAAAGATCGTTCATTGATTGCAGCCGGTATTGAGGAGTTTGAGCGACGAGGTTGTAGTTGACACCATTCTTCCAGTTCACGAAGAACATGGGTGTTATTTGAAAACTGCCACTCAGCGCGTTCAACACACTGGAAGCAACATCGCGCTCGGTGTATCCGGCCTGAGCGGCTTTGACCCGGTCAACGGCCACTTCCAGCGTCGGATAGTCGAGCGGCTGTTGTACCCGCAGGTCGGCTATTCCGGGGATTTGCCGCATCTGCGCCATGATCTTCTCAGCGATCTGTTGACTGGCCACCACATCACTACCTTCGATCTGTAGGTCAATCGGCGATGGCAGCCCGAAATTGAGAATCTGCGTCACAATGTCTGCGGGCAAAAAGTAGAAAGTTACTCCCGGAAACCTTCGAGGAAGCTGAAAACGCAGATCCCGAATATAATTGGCTACCGGCCCATGGTTTTCGTGGAGGGAAACCAACACATCCCCATCATTCGCGCCTTGCACCCCTGAGGTAGAGTGCATCGTGTTCAATGGACTATAGGGAAGACCGATATTATCCAGGATATTCCCCATCTCTCTCGCCGGGATGGTTTGGCGAATATAGTCTTCCACCAGATCGAATAGACGCGCCGTTTCTTCGATGCGCATGCCCGTCTTGCCGCGGATATGCAGGATGAATTGGCCACTATCGGTATCCGGGAAGAAATCCTGACCTAACCACGGCACCAGTAAGAAGCCGCCGAGACATAGCCCAAGGAATCCCAGCACAAAGAGTTTTCGATTAGCAAGCAGGCTGGTCAACAACCCTCGATAGACGGTGCGGATCTGCTCAAACAGTCGCTCGAATGAGCGCTGTAGCCGACTAAACAGGTTTCGCGACTCCGATTGATGACTTTTGATCTTGAGCAGATACATCGCCAAAGTCGGTACCAACGTCCTGGATAGAACGTAAGATGCTAACATCGCAAACACCACCGCCTCGGCTAGGGGCACGAAAAGATAGCGGGCGACACCGTCCAGCAGAAACATCGGCAGGAACACGATACAGATACATAACGTAGAGACCAATGCCGGAACCGCGATCTGGGCAGCACCCTCAAGAATACCATCCCGCAGGGAGCGTCCTTCTTGTAGAACACGCTCGATATTTTCAATCGTGACCGTAGCATCATCTACCAGGATACCAACGGCCAGAGCTAAGCCTCCCAGCGTCATGATGTTAATTGTTTCGCCCAACAAGCTAATCAGGATGATCGACGTCAAAATTGACAGGGGGATGGAGACCGCAATAATCAGCGTGCTCCGCCAACTGCCGAGAAATAAGAGAATCATCAGACCGGTGAGCGCCGCTGCGATGACAGCTTCTCGAATAACCCCGCTGACGGCGCTACGAACGAAGGTACTTTGATCCGATAGCGGCGTCATTTTTAGCTCTGGTGGAACGATCGTTGCGATGCGTGGAAGCAAGCTTTGCACCCCGCTGACCACGCTCAGAGTCGATGCGTTCCCCGCCTTCAGAATACTCATGAGCACACCACGCCGGCCATCCTGGCGCACCACATTGGTTTGCAGAGCGAATCCATCGCTCACCGTGGCGACATCTCTCAGATAAATCGTTGTGGTTCCTACTTGCTTGATCGGGAGATTGTTGAGTTCTGCAACGGTCCGGGGCTCCGTATTCGTCCGCACGTCCAACTCGCTCTCCCCTAGTTTTACCGTTCCAGAGGGAAGTATAAGGCTCTGAGCGTTCACCGCATTGAGTACATCGGTGGGGGAAACATTCCTGGCCTGCATCAGGTTGTGGTCCATGCTAATCATGACCTGACGTTGCTTTCCCCCATAGGGAAGAGGCACTACCGCGCCCGGGACTGTAATCAGCTGAGTTCGAACAAAATTTACAGCAAGATCGTTTAACTGTTGTTCTGCCAGACCTTTGCCTGACAGCCCCAACTGAAGAATGGGAACGCTGGAAGCGCTGAAGTTGATAATTTCTGGCGGTTGCGTGGCCGGCGGTAAAAATCGCAGAATAAATTGGGAAGCGCCGACCACCTGAGCATTCGCCCTGTCCAAGCTGGTGTGTGGCTGAAGAAAGATCTTGATCACCGCTGAACCGTTATAGGTCGTAGACTCGATGTGCTCGATATTGTCGACTAGAGTCGTTAAAACCTTCTCATAAGGTGTCGTCAACCGGGCCTCGACGTCTTCGGGATTCAATCCAGTGTAAGTCCAGGCAGCGGATATAACCGGAATATCGATATTTGGGAAAATGTCCGTAGGGGTACGCAGTATCACTAGTGGGCTGAGAACAAAGATCAGCAGGGCCAAAACGACAAAGGTGTACGGCCGATTGAGCGCTAGCTTAACTATCCACATATAACCTACATTTGATTTTGGACCTGGAACCGAGTCACACGGCAACGGACTTGGAGGGACAAATCAAAGCGCGCATTGCGCGTTGTCGTCGGCCATTCAGGACGAGGGAAACGGGGCGACAACTCTTTTGCCCGGAAGCCATCGGCGCGAGGTATGGCACGATCATAAACAACGAACTTTAACAATTGGCAGGTCCGATATACAGGGATATCCCCTTATTATCGAGCTTTGTCAAGACCACTTTTCTCCTGCCCACTGTCAGTCACTCGATTCCGAGGCAATTAGACTAACTCGCCATCCTCGTTATTTTTGCTTCGCGACTTCTGGTAATCGGCGATCGCTAACAAACTTCGGCCCGTTGATATGGCGAAGAATCGTCGGTCGCGGCTATTTCTTTTAGTCGGATCGAGACTTTGTCGAGTTGGTTTGAAGAGGTTGGTGTTGACTCAACATGAGGCCAACTGAGGACATCATTGAGTAACTGGTTCAGGTACTTCGGATCACCATGTCCGTTGCATTGAACATGTAACGATGCAATGGCCGTTTTCGGTCTTCCTCCCTTTCTCACCGGCAGGCCATCCATGCAAATGGCCTCGTTGTCCGACTCCCTCCTTCGCTAATATTTCTCCCTATTATGTCTAACACTTAGTTAGCAAGCTTTCTTCGACGCTAAACCAATGCCGTGGATCGAGCCAAAATGCTCCGCGCCGCTAGCCAGCCTCTTCTGCTATCCGGCAAAAACGCTCGTGCCATCCCCGATCTCGAGGGCTAACGGAATTCGTGTTATCAGTGGCCAGTAACTAGCACAATTCTGAAGCGAGCTTCGTTTCGCATCATCCGTCCGTAAGCTTCTGCGGCATTTGCCAGCGGAACGGTTTCGATCATTGGGCGGATTCCTTGCAGGGAACTGAACGAAAGCGTGTCTTCCGCATCTATCGAGGATCCGGTCATCGTTCCCGCGATCGAGCGCATACCAAAGAGAAGTGGCCCAGGGTCAACCCCGATTGGCTCATTTCCTCCCGTGCCGGCGACAATAAGCTGGCCGCGTGGAGCAAGTCCTCCCAAAAGTGGAGACATGGACTTGCTGTTAGCTGCTGTAGCGAGGATCAATCGGGCGCCACCCAGGGTTTGAAGTGCGGCGACTGGATCTTGAGCATTACTATCAATGTAGTGATGTGCCCCGAGCTTCCTGGCGAGACTTTCCTTTTCTGGTCCGCGAGCAATGGCTGCGACTTGAAAGCCCATGCGCCGCGCAAACTGAATCCCGAGGTGACCGAGCCCACCTACTCCTTGAATAGCAACGAGCTCGCCAGGCCGAGCCTTTGAGTTTCTCAATCCGTTGAACGTCGTCAATCCGGCACAGAGGAGCGGCGCCGCTTCCGTTGATAGAAGATCGTCAGGAATAGCCACGAGCCCAGTCACCTGGGCGATCATTATTTCAGCATAGCCACCGTCGGTAGAAGTTCCCGAAATGGGTTGATTCTGGCAATTGACGAAGTCGCCACGGCGACAGTTTTCGCAATACCCGCAATGGCCACCCATATAACCCACGCCAACTCGCTGTCCCTCTTTCCAACCCTGCACACCGGACCCTATGGCATCGATTCTTCCGATCGCTTCATGACCGGGAACGCGCGGGTATGTTAGTCCAGGAAAACCGCCTTCGACAGTAAGCGCATCGGTGTGGCAAACGCCACAGGCCTCCACGCGGATTCTGACTTGCCCAAAGGCGGGCTCCACGACTGCCCTCTCAACGACTTCCAACTTTCCAGGTTGCGTTACTTGCACAGCCTTATAGGTCCGATTCATACGTTGCCTTTCGTCTTTAGTTTTTCTGCCATTTTGAAAGTTCTCTGGCAATCGCTGCTCCAATTACGCCCGCACCAATAATAATAACGTCGAATACTGGCGAGCCTTTAAGCTTCATAAAGTAAGAGTTCCACGCCGGATTTTTTGATCGAAAGTCACAGTGTGCCGCCTATCATTTGGACGGGCCAATACTGTATTCCTTGCGCTGATCATGCCTTTTCGGCATGATGGGAAGCTACAATGGAACTCCGGCACCTGCGCTATTTTCTAGCAGTAGGTGAAGCATCGAACTTCACCAAGGCCCGCTGCGCAACTTCAAGTCGCACGCGCAATGCCCGAGCGATGAGAGCACCAAAGCCGCTAGTCGGCAAGCTTAAGATGTCCCTTTATTCCGCAGCGATGTGGGCGCCTTTTTCAGCGACGGAGCGTTTCATTAGCAGCACGAGAAACGCGAGCGCGACCGCCACCACGGCAAAGATCAGGAAACAATCGAAATAGGAGAGGGCCGAGGCTTGCTGGGTGCGCAAGTTATCCAGGGACTGCCAAGTCATTTGCTGCGCTGCGGCAGGGTCTCCAGTCTGCTGGAGGAAACCGGGCTGAGCCTGCGCGACGTAGGAGTTCACAGCTGGGTTCAATGGATCGAGATTCTCGTTGAGACGCAGAGCGTGGAATATCTCGCGCCGCTCCGTAATCGTCTGGCCCACTGAAGTCCCTACGCTACCGCCCTCATTGCGAAGCAACGACATGAGTCCGACGGCAGCACCGCGCAGGGAGCGCGGGATATAAAGATAGGCAGCAACATTGATTGGCGCGAACACGAACCCTAAGCCTGCCACCATCACGACGCGTGGCCAGACAACCTGCCCGGGAGAGATATCCAGGTTCAGTTGCGACATCCAGAAATTCCCAGCGGCGACGATGAGCAGTCCGGCGCCGATCAGCCAACGCGCGTCAACGCCGCGACCCAGCAAGGCACCCCCGACGATGATCGCAAGAATGGTAAAAATACCCGCGGGCGACAGCACCAGTCCGGCGTGAAAAGCGTCGTAGCCGAAGAGGGATTCCAACATTGCGGGCAGCTGTGTGCTTGATCCGTATAGGACTCCGAAGGCACAGGAAATGATAATGCATGAAATAGCAAGGTTACGATCCCGCAGTGGCCGGAAATTCACGATCGGACTCGGGTGACGCGTTTCCCAAAAATATAAGCCGGCGCCGCCGAGAAGGAACAAGGCGGCTAATATTTGCACGCGGCCAAAGGCGTCGCTGAACCAATCCCACTCCTGTCCTTTACTCAGCACGATCTCCCAACAAGCCACGGTGAGTACGAGGAGCCCGAGACCGATGGAGTCGAAATTCAGCGGCCGCTTCTTCAACTCCGTTCTTTGGTCGCGCAGATACTCTGGGTCCCGCACCATGAGCCAGCAGAGGAACAGGGCCAGGGCGCCCACCGGGAGATTGATCAAGAAGATCCAATGCCAGGAATATTGGTCGGTGATCCAGCCGCCGAGGGTTGGTCCAATGACTGGAGCGAACAGACCGGCGACGCTGAAGAGGCTCTGCGCGGCGCCCTGCTTCTCAGGGGGGAAGGTATCGAGCAGGATACCCTGGCTGGAAGGTTGGAGGCCGCCTCCGGCGAGACCTTGCATCACCCGGAACAGAATCAGCTGCCCGAGACTTGTAGCCACGCCGCAAAGGGCGGAGCTGATGGTAAAGATCGCGATGGATATCAGCAAGTAGTTACGGCGACCGAGATGTGCAGCTAGCCAGCCGGAGATCGGGAGAATGATAGCATTGGCGGCGAGATAGCTGGTGATCACCCATTCGCTATCGGTAACGGCCGCAGACAGACCGCCGGCAATATAGCGCAGAGCCACATTCGCGATGGTGGTATCCAGCACTTCCATGAAAGTCGGTACGACGACGGCGAGCGCGACGAGCCACGGATTAAAGATCCGCGGGCTGGCCGTTCCGACAGGAACTGAGACGGCAGTCGATCCGGCGTTCATCGGGCGGGCGGCTAACGGTTTGCGGACGGAACTGGTTGGGTAGATTCCTGAAGAAACTTGCCAGCGTTCGGGCCGGTGGGCGCAGTTCTCAAATCCACCGTCGGCGTGACGGAGAGACCAACAAAGAGCGGCAGTTTGTCAGGATCATAGTTCATCACGTCGATCCGGACCGGTAGCCGCTGCACTACTTTCACGAAGTTGCCCGTCGCATTCTGGGCCGGCAACAGCGCCAGAGTGGAGCCTGTGCCCATAGTGAAACCCGAGATTCGCCCTTCGAAGGTCCGTTTGCCGCCGTACATGTCTAACTCAAGGTCGACGCGTTGACCGATGCGCAAATTGCGGAGCTGAGTTTCCTTGAAATTTGCATCTACCCAAATGTCGCGCAGCGAGCGGATGGCCATAAGGCTCTGGCCCACTTGTACGTTGTTGCCAGGGTTTACGTTCCGGCGAGTGACAACGCCGTCGATCTCCGCAACGACTGTGCAATAGCGTAAATTGAGCTTTGCTTGGTCGAGATTCCGTTCTGCCTGCAGCAAGGCTGCTTCGGCCTGTTTCAAGCTGGGCGCTTTCTCAATAACGTCGGCGTAGATTCGGTCGAGATTGCCACCGGGATCACGCTTATAAAATTCATCCAGCGTTTGTTTGGGGGTTTGATCGTATGACGACGCCACGACCCCAAGTTGCGCGGCGCCTTGGATCAGATCCGCCTGAGCTTGGCGAACCGAGGAAAAGGTCTGGTCGAGGTCCGCCGGTACCTCGGTCAGGTTCGTTCCGGCGGGCGGTTGGGCAGGCAGGCCAAGAGCGACGCGCGCCTGATAAACATTTTCCAGTGCCTGCTGGACTTGCGCTCTTGCTACGTCCAGGGCCTCACGTCTTTGATCCCATTCCTCCGCGCTTATCACTTTGGTCGCGAGCAAGCGGTCTGCCCGATCAAACTCTGCCTGAGCCAGCACCAGAGTGGCTTTGCTCTGTTCCCACGTGGCCACCCGCGCCCGCACGAGTTGTATTTGATTATCCACGTCTTCGATCGCGCGGGCCAACTTGAAGCGCTGGCTCCGCATTTGGCCCACCAAACCTCGCACGGCAGCCTGTGCCTCAACCAGGTTGGCTCGAGCGGAATTGACAATCGCTTGGTTGATCGCGACCTGCACTTGATACGGCTCGGGATCGAGTTCTACGAGGACGTCGCCGGTTTTGACGCGGTTATTGTCGTCGACCAGTACACGAGCCACCTGACCGATCACGCGGGGCGCGACGAAGGTTACATAACCGTTCACATACGCGTCATCGGTTGAGACAGTATTCAACGCGTGGATTATTCGCGGGATTCCTACGAAAATCAGCGCCACCGCCACGATCACACCGAGTATGAGCGGCCATCGGCGACGTCTGTGAGCGGGACTAGACGTTGGCTCAGTCGATGTCTCGGGCACCAAAGGTTTGTCGAGCGACGCAGATTTCGATTCTTTGCTGGGCATTGCGGCAATCGACCCTATGCCTGCTTCTTGGCGGTGAAGATCAGTGTTAGTAGTGGCGATTGCATTCATCGTCAACTCTTTTTCTGCTTGTGAGACATTCGCAATATCGGATTCGGCCACGGCGGAAGCTCTGTGGATTCGCAACATGGGTCACGACCTTTAACCATCGAATGTCAGTGATACAGGGATATCCCTCGAGCCTGCACGAGAACTACCTCGTATCACAACAACGTTGCTGCTCATAAATTTTTTTGTTGAACCTCGCTCAGTCGCACACAGTTTGCCGTCGGCCCTTCGGACGGGCCAATACCGTATTCCTTGAGCTGACCATACCTTTTCGGCATAATGGAAAGCCACTAGGGAACTCCGGCATCTGCGATATTTTCTAACGGTTATTTTTGCTTCGCGAATTTTGGGTTATGCGCGATCGCCAGCACCGTCGGGCGGCTTTTTTCGCCGAGAGAGCATTGCATCGGCTCACCCTTGGGACCTGCCCTTCTTCGTCTGGCATCCTTTTTTTGTCAGTCATATTCTCTGCCAGTTGGCCGGCCTATCGTTAGTCCATATGAGGGGATATCATTGTATACGGTATTATGCTGGTACGCGCAACAATTGCCTTTGTCGTTTTAGTTGCCCTCTGAACAATTTCTGCTTAGCTGAGAATCAGCGCATAAGTGTAATTACACCTCATGCCAGAGGAAATTCGTAAAAGATTGCATGCGCCCCAGCTTGACCCCTGCGTCCATTCTCAGATTCACAGATCAGTGACAAGACTTTTCCCCCTTTTGTCTCCCGAGAACACCTTAGATCAGGGACAGCGCCTAAGTCGTCCGGCTCGCTGCTCGAGTTTTTCTTTCTGGCTCGGTCAATAGCTCCCCAGGACCGTTGGTGCTAGCGCGGCAAAACAGCTCCATACTGCGCTTATTACAAAGACGGATCCGCATCGTACGAATCAGAATACGTACAACGGTGAACAACAGTGAGGATCGCGTGTCTTGAGCCAACCTTTCGGTGGAATCCTTGGAATTTTGGATCTCTTCGGTCACGACCGCGCGTTCGCTACTGAATTGTCCATTGCTGTTCTCCGTGCACCACAATTTTGACTGGCTCTTTCGTTTTTAGTTGTCCTCGCAGGAATTTGTGTTTAATTGAGCATTAGTCAGTGTATTTACACTTAAAGCAAGAAGAAATTCATAAAAGAATTCCTGCGCCCTCGCCGGCCAACTGAGCCACACGGTCCTAGCCGAGAAGGTCGGCATGGAAAAACGTAACCCGCGCGATTACGCGCAAGAATGGAACCTACTTATGCCTCTCGCTCGCATTGACCTCATCCAAGGCAAGTCGTCCGATTACAAAAAAGCCATCGGTGAAGTAATTTACGAAGCGATGCTCGCAATCTTGAAGGTGCCCACCAATGACCGTTTCCAGGTGATCACAGAGCATCCAGCCGAAGGTTTCCTATTTGATCCCACTTATCTCGACATTCAGCGATCCAGCGATTGCATATTCATCCAATTGACGCTCAACGAAGGGCGAACCGTCGAACAGAAACAACGCTTTTACAAAGCGGTAGCAGATGGTCTTTACCAACGTCTTTCTCTGAGGCGCGAGGATGTATTTATCAGCTTGGTCGAGGTCACTAAGGAAAACTGGTCGTTCGGTAACGGTGAAGCTCAATATGTGACCGCGCCCCAATGACTTCTGGAGCACATGACTATCGATCTCAAAGAAAAGAACGCCCCTGCCGGAATGGCCGCAGAAGATCCAGATACGGGCATTAAAATTTACCTCCGGGAAATCGGGCAGATCCCGCTGCTGACCCCGCAAGAGGAGATTGATTTGGCCGCGCGCATCAAGAAGGGCGACCGAGAAGCGCGAGCGCTTATGATC
>WNFN01244032.1_pt2 | contig 12151 bp, 10 predicted proteins | sample 5400161 | NCBI WGS metagenome assembly WNFN01 (sample SAMN13153353, study PRJNA577476) | soil metagenome | isolation source: 80 cm saprolite on Douglas fir-dominated hillslope | place: USA:California | collected 2013-09-17
GGCAGGCGCGCTGACGATCCGAAAGTGGAACGCTTGCCGAGCAAAGAGCCGCTTGCTACCGTGAATGCGGACGCCATCGTGTCGCCGTGGGCCGGCAGGCGCATCCTAGTGGTGGAAGACGAGCCGACCGTGGCCCGGCTGATCGGCGACGTGCTCGAAGATGAAGGGCTGCGCGTGGACGTCCTGCTCGATGGACGCGAGGCGCTGCAACGCGTGAGTCAGGAAAGCTACGACCTGGTGGTCTGCGACATGAAAATGCCGCAGCTCGATGGCGAGCATTTCTACCAGACGCTTGCGCGCGCAAACAATCCGGTGCGCGGGCGGTTTCTCTTCGTGACCGGGGACGTGCTGGCGGCGCACACACGCGACTTCCTGGAACGGAACCGCCTGCCGCATCTGGCAAAACCTTTTCGGGTCGAGGAGCTTACGGAAAAGATACGAAGTGTGCTCGCCGAGGTCGGCTCGCGGGAGACGCCGCAGGCCCCGGCAGCAAGAAGCAATGCAGCGAGGCCATAAATGATTCGGGTCACGGAACAAACCATTTTGCTGGTCAGCGATGACGCGGAGTTGTGGGCCGCGGCACGCCGGGAATTTGAGGCCAAGGAAGAAGGGCTGCGCGTCACGACGGTGAGCACGCTGGACGCCGCCCGCCGCATCATGGAGGACGCGGCTCCCACGGTGATTCTGTTGGAGGAGAGATCGGTCATGGCCGAAAGCGAAGGAGGGCTGGGCAAAGTGCCGCGACTGAGCACCGTGGTGTCCGCGCTGGCGGTACACGCACCGGTCGTGGTGATGGGCGCCGCCGGTCACCAGAGAGAGCTGGACACCCTGGTGGCCGCCGGGGCCGCGGACTTTGTGGAGCATGGAGGCCGCTGCCTTCCCATGGCCCTGGAACGTGTGGAACGGCGGTTACAGCACGCGCAGCAGGTGGCCAGCAAAGCGAAGGAGTTTGTGGCGGCAGCGAAAGCCGCGAGCGGCGAGGGCTTCGGCGAAATCCTGCGCCACGAGATGAATAATCCGCTTACGGGCATTCTGGGGAATGCGGAGTTGTTGCTCGCGGAGGTGCGGCGGAAGAATGATGGCAAGCTTCCGCACGGCGGACAGCAACGGCTGGAAACCATTGCCGCGCTGGCGGTGCGGTTGCGCGAGACGGTGCGGCGGCTCAGCGAGCAGTGGGAAGCGCGGCAGCGGTGAGACAGTTATTCGTTGTTGGTTCTTAGTTGTTAGTTTGAACCCTCAGTATTCAGCGCTCAGCTGTCAGTGATCAGCTTCCAACTTGAGATCTCGCATTTCGCGGGTAGGCTTCGCACTGGACCAAAAAACTGACGCCGGCGCGGCGGCTCAGCGAAGCCGAAGCATCGAGCGCGGTTGACTTCCAACCAAAAACTAACAACTAACAACACATAAGTCGGTGCGTCGCTCGTTGTCCACACCAAAGATTCTTGCGCGCAGAATTCACGATCGGGAGAACATCAGGCGCCGCCGTACCGGGCAAAGAAATCCAGAACGCGGCGGCGGAATTCGGCGGGTTCGTAGCCGAGGGCGGCGGTGTGGAAAGCGCGGGGCACGATCCACATTTGCTTGGGACCGATCGCGGCATCGTAAATTCGTTTGGTGTGGCGGCACGGAAGCGCGACATCTTCGGCGTCGCAGATCAGGAACACAGGAAACGCGCGGGCGGCCACGGCTTTTTCCGGCGAAACTTCCGCGGCGGGAAAGCCCGCCAGCGATTCACCTCGATAAAGCATCGTCCAGGTTCCAGGAGCAAGCCACGTTTTGCCGAGCCACGGGTAGCGCCGCAGACCCGCGTAATCGTAGGCCGCCTCGCGAAGATTGGCGAAAGACGCTTCGGCCACCACCGCTTCGATGCGCGGCTCGACAGCGGCGGACTGCAGCGCGATGCCCGCCCCCATGGATTCTCCCAACACGAAGAGATGCCGGGGATGCTCGGAAGCCTCAAGCGCGTCCACGATGGCGTGCGTGTCGTTGCGTTCGAGCCAGCCGTAGGTGGCCATGGGGCCTTCACTGGCGCCGTGGGCGCGCGCGTCCATCATCGTGACGTTGTAACCGGCGAGAAGCAGGATGCGCGCGTGCTCAAGAACGCCGAAGCGATTATCGGCGACGCCATGAAAAAGGAGAACCCAGCTGGAGCCGGGATTGGCGGCGCGCACTTTCCAGCCGCGCAGAAGAACGCCGTCCGAAGCGCGAACGTCGAACTCTTCGCGGTGCACGTGAATCTGCGTGAAGGTGGCGTCCGCATCGCGAATCAGGTCGGGTGTGAGTGCCCGGCGAATGGGATGCAAGAAGGAGGGGCTGACCAGCCAGCCACCGACTGCGGCGAGGGTCGGCGGGAAGAGCAGGATAATCAGGGCAATGCGGAGCGGGCGTCGCATGGCTTTCCTTGTCGCTTGCGCGATTACTACTGTATTGCACGACTATGTTGCGCGATCACTATAAGATACGCGTCCGGCTTGTCTTTCGTTCCTGTGCCGGAGGTTGCCCGCTGGCGGAAGCGTGAGCCGGAGCTACGGTCCCAGGGCTGGCTAACCCCCACCCACCCGGGTGTTTTGGAAAAAGAGGCTGCAAGTGATTGAAAACAATAGGCGCGGCCTCAAAAAAGAGGGCAAAGAGGCGGCAAGCAACTGAAAGTGAACAACTTAACCAAGGAAGGAGGCCCGGGCGTTGCAGGCGCGGATTCTTGCACGCGTGTTCTTTTGTAACTACCTATTTAAAAAGGACTTAAGTGAGAAGAGCCCGCCTCGGAAGGCGGGCGTTACAGTTCCAGTCGCGGGCCCGTACTCGACGGTGCTTCGCGTTGCCTGCAGCCGCGCTACTTGAGGAGTTCGTTGGCATAGCGGACCGGCACCGCCAGGTTGGAGCCGCCGAAGTCCTTCAATATGGCAAAGTTCACGCCAATTACTTTGCCGCTACGGTTAAAGAGCGGGCCGCCGGAGCCTCCGGAAGTGGTGGCGGCGTCGTAGACGATTTTGTCTTGCAGGACATCGCCGATGTGGCCTTGCGTTGTGGTGGGCCGGATCAGCTGCTGGGAGGCGAGTTGGGAAACGATGCGGGTGACGTTATCGCTGTTGTCGGAAATCTTGTGGGCCACATCGGATCCGGCGCGCGCCAGGATGCCCTCGATGCCGGTGGGATAGCCGATGAGCACCACGGGATCCCCCGTGACACTGGCGTCCCGGCGCGGGTCAAGTTCGAGAAGGGTCGAGTGCGGCGGAGCGGGGACCTCTAACTTGAGGGTAGCGACGTCAGCCTGCGGTGAAATGCGGTCAACTTTGGCGGAAAGACCCTCGGCGCTTCCGGGGAAGTACGCTTTGTAGGACAAAACGTAGGCCGCGGCGCCGTGATCGATAAGTTCTTTCAATTCATCGTTGTTCCACCAGGGCTCCGCGACGTGGTGATTGGTGACGATGGTTCCGTCGCGGCGGACGAGAAAACCGGTACCAAAGATGTCAAGCTGTAGATGGGGCCCCGCACCTCCGGCATCGAGCTGAACCCGGCCTTGGTCATCCACTTGCGGTTTGCCGAGGGAATCGACCACGATCTGAATGGGCTTTCCGGTTTGCTTGTCGAGAAACTCCACCACGACGTGCAGCAAGCAAACGCTGGGACCGTAATTGTGAACGATGGTTTCGGCGATTTTGCCTTCGTTTTCCAAGAGCTTGAGGCGATTCTGGGTTTCTTGCAGCTGCTGGCGGAGCGGGTCGGCGTCGCTGGCCGGGGCGGTGGCCATTTTTTTGCGGAGATCGTCGGATTTGGCTTTCAGGGAATCGCGCGCGGCGGAATCGGTTCGGGCTTGAGCATCGAGTGACGTGCGCACTTGATCGGCGCGGCGGAACAGCTCGCCTTGCTGTCCCAGGCCGTAATTCAAGCGGGCAATTTCCGCCTTGAGCTGGAGGGTATCCTTGCGGCTGGAATGATTGGAAACGCCCATGAATACGGCCGCGAGTACAGCCGCAGCGCTGAGCACAAAAATGGCGGGGATCAGCCAGAAGCGGCGTTTTGTGACGGCGCCGCCGCTGAGAGACTCCACCGCGAGGTCGGCGAGATTTTCCCGCTGCGCGGCATACTTCAGCATGGTCTTGAGGTCTTCTTCGGGCTGGCGTTCGCGGAACTGCGTGCGGATTCTGGCGGCGAACTCGACAGCGTCGAAAGGAAAGGAGATGACGTCGTCGGCGCCGAGGTCCAGAGCCCGAGCGCGCTCCAGCGCGCCGCCTTGAATGACCATCAGGATCTTGACGGGCCGCGTGTCCGGGCGGGATTTGAGCTGGCTGATCAGGCCGCAGCAGCTTAGGTCCGAGGGCGTGGCTTCGGTGACCAGCACTTCCGGAGAGAGCGCCAGGACTTGATCGACAGTCAGGCCATGCTCCGTGGCGATTTCATAGCCTTCCGCAGAGAGGGCGCTGTTGACCGCGCTGAGAGCTTCGGTACCGAGACTAAGAAGAAGAACGCGCATCGCCATACCTTATCATTTCGCCGTCGTGCGTGCCGATGCTGCGAATCGTTTGATGATTCAGGGGGCCTGTGCGATAGAGCGAATTCTTAGGTCTAGTCGGGCGCGGCGGCGGGGGTGCGGTGCGGCGCGAATCTTACCTCACTGCCACCGTTCGTCGGGTCCGTCCGGACGCCAAGCATGTAGCGCCGCGGAAGCGTGGCGATGGCGGGGGCAGATTTCGCAGCAGCGCTGGTTTTGGAGTGATGACTCCCTGAGTGGGCCCCCCCTCCCCCGGTTTTTCATAAGTGTTCATTCTAAAGGTAGTTAAAGTGCTTTGTTTTGATACACTTTTGCAAGTGTTGATTCTAAATAACTTGCATAGCGCCGAAGAGAAGGAGGTTAGGTGGCTGCGAACGCCGCGAAACAGGATCCTAAGAGAGACAGAGAAGCGGAAAGCGCAAGAATCTACGGCTCGGAGTATACCACGGCACTTACTTTTTTTTCAAACAGAAAATAGAGGTCAGGAGCGGAAGAGGACGGACTCGCGCTGGAAGGTTTTGAAGGCGAGGAAGAGGGCGCCGCCGGCGTAGACACAGGTGGAGACGAAGATGAGGGCGATGGAGTTCCAGTGGTAGGTGCCGGCGATGATCTCTTTGCAGACCAGGCTGGTGTTGAGAATGGGGATGAGCGCGAGCTTGGGAGTGAGCTCGACGCCGGGCATCACCGAGGCGACCGCGGGAATGACGATCAAGAACGTCATGGGCGTGAGGTAGCTCTGGGCTTCTTTATAGCTCTTGGCGAATAGGGCGATGGTCATAAGCACGGCGGAGAAGAGGAAAGCCAGGGGCAGAGCCATGAGAAACACGGAGACAACAGAGAGCAGGCCGAGGTTCAGGGCGAGGGTTGGGCCGCCGCTGGAGGAATTCATCAGGTTGGTGTGGCCGAGAATGGCGAATGAGCCGCCCATAGAAATGACGGAAAGGATGGCAGTGGCCAAGGAAGCGGAGAAGACGAGCAGAAATTTTCCGCAAACCAAATCGAGGCGGGAAATAGGGCTGGACAGGATGGTCTCCATGGTGCCGCGTTCTTTTTCTCCGGCGGTGAGGTCGATGGCGGGATACATCGCGCCGGTCATGCAGAGAATGATGACGGTGTAGCCGATGAAGCTGCCGAAGGTGGCGCCGCTGACTTTTTCGGGAGGGGCGACGTTTTCCTGCTTGATGGTGAAGGGAGACAGGACCGAGGCGGGAAGATTTTTTGCGGCCAGGCGGTCCCTCACGACGGTGTCGCGATAGTCCTTGAGGAATTTTTCGAGGCGGTTGGCTCCGAAAGAGGATTTCATCTCGCCGTCATAGAAATAGATTTTGACGGTTTCGGATTCATTTGTTTCCAGTGACTTTTCGAAATCCTTGGGAATCTCGACGGCCGCGCGAATGTCTTTGTTGGAAATCTGATCCTTCCAGTTGGGGGCGTAGGGAACGATCTCCAGGGCGTCGAGCTTGCGGATGCTGGCGAGCAGCTGAGGAGAATCGTCGCCGCCCAGAATCATGATCTTGGGCGTTTCTTTCTCGGCCTTGCCGACCATGACTACGGCGAGGGCGCTGAATCCAACCATCATCACGGGAAACAGAAACAGCGGGACGAGGACGGTGGAGATGAGGGTGCGGCGGTCGCGCACCCACTCGGTGAACTCTTTGCGGTAGACGATGCCGACGGCGCGGAGGTTCATGGCGCTAGGCCTCCACCTTGGATTGAAGCGGGTCGACGATTTTGACGAAGATTTCCTCGAGGTCTTGCTCGGTATATTTTTCGCGCAACTGGGCGAGGGTGCCTTCGGTCAGAAGCCTGCCGTCGTGAATGATGCCGATGACGTCGCAGAGCTTTTCGACTTCGCTCATGATGTGCGTGGAGAAGATGACGGTCTTGCCGCGGTCGCGGCATTCACGGATGAAGGTGGTGATGGTGCGAGCGGTCATGATGTCGAGGCCGAGGGTGGGCTCGTCGAAGATCATCACCGGGGGGTCGTGGACCAGGGTGCGGGCGATGGAAGTCTTCTGCTTCATGCCGGTGGAAAGCTTGTCGCAGCGGCGGTCGCGGAAGGAGTTCATATCGAGGCGATTGAAAATGACGTCGAGGCGATTTTTGAGGGTGGCTTCGTCGAGACCGTTGAGGCGGCCGAAATATTCTACGAGTTCCTGAGCGGTGAGGCGGGGGTAGAGCGCTGTGGCGGTGGAAAGAAAGCCGACGTTGGCGCGGACTTTTTCGGGATGCTCGACGACGTCGTAGCCGCAGACGAGGGCGGTGCCGTCGGTGGGCTCGAGAATGGTGGCGAGCATGCGCAGGGTGGTGGTTTTGCCGGCGCCGTTGGCGCCGAGCAAGCCATAGATGCGGCCGGGCTCGCAGCGGAAACTGACGTTATCGACGGCACGGATTTCGCCGCGCTTTTTGTCGTGGAAGCGTTTGGACAGGCCACGAGCCTCAATCATTGACGACCCATCGCAGAGTGCTCCCGGAGCGCACCGATGCGCCGTCCAAGTGTACTACGCGCGGAGAAGAGGAAACATTGCAGTCGAGTCATGGACCAGGCAGCTTGTGACGCGGTTTTGGGGGACGACATCCAATAGATTGGGCGCAGAGACGGTGGCACGCACCGGCATCCCGGAACAGGCGAGAAAGCATCCATCGAGAGGGAAAGTCGCTAGGGGAAGATCTGGAGCTATTGGTAGAATCAGTTACTTCGGCGCACTCCGGGCGGGGGCCAGCAAGCCATGCATATACAATAGGATTTCGTTTCAGGCAGAGTGTGCTCGGGGGTTGAACCGGGCGGGTTGTGCTGGAGCAGATAGAGAGAAATGGATCGCCGGCTGCGAAACCGCATTTTGATGTTCCTGGTGCTCGCGCTCATCGTTATCGTTGCGTTGGTGTGGCTGACCGGACGGCAGCCGGTGGCGAAAATATCCGCGGTGACGCCGGTGCAGGGTAACCTGGTTTCGTCGATCTCCAGCAATGGAAAAGTGGAACCGATCGGGCCATTTGTGATGCGCGCGCAATTGGACACGTTCGTCGAGAAGATCAGCGCGGTGGAAGGGCAGCAGGTGAAGAAAGGGCAGTTGCTGCTGGAATTGAACGTGAAGGATGCGGCGGCGCAGCTCGCGGAAGCACGTTCGAAGCTTTTGCGGGCCGAGGACGATTTGCGCGCGGCGAAAGCCGGCGGACGATCGGATGACGCGGCGAGAACGGAAGGCGCGCTGGCGACGGCGGTAGCGCTGCGGGATCGTTTGCAGCGGAATCACGATGCGCTGGAGCGGCTGATTGCGCAACAGGCGGCGACCAAGGAGGAATTGGCCGCGAACGATTTGGAGTTGGCGAAAGCACGAGCGCAGGTGACGCAACTGGCGGCGGCGAAGCAGGAGTTCGAGCGCGGAGTGAAGCTGGATGCGAATCGCGCGTCGCTGCAGGTGGAGCAATTGCGCAGCGAAGTGGCGGCGCTGGAGGAAAAGGTGCGGGGCGGGCGCATTGTGGCTCCCGAGAATGGGACGCTGTATTCGCTGCCGGTGAGGGCGGGCGAATACGTGAAGGTGGGCGAGCTGCTGGGGGAAATGGCGGATTTGCACAAGGTGCGGGTGCGGGCGTTTATTGATGAGCCGGAACTGGGCGGCCTGGAGCCGGGCGAGCAGGTGCGCATCACCTGGGACGCGCTGCCGAACCGCACGTGGATGGGGAAGACGCAGGTGATTCCGAAGCAAGTAGTGCAGCGGCAGGCCCGCAGCGTTGGCGAATTGCTGTGCGAAGTGAACAACGACAAGCTGGAGCTGCTGCCAAATATTAACGTGAACGTGAGAATCAATTCGCGGGAACGCATCGGTGTTTTGACGGTGCCGCGCGGCGCGGTGGAAGCGGAGAATGGGCGCAGGTTCGTGTTCGTGGTGTTGCGCAACGCGCTGGGCGTGGGAAAGGCAAGGCTGGAAAAACGGGAAATTCACGTGGGGATTGCGGACGCGACGAATTATGAAGTGACCGGCGGATTGAGCGAGGGCGAGATGGTGGCGCTGCCCGGGGACGTGGACTTGAAAGACGGCATGGCGGTGAAGATTGTGAATACGGATGCGAGTTACATCCGGGGCCGAACGGATGCGAATTAGATTGCTGCTGCTCGCGGCTGCGCTGATGACGGGCGCCGCGATCGGCGCGGAAACCATTCGGCAGGACGAGAGCCTGAAGGCGGGCCTTGAGGCGTACGAAGCGAGCGAGTACGCGAAGGCGGCGCAACTCCTGCAGCAGGCGGCGGCGCAGAATCCGAGGAGCGGCGAAATCCATTTGCTGCTGGCGAAAACATATTATGAGTCGCAGCAGCACGATGCGGCGATTGCGAGCGCGGAGAAAGCGGTGGCGATCGATCCGCGGAGTTCGGTGTACCACGAATGGCTCGGCAAGGTGTATGGCGAGAAGGCCGATCACGCGGGAATGTTCTCGGCGTTGTCGCTGGCGAAAAAAACGCGCCGGGAATTCGAGAAGGCCGTGGAACTCGATCAAAAGAATTTCTCGGCGCAGCAGGCGCTGATTGAGTTTGATTGCAGCGCGCCGGCGATTGCGGGAGGCGGGGAAGACAAAGCGCGAACGGAGATTGCGAGGCTGGCCGCGATGGATGCCGCCGAGGGCCATTACGCGGCGGGGAATTGCCGGCGTCAGAAGAAGGATTTTGCGGCGGCGGAGGCAGAGTTCGACAAGGCGCTGGAGAATCATCCGAAATCGGCGGACCTTATCTATGACATCGGGGATTATGGGGTGAAGCACAGCCAGCCGGAGCGGCTGTTGGCGGTGGCCGATGCGGGCGAAGCGGTTGCACCGGGTGATTTGCGCGGAAAATATTACCGCGCGGTGGCCCTAGTTCTGAAGAAGGAGCGGCCGGACGAGGCCGAGGTGCTGTTGCGGGAGTATGTTGAACGGGCGCCGGTGCGGAACGACTATCCGCATCGAGGGAGCGCGCACGAGTGGCTGGGGCGGCTGTATGAGGATGAACACAAGACGCAGGCGGCCATCGAGGAATACGAAGCGACGCTCAAGCTGGAGCCGAAAAACAAGAACGCACGGGAAGCGTTGAAGCGACTGAAGAAGAGCGGAGGATTGGGAGGCTGAGGGCCGGGCGATGATGGATTTGCGGGAAACGTTGTCGGTGGCGATTGACGCGCTGCGGGGGAACAAGCTGCGCGCGATTTTGACGTCGCTGGGCGTGATTATCGGGAGCGCTTCGATCGTGCTGGTGGTCACGGTGGCGCTGACGAGCCGGAAATTCGTGCTCAGCCAGATTGAAGCCACAGGTTCGAACCTGGTTTGGGCGGAGCTCGTGCGCGCCGGCGCGAAGGGACAGCCGTTGAGTTACGAGCTGACGCTTGACGACATGGAAGCGGTGAAGGCATCCATTCCTGGCGTGGTAGAGGTTGCCGGCGCCCGCGAGCTGCCGATGACCATCATCGTTGGCGGCGTGGAACGCCCGGTGACGCTTATCGGGGTAACCGAAGGTTTTCAAACCATCCGCCGTCTGGTGATTATGCGCGGAAGGTATTTCGATTCCGCGGACATGGAAACACGAAGCAAAGTTTGCCTGCTAACGAAGGAGGTTTCCGATCGCGTTTTCGGGTTAGAAAATCCTATCGGCGGAACGATCCGCATGGGCGAGCTCACCTTCACCGTCATCGGTGTCTTCCGTGAGCGCGTGGCTACTTTCGGCCTCTCCGAAATCCAGAAAGAGTCCGTAATTATTCCTCACACCCTGATGAAATACTATGCATCCGGAAGACGTGCCCGGGGGGCGGCACCAGATGGAACGATTGTTGCGTAGCCGTCATCCAGCCGAGGCGGAGTACGACGTGCAGACGCTTGCAGCGATTTTGAGCGCGGCGAAAAACATCTCGCTAGCGCTGACCATTGTATTGCTGGTGGTCGCTTTCATCGCGCTGCTGATCAGCGGAATCGGAATCATGAACATCATGCTGGTGACTGTGACGGAGCGGACCCGGGAGATCGGCATTCGCAAAGCGATTGGGGCGGCGCATCGGGAGATTCTTTATCAATTTTTGATTGAGGCGTTTTTGATTAGCGGGGGCGGGGCGGTGCTGGGAATTTTGATTGGGCTGGCGATTCCGGTGATCATCCAGCTGCTGCTGCCGGGAAATCTGCGCGTGCCGATTTCGGGGATCAGCGTGATGATCGCGTTTGGGGTTTCGTGTTCGACGGGGCTCTTCTTCGGGTATTTGCCGGCAAACCAGGCGGCGCGGCTGCAGCCGATTGAATCGCTGCGGTACGAATAGCCTGCGGTTTCCGGCGCAAAGCCGGCCCGTGTTTCAAAACTTCGGACAGGCGAAACTGCCGGACTCCTAAGGATGCGCGGATGATGAGAACAGCAGCTACGAAATCCAGGATGAAAGTTTGGCTCGCCGTTGTGTGCGCCGGAGCGCTGGTAACGGCGAGCGCGCCGGCGTTCGCGCAGAACGCGGGGCAGGCTCCGGCCGCCAGCGCCGGCGCGGCTGCGGTGCAATTGACGCTGAAGCGGGCGATTGAACTGGCGCTGCAAAATAGCAAGGACATTCAAGTTGCCAAGCTGCAAGCGAGCCTGGCGAACCGCTCGGCGATGATCACCCGCTCGCAATTCTTGCCCAATCTTTACGCCGGGTCGGGCGCCGGGTACACCTTCGGGATTCCGGAAACTCCCGGAGGGCGCGCGCCAGCGCTGTTTAATGTGACGTACACCGAGCAGGTTTTCAATGAGCCTCTGCGCGGAGAAGGCAAAGAGCTGCAGGAACAAGCCAAGTCACAGAAGATTTTTTTGGAGGACGCGAGGAATCGAGTGATTGTGACCACTGCGGCCGCTTACCTGGAGCTGGGAATGGTGCGGCATTCGCTGGAGCTTTTGCGCAAGGAGCAAGAGAGCGCGGAGAAAATTCTGGCGGTGACGCAGCAGCGGGAAAAAGAAAACTTCGAGCTGCCCGTGGCGGTGACCAAGGACCAGCTTACAAAAGCACGCGTGGTGCAGAGGGTTTTGCAGCTCGAGGGGCGCGAGGATGAGTTGGAAGTTTTGCTGCGCAGCGAAACCGGGCTGGAAGCGAACACAGCGATCGAGGTCACGCCGGAAGATCTGCCGGGCGTGGCCGAGCAAGAGGGAGCGAACCTGGTGGCCATGGCGCTGCAAGGTAACGTGGCGCTGCGCGTGGCGGAGTCGGACGTGCGCGCCAAGGAGTTTCGCTTGACCGGGGAGAAGCGCGGATACTATCCGACGCTGGAGCTGGTGAGCGTGTACAGCTTGCTGGCCAAATTCAACAATTACGAACAATTCTTCAGGGTGGGTTCGTTTCAGCGCAACAATCTCAACGCGGGCGTCCAGGCGCAAGTGCCCATCTTCAGCCCGCAAGTGAAAGCCAACATCGCGCTGGCGCAGGTGAATCTGGACGTCGCCAAAGCCGCATTGGCGAACAAGAAAAACGAAGTCAGCGCGGCAGTGCGCGTAAAGACGCGGCGCTTGCGCGAGCGCGACGCCGCAAAAGAAGTCGCTCGCCTGGAGCTGCAACTCGCGCAGCAAAACCTCACCGTGCTGCAATCACAATTCGGTGAAGGCCGCATCAACGTGCGTGAAGTCGAAAAAGCTCGCCTCGAGGAAAGCGACAAGTGGATGGCCTATCTCGACGCCAATTTCCAGCGCCAGCAGGC
>WNFN01025969.1_pt1 | contig 12143 bp, 11 predicted proteins | sample 5400161 | NCBI WGS metagenome assembly WNFN01 (sample SAMN13153353, study PRJNA577476) | soil metagenome | isolation source: 80 cm saprolite on Douglas fir-dominated hillslope | place: USA:California | collected 2013-09-17
CGGCAGGACCGCGATCGTCACCGGTGCGGGAAACGGCCTGGGCCGGGCGGAGGCGATCGCGCTGGCCCGGGCCGGGGCGCGGCTCGTGCTGGGCGACGTGAACGGCCCCGCCGTGCACGCGGTGGCCGACGAGATCGCCGCGGCCGGCGGCCAGGCGGTGGCCTGCGTTGGTGACATCGGCGACTGGGCGACCGGCGAGAGCCTGCTGGCCGCCGCTCTCGACACGTTCGGGACCCTGGACGTCCTGGTGAACAACGCCGGCGCGCTCCGCGACCGGATGATCTTCTCGATGTCCGCCGATGAGTGGGACCTCGTGCTGCGGGTTCACCTGCGCGGCCACTTCATGACCACCCGCCTGGCCACGGCCCACTGGCGGCAGGCCAGCAAGCAGGCCGGCGGCCCGGTCTACGCGCGGATCGTGAACACCTCGTCGGAGGCGTTCCTGCTCTGCTCCCCCGGCCAGCCCAACTACGTGGCGGCCAAGGCGGGGATCGCCGCCCTCACGGTCGCCACCGCGCGCGGCTGCGCCCGCCACGGCGTGCGCGCCAACGCGATCTGCCCGCGGGCCCGCACCGACATGACCGCGGACCTGCTGGGCGCCCCGCCCGAGGGCGCGGTGGACCCGCTGGCCCCGGATCACGTGGCGCCGCTGGTGGTGTACCTGGCCAGCCCGGCGGCGGCGGGGATCAACGGCGAGGTGTTCGTGGTGCACGGCGGGGTCGCCGCGGTGATGGAGCCCCCCCGGATCCGGGCCACGTTCCTGGCCGCCGACCACGGCTCGGCCGACGGCATGTGGACGCTGGAGTCGGTCCACCGGGCGCTGGCCCCGATGTCCGCCGCCGCCGACCCCGCCGCGCCCGGCTTCGCCTGCGAGGACACAATGGCCCTCGCCGCCGAGACCATAGGCTTCCCGCGCGAGGGGAGCGCCGGGTGAAACAACGCGACCGGGTGGCGATGACCGAGCACGAGGTGGCCGACCTGCTCGCGGGGTCGCGCAAGGTCCAGGTCGCTACCATCAACCCGGACGGGACGCCACACCTGGTCACGATGTACTACGCGATGCGCGACGGGCGGATCACCTTCTGGACCTACCGGACCTCCCAGAAGGCGCGCAACCTGGCCCGCGACCCCCGGCTGACCTGCCTGGTCGAGACCGGGAACCAGTACTTCGACCTGCGCGGGGTGCAGGTGCAGGGCGTGGCCCGGTGCGTCGAGGAGCCGGACGCCGTGCGCGACATCGGCCTCCTCATCGCGGCCGGGATGGGGGGCCTCGCCGGGTCCGGCCCGGGATCGGACGCGCTGGAGCAGTATGTGGCGCACGCCGCCCGCAAGCGGGTCGGGTACATCGTGGAGCCGCAGCGGATCAGCGCCTGGGATCACAGCAAACTACTCGCGGAGCTTGCTCCGCGGCGGGGGGTTGAAGGGGGGTCGTCCCCCCTAGGGCAAACACAGGTGCCGTCCGCGTGAGCGAGGTCAGGGATGCTGGCTGCTCACCGAGACCACCTCGCCGGTCAGGTAAGAGGCGTAGTCGCTGGCCAGGAACACGATGACGTTGGCCACCTCCCACGGCTGCGCCGCGCGGCCGAACGCCTCCCGCGCGGCCAGGTCGGCGAGCAGTTCCTCGCTCGTCACCTTGGCCAGGAACGGATGCGTGGCCAGGCTCGGCGCCACCGCGTTGACCCGGATGCCGTGCGCGGCCACGTCCATGGCCGCGCACCGGGTCAGCGCCATCACCCCCGCCTTGGCCGCCGCGTAGTGCGCCTGGCCCGGCTGCGCCCGCCAGCCCAGCACCGACGCGTTGTTGACGACGGCCCCGCCGTGCCGTGCCGCCGAGCCCGGCGTTGTTGATCAGCACGTCGATGCGCCCGAACCGCCGCACCGCCCCGGCCACCAGCGCCTCGACCTCGCGCTCCTCGGTAACGTCGCAGGGGGCCGACCACACCCGGCCGCCGTCCGCCTCGGCGAGCTCGTCGTGGATCTCGGCCAGCCGGGCCTGGTGCCGGTCGCTGACCGCCACGCTGGCCCCCTCGTCCAGGCAGCGCCGGGCGGTCGCCGAGCCGATGCCGGTGCCGGCCGCGGCGGTGATGACCACGACCTTGCCGGCCAGCAGGTCGTGTCCCGGCGGGGCGGTGAGCGTCACGTGCGCCAGTATCTCCCGCGGCCGCCCGGCCATACAGCCGCGGGCCGGAGCAACTAGTGGATCTCACCATCCCTGCGGCCGTGGCGAGCGCAGCCCGTGAGTTCGGCGACGTTACGGCCGTGGCCGAGCCGGGCGGGCCGCGGCTGAGCTATGCCGAGCTCCACGAGCGGGTCGCCGCCATCGCCGGAACGCTCGTCGCCGAGGGGATCGCGCCGGGAGACCGGGTCGCCCTCTGGTCGCCGAACACCCACCACTGGGTGCTCGCCGCGCTCGGCACGCTCTACGCCGGAGCGACGCTGGTCCCGGTCAACACCAGGTTCACCGGTCCGGAGGCGCTGGATGTGGTGAGCCGCAGCGGCGCCCGGGCGCTGATCGTGGCCGGCCGTTTCCTCGGCACCGACCGGCTCGCCGCGCTCCGCGCCGCCGCCGTCGAGGAAACCCTGCAGACCAGTCATAACGTAACGGCCGCGGGCCGCGGCGGTCACTCCCGAGCAGGTCAGCGACATCATGTTCACCTCGGGCACTACGGGCCGGAGCAAGGGCGCGATGAGCGCGCACCGCCAGTCGCTGGCCGTGGCCCGGGCCTGGGCCGAGTGCGGCGGCCTCACCAGCGCCGACCGCTACCTCGTGGTCAACCCGTTCTTCCACACGTTCGGCTTCAAGGCCGGAATCCTCGCCTGCCTGGTCAGCGGGGCCACACTGGTACCGCAGGCGGTGTTCGACGCCGAGCGGGCCATGGCGCTGATCGAGGCCGAGCGGATCACCGTGTTCCCCGGCGCCCCCACGATCTACCAGACGATCCTCAATCACCCCGCGCGGCCCGCCCGCGACCTGTCCAGCCTCCGGCTCGCGGTCACCGGCGCGGCGACCGTTCCGGTCGCGCTGGTCGAGCGGATGCGGACCGAGCTCGGCTTCGACACGGTGCTCACCGCCTACGGGCTGACCGAGGCCGTCGTGGCGACGATGTGCCGGCCGGGCGACGACCCGCATACCGTGGCGCATACCTCGGGGCGCGCCACCGCGGGCTTCGAGGTGCGGGTGGCCGGCACCGGCGGCCGCGCGCCCGATCCCGGCGAGATCCTGCTCCGCGGGCCGAACGTGATGCTGGGCTACCTCGACGACCCGGCCGCGACGCGCGCCGCCATCGACGCCGACGGCTGGCTGCACACCGGCGACATCGGCCGTCTCGACCCGCGCGGGTACCTGACCATCACCGACCGGCTCAAGGACATGTACATCTGCGGCGGGTTCAACGTCTACCCGGCCGAGGTGGAGCAGGTGCTGGCCCGCCTCGACGGCGTCGCCGAGTCGGCCGTGATCGGGATCCCCGATGCCCGCCTCGCCGAGGTGGGCAAGGCCTATTTGGTCACCCGGCCCGGTCAGGTCCTGTCCGAGGCGGAGGTGCTGGCATTCTGCCGCGTCCGGCTGGCCAACTACAAGGTGCCCCGGGTCGTGGAGTTCCGCGCCGACCTGCCGCGCAACCCGGCCGGCAAGCCCCTCAAGCGCCTCCTGCGCCAGCAGTCCCGCTGACCAGCCGGCCGCCACCCCGTCGGTCACGCTCTCGACCAGGGACGTGTTGGGCCTGGTCAGGACGCGCCGGCGGTCGGCCTTGTATGATGCTTGGGTCTGCGCGAAGGTCTGGGTAAGGCGCGGTAAGGCGGGGATTGATGGTTTTTGTGCTGGCCCTGGGGGCGTCGCTGGCCTCGTCTCCTTTCTCCTCCAGGCCGTCGCCCTGCACTTCGGCCAGCTCTCCCAGGTCCAGCCGATCCTGACCACCGAGCTGGTGTTCCTCGTCGTGATCCTGGCCCTCTGGTTCGGGTTCGCGATCACGCGGCGTGAACTGCTCGGCTCGCTGGCGGTCACCGGGGGCCTGGCCGGCTTCCTGTACTTCGCCAGCCCCGAGTACGGCACGCTGGCACCGCCGCTGTGGCAGTGGATCATCACCGGCGCGGCCTGCTGCGCGGCTATCACCGCCGCCGTCGTTCTCGCGCTCCGCGGCCCGCGCTGGTGGCGGGCGGCCATGTTCGGGACCGCCGCCGCCATCAGCTTCGCCGTCACCGCCGCCTGCACCAAGGAGGTCTCCGGCTACGCGGCGGCGGACTGGGCCTCGCTCTACCGGCACTGGCAGACCTACGCCCTGGCCATCTTCGGAACGCTCGCCGTGTTCCTGGCCCAGAACGCCTTTCACGCGGGCCCGATCGTCGCCTCCCAGTCGACGATCGTGCTCGTCGACCCCCTCGCCAGCATCCTGATCGGCATCGGACTGTTCGGTGACAACCTGCGCACCACCGGCCCGTGGGGACCCCTGGAGGCGCTGTCGCTCCTGGTTATGTTCGCCGGCGCGTTCTCGCTTGCCCACTCACCGCTGGTCAGCGGGATGAAGGGCGGCGGAGACGAGTACCACGAGCTGCTCTCGCAGCGCTCACGATCGGCCCAGCTACCCGGCGCGGCGGCTCCCTGTCAGCCGCCGCCGTCGCCGTCCTGACGGGCTCCGACGGCGCCCGCGCACCGCGGGCGGCCATGGCGGACAACCTGGGCCGGTTCCGCGGCGCCGTGGCCGCCGTCGGCCATCTCAGGGCCGCATCGGTCGCCATATGCATCGTGGTCCGCCGCGACGAGCCCTGCCTGCTGATGACCAGGCGGGCGCCGACGTTGCGCTCCCACGCCGGCCAGTGGGCGCTGCCCGGGGGACGCCGAGACGTCGGCGAGTCGGCCACGGACGCTGCACTCCGCGAGTTGCGCGAGGAAGCCGGCGTGCAGGTTGCGCCCGGCGGGGTCCTCGGCGTGCTCGATGACTACGCCACCCGGTCGGGTTACCTGATAACGCCGGTGGTGGTGTGGGGCGGCCCGGTCAGCCCCGCGATGACCGGTCCGGCGTCCGAGGTCGCCGAGATTCACGTGATCCCGCTGGCCGACCTCGACGTCGCGCCTAGGCTGCTGCGCATTCCCGAGTCCGCGTCGCCGGTTATTCAACTGCCGTTCCTGGGCGGGTACCTCCATGCGCCGACCGCGGCGATCGTCTACCAGTTCTGCCAGGTGGCCCTGCACGGCCGCGGGACGCGCGTATCGCACTTCGAGCAGCCGGTGTTCGCCTGGGAGTAGCCGCCCGCCTCATCAGCTCCTTGAGCAGGTGGGCGCGCTGGCCCGGCTGGTGGTCACCGAGGGCGCGGAGGGCGTCAGCGGGGCGAGCCTGGCCGCGCGCAGCGCCGCCGCCGGCGGCGGCCGGGCTGGCCGCTCACACCGGCGAGGTCCCTGCCAGCGCCGCCTAACACGACGATCACTCCAGGGGCGGTGCCCGGCCAGCATCGATTCGGCCGCGTCGCGAACGCTCGTCGCCGCCGTGATGACGGTCGGACGGGTGGTCATCAGATCACGAATCCGGACGTCGTTGACGTCCTTCCCGTCCGCCACCGCCCGGACGATGTCAGCCTCGGTGACCAGGCCGAGCGGCCGCCTGGCCTCCTCGTCGTCCACGATCACCAGAGCCGTCGCATGGCCGTGCTTCAGCAGGTATGCGGCCGCGGCCACGTGATCATCCGGCTTTACGGTCGACAGCGCTTGCCGCATGACATCCCCGGCCGTGCGCGCAGAGCGTGGCGGCTGCCGCGGCTGCTCCGCAGAGGCTCCGGTCATGATCCACTCCGTTTCCGGGGATCTCGACAGGATCCCCCTGGGGTCCGGTCGTATCTCACACGGAAAACCAGCCCGCATCAAGCCGCATTCCGCCGTGTCGTGCCGGCGCTTCAGAGTTAGCCGCTCGAGCTCACGCGGGGACCGGCCGTTATGGGAGCCTGCTCAAGGGAGCGGTCGGAACCGCGATCCAGCCTTCGGTCCTGGCGGCTGGTTCCTGGCCTGCGGCCGGAGGGCTGGTAAGGTTCCGGCTAGCCGCCCGGGCCGTGAGGGCCGCCACCACCGCGTCGGTAGCGTCGTGCGAGAGCCGGCATACGCCCTCGGCCGCGCCGAAGTCCAGCCACGGCGCCGCGGCCTGAAGCTGATCCACCAGGTGCCCCAGAGCCTGGGTGTCACCAGGCCGCTTGTAGCCGCGGTGGCGATGAAATCCCCACATCTTTAGTGACGCCGCCGGATAGACCTCGACGACGGTCCCGCTCCCGGAGCGGTCGACCGCCTGGCCCTGGCCAGCAAGCTGCGCGAGCAGGCCTGCGCAGCGCATGGCGACATGCCCGATCCGGTCGGCCGAGACGCTCAGCGGGGTCAGCCCGGTTTCCGCGTGCACGACGCGGTCGGTCAGCCGCAAGGTCAGCCCACGGCGCCACTCTCGCCCGGTGACGTCGCCGGGGACCATGACCAGGCCGGCCTGGTGCGCGGCCACGAACGCGACGAAGTCATCTGGCCAGCCCAGCGGGCAGTCGATGCCCGCCTTCTGCGCCTCAGCGACGGCGGCCACGATCATGCGGTCGTCAGCTCCGCAGCTGACGTCGCGGATCTTGGCCCGGCCGGCAAGCCAGTCGATCCGCGCGACGGCCGTCCGCTCCGGTTCGGCAGCAAGATCAACTCCGATCGTCAGCATGCCACCACGCTAGAGGATGACCCTGGCGCTTCCGGCTGGCGCGCGCCGAGCCGGAGCAGGACCTGCCGGGCCTCGCTCACGAGTCGATGAGGACCTCGGCAACCCCGTTGCCTGCTGTCATGCTGATGGCCACAATGACTCCTTGTGCTGGGGAGGCCGAAACACCATGGCTGACGACGAGGTCCGCGGCGCCACGGTGCTCATCACCGGCGGCACCAGGGGAATCGGCGCGGGAATAGCCCGCCGGTTCCTGCTCGCGGGCGCGGACGTGGTCGTCTGCGGGCGCAGGGAGCCACCGGCCCCCGTGGCCGCCGGCGGCCGCGCGGCGACGTTCATCGCGGCGGACGTCCGGGACCCGGCGCAGGTGGACCGGCTCATCGCGGCCGCAGTCAAGGCCACCGGGCGCATCGACGTCGTGGTGAACAACGCGGGCGGTACCCCGTACACCGACGCGGCCACGACATCACCGGACCTCCACCAGAAGATTGTCCTGCTGAACCTCGTCGCCCCGCTGCACGTGTCGCAGCGCGCCAACCAGGTCATGCAGGCCCAGGGGTCCGGCTCGATCATCATGATCGGCAGCGTGAGCGGCGTGCGTCCCTCGCCCGGCACCGCTGCCTACGGAGCGGCCAAGGCGGGACTGCACCACCTGGCCGTGAGCCTCGCCGTGGAGTGGGCGCCCAGGGTGCGGGTCAACACCGTCGTGGTCGGGCTGGCCGAGACAGAGAGCTCCCACCTGCACTACGGCGACGCCGCGGGCGTGGCGGCCGTGGCCGCCACGGTCCCGCTCGGGAGGATGGCCACGCCCGACGACGTGGCCGACGCCTGCCTGTTCCTGTCGTCGCGGCGTTCGGGCTACATGTCCGGCGCGTCGCTGCTGCTGCATGGGGGCGGAGAGGTGCCGCAGTTCCTGGCCGCGTCCAACGTCCAGCACTCCGGCGAGGGCCCTACATCATCTGATCGGTGAACGGGATGAGGACCGTTTTGAACTCGGTATAGGACTCGATCGCGGGGCGGCCGCCCTCGCGGCCGATCCCGGACTGCCGGAATCCGCCGAAGGCGGCGTGCGGCTCCAGCTGGTAGCCGTTGATGCCGACGGTCCCGGCCCGGATGGCCTTGGTCATCCGCATCGCCCGCTTGATGTCGCTGGTCCAGACCGTGGCGGCCAGCCCGTACTCGGTGGCGTTGGCGATCCGCAGCGCCTCCTCCTCGTCGCTGAACGGGATCACCGAGAGCACCGGGCCGAAGATCTCCTCCCGGGCGATGCTCATGTCGTTGGACACGTCGGTGAACAGCGTCGGCGTGACGAAGTTGCCCGTGGCCAGGTCGCCCTCGCTGCGGGTGCCGCCGCAGACCAGCCGGGCGCCCTCGGCCTGACCCTCGCCGATCAGAGCGAGGACCCGTTCCATCTGGCGGGTGTTGATCAGCGGCGAGGCGGAGACGGCCGGGTCGAACGGGTTGCCGTAGGCGACCATCCCGCCGATCATCTCGGCCGTCCCGAGGAACTCGTCGGCCACGTCCCGGTGCACGAGCGCCCGGGTCTGCGCCAGGCAGACCTGGCCGGACAGGCCCAGGGTCACCGTGCCCATCGTGATCGCCGCGGCCGAGGCCACGTCCGCGTCGGCGAACACGAGCGCCGGGCTCTTGCCGCCCAGCTCCAGGCTGACCCGCTTGAACCCGGCCGCCGACGCCGCGATGATCTTGCGGCCGACGGCCCGGCTGCCGGTGAACGAAAGCTTGTCGACCATCGGGTGGCTGATCAGCGCGTCGCCGGTCGGCTCGCCCGGGCCGGTGATGATGTTGAGCACCCCGGGCGGCAGCCCGGCCTCCTCGATCAGGGCGGCGAGGCGCAGCACGGCGAACGTCGCGTATTCCGAGGGCTTGGCCACGATCGTGCAGCCCGCGGCCAGCGCCGGCGCGACCTTCTGGGCGAACAGGAGCAGCGGGGCGTTCCACGGGATCACCGCGCCGACCACCCCGACGGGCTCGCGCAGCGTCAGCACCATGTGATCGCCGCCCTGGTACGGCGGCAGCGTCTCGCCCGCCAGCTTGTCGACCCAGCCGGCGTGGTGGTCGAACACGTCGGCCACGAACGCCGACGAGGTCGCGTAGACGCTGCCGAAGCTCAGCGGGACGCTGTTGTCCAGCGCCTGCAGCTTCAGCAGTTCGTCGCCGTGCTCGCGGACCAGGTCGGCGACGCGGCGCAGCACCCGGATCTTCTCGGTCGCGCGGGCGCGCGGCCAGGGGCCCTCGTCGAAGGCCCGGCGCGCGGCGCCCACCGCCCGGTCCACGTCCCCGGCATCGGCGATGGGGAACGAGGCCACCTCCTCCCCCGTCGCGGGGTGGATGTGGCTCCACGTCTCGCCGGCCGCCCCCGGGCCCCACGAGCCGTCGATCAGCAGCCGGCCGTCGGTGAGGCCGATCGCGTCGCGATACGGCTTGATCGATGCAACCATCGCCAGCCCTTCAGTGAGAACCCGGCCCCAGTGACCGCTCAGCCCGCTCGGCCCGCTGAGCCCCAGGACCGCTCAGCCCGGTCAAATAGAACACGTTCTATTTGCCGGGAGCGTACACCGAACTCTCAGGTGCCGCCAGGAAAGGACCGCCAGACTCCCGATATGACCGGCACCGTGTCAGCCGCCGGTAACGGGGAAAGATGCGATCTATACCCCTTAGATCCCACGCCGACCGACAAGACCCCAGGCCGGGAACAGTGATGCGCGGCTCCGACGACAAAGAGGGCAGGAACTCGCGCGCGCCGCGAACCGGCCCCTGGAGCCTGCGCCGGGGCGTCGCCGCGCTGGTGATCGTTACGCTGGGCGCGTACGTGAAGTACCGGGAGGTGTGGGACAGCATCCGCCGGGTGGATGTGACCGCGAACGACCTGGGCCACCGACCGCCGAGGTACCTGAGCGCGACGGACACGAACGCGCTGAACCTCCTGGTGTTCGCCTCGGGCAGTACCGCCGGGCTGACCCGGCGCCAGCAGCTGGCCTGGCACGTCGGCAGCGACAGCGGGGACGCCGTCTCCGAGACGATCATGATCGTGCACATCTCCCCGGGCCGTCACCTGGTGACGGTGGTCAACATCCCGCGCGACACGGTCGTCCCGATCTATGCCTGCGCCGGTGGGCCGGGCTGGTCCGGGCAGCAGGCCAACCCGGGCGGCATCGAGCAGATCGACGCCACGCTCTCCTACGGCGGGCCGGCCTGCCTCTGGAAGACCGTCGAGCAGCAGACCGGTATCCGCCTCGACCACTTCATCGAGCTCGGCTATCCGGGACTGGTGAACGTCGTCAACGACATCGGCGGCGTCAACGTCTGCGTGCCGGTCGCCGTCCACGACTCGGACTCGGGGCTCAACCTCTCCAAGGGCGCGCACCACATCGGCGGCGTCGAGTTCCTGGAGTTCTGGCGCACCCGCGAGAAAACGGGAGACGGCTCCGACCTGCAGCGGATCCAGCGGGACGATTACCTGCTCGCGCAGACGCTGAAGCAGGTCCTGCGGGCCAACCTGCTGTCCAGCCCGACCCGGCTGCTGAAGGTGCTCGGCGACGCCGCCGGCGCGATGACCACCGACGCCGGGCTGAGCCAGTCCGACCTGCTGCAGATCGCTCAGAGCCTGCGCGGCCTGTCGGCCAGGGACTACCAGTTCATCCAGGCCAGCAACGTGCTCTACCCGCCCAACACCAACTGGGTCGAGTTCCAGCAGCCCCAGGCCGATGCCCTTTTCTCGGCGATCGCGCACGACACGACTCTGCCCGCGGCAGCCGCGGCGAGGCACGCGGAGAGCGCAGGCGCCGCGCCCCTGACCCGGGAGGCCAGCCCGTCCCCGACGGCGCGGTCGTCCAAGCGGGCCGTCGGCAACCTTGCGCACAGCTACGGCGGCCTCACCGGCAACGCATCGTGCGCCAGCGATTCCGGCGCCTTCGCCGGCCCCCTCAGTCCCGGCTGACCCGCGCCGAAACCTGCGCGATGCCCTGCGCCGAGACGGCGGGCGACTATCCGGGCTCGCGGGAGTGCGGCACGACCAGGCCCGACTCGTAGGCGGTGACGACCGCCTGCGTTCGGTCCCGCAGCCCGAGCTTGCTCAGCACGCGGCTGACGTGCGTCTTGACGGTCTCCTCGGTGACCACCAGCCGGGCCGATATCTCCTGGTTGGACAGGCCCTCGGCGACGAGCCTGAGGACCTGGGTCTCGCGCGGGGTGAGCGCGGCGAGCGCGGCGGCGGGCCGGGCATCCGGCCTGTGGCGCGTCAGGGCGAACTCGCTGATGAGACGCCGGGTGACGGTGGGCGCGAGCAGCGCCTCCCCGGCCGCGATGACCCGCACCGCGTCGAACAGCCGCTCCGCGGTGACGTCCTTGAGCAGGAAGCCGCTGGCCCCGGCACACAGCGCGTCGTAGACGTACTCGTCCAGGTCGAACGTGGTGAGGATGAGGATGCGCGGCCCGTCTGACCCGGATCCGGCCAGCTGCCGGGTGGCCTCGATGCCGTCGGTGTTGGGCATCCGCACGTCCATCAGGACGACGTCGGGGCGCAGCTCGCGGGCGACCGTTACCGCCTCGGCCCCGTCGGAGGCGGTGCCGACCACCGTGAAGTCCGGCTGGGTGTCGAGCAGCGCCGCGAATCCGGTGCGCACCACCTGATGGTCGTCGGCGACAATGATCCGGATCACCGGGGGCTCGCTCATGCTGTGCTCCCCGCTCGCCTCATGCTGCCGCCTCGGCTGCGACGGGCAGCGCGACCTCGACGGCGAAGCCGCCGCCGTTCGCGGCGCCGGCGCGCAGCTCACCGCCGACGGCGGCGCCCTCGGCGTGCCGCCGGGCGTTGGTGAGCGCCTCCTGGACGATGCGGTAGGCGGCGAGCTCAAGGCCGGGGTCGAGGGTGGCCATGGGGCCGTGGACGATCAGGCGGACGCCCGACCCAGAGGCGTCCCTCGCCTCGTCAAGTAGCTCGTTGAGCTGCCGCAGGCCGGGCTGGGGCTGCCGCTCCGCGACCCCGGTCCGGGTGTCCTCGCGCAGGACGCCCAGGAGCCGCCGCATCTCGGTCAGCGCGGCGCGGGCGGTATCGCCGATCGCGGACAGGCGCTGCGCCCCGGTGGGGGGCATACCAGCGGTGGTCAGCCGGGCCGTCTCCGCCTGTACGGCGATCATGGAAATGTGGTGCGCCACTACGTCGTGCAGCTCGCGGGAGACCCGGGCGCGTTCCCCGCGCGCCGTGTGCTCGAGCAGTGAGCCGACGATGACCTGCCGGGCGGCCTCATGCTGCGCGGCCTCGCTTCGCGCCTGCCACGCGGCCCCCGCCCACGCCGCCGCCGGGCCCAGCGCGGCCAGGAGCACGCTGAGGACCCTGGCGGTGGAGATACCTGGCTCAGCGGGCGACAGCGACAGGAACGTGAGGGCCAGAACCAGGAACGGCAGTGCCATGGCCGCGGCCAGCAGTTGCCGGCCGCTCCTGCCCAGCCGGTACAGGGC
>WNFN01254651.1_pt1 | contig 12142 bp, 9 predicted proteins | sample 5400161 | NCBI WGS metagenome assembly WNFN01 (sample SAMN13153353, study PRJNA577476) | soil metagenome | isolation source: 80 cm saprolite on Douglas fir-dominated hillslope | place: USA:California | collected 2013-09-17
GTGGACTCATCGCGGTTGATTTCGCCGAGCGATTGCCGCGTGGAAGCGTCCAACAGATCGACCAACTGTGAATAATCCTTCTGCTCAAAATGATGCAGCGCGCGGCGGATCAGCCAGTGCGTTCCCAATTCACGCCGCAATGCCGTAAGCTCCCGGCTCCTGCCGTTCTGCAAAAGTGCCTGCGAGACGCCGAGCGCGCCGCGAAAACCGGTCACGATTCCCCCGACAGTTGAGACTTTGACCTGCGCAGCCGCGTCACCCACCAGATAAACTTCGCCGTTCCCGATTTGCCGCCGTACCGGCACCCAGCCGCGATAGACCGGGATCCGCGCGCCTTGCCATTCGAGCGGCTCCAGATGCTTCTTTTCGAGGAAGCGTTCGAAGCAGCGTTTCGTGTGGCTGCCGTGCTCGCCGATCACGCCAAGCGCGCCGCGTTCCGCCGACTCGGGGATCAACCAGTAAAAGTAGGGCGTATCATCCGGCACGAACCAGACGCGCGTCGTATCGGGAGGACAATCTTTCGGCAGGCGCACAATGGCTTGAACGAGCGGCACGGTTTCGATCGGGGGCCATCCGGAAGCGCGCGCCACGCGGCTCGCGGCGCCATCCGCGCCAACGACGCTGTCAGCGTGCAACTCCTCGTGCTTGCCGCCGGATTCAACCTCCAGCCGCAAGCCGCGCGCATTCGGACCGATTCCCAGGAAACGCGTATCGAAGGATAGCGCGGCCCCGGCTTGCTGGGCTTCGCGGGCCAGAGCCGGAATCAGCCGCGAGCGCTCGATGATGAGATCGGGCTTGGTCAGGGCGACCTGCGCCGAACGGCCGTCGGTGAAGAGCTCGAAACGGCGAATCTCATTGATGATGCTTTCGCGGGCGAAAGCACCCATTTGGTGGCGAAAGTGATCCGTCACAATCAGCGTGCGCGCGGTAGGCTCGAATTGCGGTTTTGACGGGGCCGTGATTTAGTGTTTGCCACAGTTTACGTGCTTCCCAAGGACGTGCGTTCCCCGAGCGTTCTACTCATCAGGGATACCACGCCAAGAAATTTACCTGCTTCCCGCTCGACCCGTGCGGGACTTCGCGAGGTATGAGTGAGAGGGTACCCGGTAAGTATAGCGAATCCATCACCGAGGGCCAACACGCGGAGAGTTCAAAATCAGCAATGGACAATGCTTTCGAAGCGGCAAGTTGTCTTAGGAGGCCGTGATGGTCTTGCGGGTCTGGCGTTCATAGGGTGCGCGCTCGAGACACGCGACGCCGGCAAAAATGACGCAGAGGGCCAGAGCACCAACGAAGAAAGCCGCTCGCGAGGAGAGATAGCTGACGAGCAAAGCTGCGCCGCCGCCAATGGCACCGAGCAGATATAGCGTCAGAACGGCGCCGCGTTGGCCGAGACCTAGATTCGAAAGGCGGTGAGCGGCGTGGTCCTTCCCGGGCGTGGCAAAGGGTAGCAGGCCGCGCCGCGAGCGGGAAATGGTTACCAGCGTCGTGTCGAAAATAGTCACGCCCAGGATCAGGATCGGCGCAAGCCACGCGCACAGATGATTGGAATTCTCCAGGCGCAGTTTTAGGCCCAGCGTGGCCATCAGGTAACCGAGAAACATGGCGCCGCCATCGCCCATGAAAATCTTCGCGGGCTTGAAGTTCCAGCGGAGAAACCCGGCCGCTGCGCCGAGAACGGCGGCAGCCAGCGTGGTAACCAGCGTTTGCCCGTTCAAGTAAGCCAGCATGGCGAAGAAAACGGAGGCCATGGCCGCGACGCCTGCGCACAAGCCGTCCATGTGATCGAGGATGCTGAACGAGGCCGTAATCCCCACCACCCAAACCACCGTGAGAACGGCGTCCAGAAAATCCCCGCCGCGCCCGCCCACGAGCACGCTGAAAACCTGCGCGCGAATTCCGCTCGCCAGGAGTATCGCCGCCGCCAGCGGCATGCCCACAAACAGTTTGATCTGATGGTGAAGCAACCCTCGGTCGTCGAGAATGCCGACACCGGCGACAAGCGTCGCGCCGATGAGGATGCCCACAATCTGGGCGCGCGCCGGCCCGTTGAACGCAAACAGCACCGCTATCACCACCGCGGCGTACATCGCCAGCCCGCCAAGAAGAGGGATTGGCGTCAGATGAACTTTGCGCGGCCCCGGCAGATCGACCATTCCAACGCGCAGCGCGAGGGCGCGCACGGGAACGACGAGCATCAGCGATGCCAATAGGGCGATGAAAAAAGCGAGCAGGCCTGCGGCCATGCAACCTCGTTTGTCAGGTGAGTCGAATCCAGCCAGACCGGTGCGGCCGGTGTCTCACGCGATCTTCGCCGGGTTAGGGGTCCGGCTCCCAAGTCGAGCTAACAGATGGCTGCCCTACGCAGCCTTAACACCATACTGCGACTCTTGTTTCGCTTCAATGGAGAATGAAAGAAGAAGTGACTAGGCGAACGGGAGCAGGGGAATGGGTGATAGGGATTAGGGACAGTTTTCCCCGCCCAAGTCCGTCCGTTGTCGTCACGCTTGTGTGCCCATTGATCCTCTAATCGGCCGTCAGGCCATCGAGGATTTCCACGAATTTTTGCAATTCCTTAGCTCGATCATAGTCGGGAGCGGCGGCCCGCGCCGCCTCGCCCATCGCTTTCAACTTATTTGGATTGGAAGCCAGAGCGCGCACAGCGCTGACGACTTCCGCGGGGCGGTCAGGATCGGCGGCGACCGCGAAGCCGCGGTGAATCCCCAGCGACACCGCATCCGTCTCTTTCGGCGCCACCGCGACGATGGGTTTTCCCGCCGCCAGAATCCCGTACATTTTGCTGGGCACTACCACGCCTTCCAGGCCCCGCTTCACGGTAATGACGTGGGCATCGGCGGCCGCGAGGACGGAGGGAATCTTGCTAGCCGGAAAAAACTCCAGAAAACGGATATTGGCGGCACCCGCGGCCGCCGTTTCGACTTGCGATCGCTGCGCGCCATCGCCCACGAACACTAGGCCCACACCCTCGTTCGCCAGCAGGCGCGCGGCGGTCACCAGCGTGTTCCACGCCCCGTAGAAACCAAGGTTGCCGGCGTGCACAAGAACAAACGAAAAATTCCCGCGGATCGCGCGGACAACCTCGGGATCTGGTGCCGGAAGAGGCATATTCAGCGGGAGACTTTCGGTTCCATCGCGAACGATCAGTACCCGGGAGGGGTCCACCTCTTTCGAGATAATGCGCGCGCGCATGTCTTCGCCGAGAACGATGACGCGCGCCGCGCGTCGCAGCGCCCAGCGATGCAGTTTTTCCCAGATCCTCGCGAGCCTGCCGGGTTCAACGATCGAGCCCCCCACGGCCATGTCCGGGTACATGTCCCTGACGTTGTACACATACGGCTTGCGTTTCAGCGTAGCCACAATCGCCCCGACGATGCCCTGCAACGGCGGATCAGTCATCGCCACCACCACATCGCAAGGCGCAAGAAGCGCGCGCGGAATCTCCAGCGCAACGTAGCTGAGGTAATTCAACAAGCGTTTTTTCATGTCCAAGCGTGGAAAGTCCGTTGAACCCGCGCGGATGATACGCGCCCGGCCTGCAATTTCCGTTTGGTAAGGCCGCCACGAACGCCGTTCGGTGGGGTCGTACGACGGCCGTCCGCATAGCACGGTCACGTCGTGGGACCTGGAGATAGTATCCACGACGCTGTGCGCCATCTTCGCCGTCGCGGAAGTGTCCGGCGGGTAATAAAGATTCAGCAGCAGGATGCGCACGGAAAGATTGTACAGAGTTCCGTTACTGTGCGGGGTGCGGCCGCCTGGCGATTTCAGGCAGGCTTCTTGAAGACCGGCGCGGCCGCCCGTTGCAACTCGTGCGCGGTGGGTTTCTTCTTCGGCGGTTTCTTAACTTCGCGTTTTCCTCTGTCCTTGTTTCCCATGGCTGATAGCTTGCCACACTTCGTCAACTCTGGCTAGAGGCTGTGAGTTCCAAATTGGACAATCAGATGTTACGGGCGCGAGATCAGGAAATCGCCGAGGACCAGCGCATCCATCTGCGTGCGCAGGAAGCAATCAATCGCTTCTTCGGGGCGGCCGACGATCGGCTCGTTGTCATTGAAGGAAGTGTTGAGCACGACGGGCACGCCCGTCAGATCGCGGAAGGCGGAAATGAGCGAGTGATAGCGCGGATTGGCCTCGCGCGTGACGGTTTGCAGCCGTCCCGTCCCGTCCACGTGCGTCGGCGCTGGGATCTTGTCGCGTTTCTCCGGCCGCACGGAGTAGGCCAGGGTCATAAACGGCGAAGGGTGCGACTTCTCAAAATACTCGGCGGTGGCTTCCGCGAGAATGGAAGGCGCAAACGGACGAAAGATTTCGCGGTGTTTGATCCGCCGGTTGAGGATTTCCTTCATTTCCGGACGGCGCGGGTCGGCAACGATGCTGCGATTGCCAAGCGCGCGCGGACCCCATTCGGCGCGGCCCTGAAACGAGCCGAGGATTTTTCCATCCGCGATGATCGCGGCGGCGCGGCGGGGAAGGTCCTCTTCGTTCAACTCGGCGATGGAATAGCCCCTTTGTGCCAGCCCGTTGGCCTCGATCGCACGGCGAATTTCTTCCCGCGTATATCCGGGTCCCCAGTAAGCGTGATCCATCACGAAGGAGCGCGGCTTGCCGAGTTTCTGATGCCAGACGTAGTATGCGGCGCCGACTGCCAAGCCCCCGTCTCCCGCGGCCGGATGAACATAGACCTGTTCGAAAGGTGTCGCGTCAAAGATTTTCCCGTTCGCCACGCAATTGAAAGCCACACCGCCTGCCAGACAAACGGCCTTGAGCCCCGTCCTCTCGGCAAGTTTTTTCAACATGCCGAGATAAACTTCTTCGAGGCGCGCCTGCAGCGAACAAGCGAGATTGCGGTGTCGCTCCTCCAGCGCTTCTTCGGGGGGGCGAACCGGCCCGAGGCGCTTCGCCATTTCATCCGAAAACATTTTGCCGAGCGTCGGCGTCTTATCGGCTTCGGCCCAGGACATTTCCGGGCCCGTGCGGTGATGCGAGAAGTAATCGAGCCCCAGGCGGAAGCCGTTCCCGTTGGAGCGGCTCTCAAATCGCACGATGTCGCGAAAAACGCCGAGCTGTTCCGGTTGGCCGTAAGCGGCGAGCCCCATGACTTTGTACTCGTCGCCAAATTTCAGGAAGCCGAGATACTGCGTCACCGCGCTGTAAAACAGTCCAAGTGAATGCGGAAAAGCTACCGCCCCGTCGATCCTCATGCGGCTGCCCGCGCCGGCGCCCCACATGGTGCTCGCGAAATCGCCGAGTCCGTCTGCGGAAAGCAACGCGGCGCGTTCGAACGGCGAAACGAAAAAACTGCTCGCAAGATGCGCCTGGTGGTGCTCGATGCGGTGAAACTTTGCGGCAAGCTTTTTGGGATCGGCATCAAAGGCCGACGCCAGCGCCTCCGGAATACCCGTGAATTTCGCGAGAACCTTGACGCGTTCCCGCGCGAAAGACGGCATGCGCAGCGCGTAAAAAAGTTTTGTCCCCAGCCTCGCGTACGGGTCTCGCGGCACGGCAACGTGATCGATGTCCGCGCGGTTGAAGCGCTCTTCCTCGACGGCAGCGATGAGCCTGCCGTCGCAGACGATCGCCGCCGAAGCGTTCCCGTGGTACGCATTGATCCCAAGTATATTCATCTCGCGATTTGTCAGTGTACCTTACCGGAAGTTTATGCGGCGAGGTGCCGGTGGCACCACTCGTTCAGGACGTACAAGGACCAGGGGCGCGACCAGGTGGTTTTCCCGGCAAGAAAGTCCGTCCAGACCGAGCGAACGCCCCCCGGGCGAAGATAGGCCGCCAGCGGCGGCGCAGGGTCCGCGAAGCTTGCCTCCATCCGCGCGCGCAGCGGACCGCGCAGCCACGCTTCCCACGGCAGGGTAAACGTTCGTTTTCGCTGCGCGAGAATTTCCTGCGGCAGCAAATCGCCGAGCGCTTCCACCAGCAGAGCCTTTTGTGCGCCGAGGCGGCGGCGCGCCGCATCCGGCAGCGACCCTACAAATTCAACCAGGGGCGTGTCGAGGAGCGGTACGCGAACTTCCAGCGAACGCGCCATGCTCACGGCATCGGTGTCGCGCAGCAGCGTGCTCGCCATGTAAGTGCGCATTTCAAGCCAGGAAACTCCGGCAACCGGTTCCAGCTTGCGCGCTTCGTCAGCCGTCCGTTCGAGCCAGCCGAGCCAGGTTGGCTCGAGCGTGACGCCGTCGGCGTTCACCGTGCTCGGGCGAAACCGCGGCTCGATGATTCGTTCGAGCTGTCCCGGCGGGAAGAGCGTCCGCGCGAAAAAATAGGGATGCGGCAAAGCGTCCGGGTAAGCCCACGCGGCTGCGGCCTTGCGCGCGGCGTCCGGTGAACCTTGCCGCGCCGCCAGACCGGCAACGAGCGGAGCAGTCATTCGCCGCGCCGCGGCAGGCACATACCATGCACATCCGATCAGTCTCGAAAGGCGCGGCGTATCCGCAAAAGTTTGATAGCCGGCGAAAAGTTCATCTCCCCCCAGCCCCGACAAGGCCACTTTCAGCCCAACTTCTCTCGCGGCCCAGGAAACAAAATAAGTATTGATTCCGTCCATGGTGGGCTGGTCGAGGGCGGCAAGGGCTTCATCCAGCCGCGCAAGGACCGACTCTCCGCTCAAAGGCACTTCTGTGTGCTTCGTTTTGAATCGATTCGCCGCCAGCCGCGCGAGATCCGCTTCATCGAACGCCGTGCCCGGAAACGTCAGAGTGAAGCTCTGGATTCCGCCCCGTGCCTGAGCGGCAAGCGCCGCGATCGCGCCGGAGTCCAGCCCGCTCGAAAGAAACAAGCCCACGGGCACGTCGGCGTTGAGATGCGCGCGCACGGCATCTTCGAGAAGCGGCCGCAACTTTTTGCCCGCCGAAGGAAGATCGCGCGGTTTGCGCGGTTCACGTGCCGCGGGCGAAACCAAAGGGTCCCACCAGGGCCGCGCGCGCGGCGTGCGCCGCCGCTCCGGGACGTGCAGCAGCATTTGATGTCCCGGAGGAAGGGAAAACACTCCTTCCAAAAGCGTCACCGGCTCCGAGACGCTGCCAAAAAGAAGATAGGCGGTGACTGCGTCCTGCGACAGCCGTTTAGGCACCGCGCCAGAGGCGAGGAGCGCTCGAACCTCCGAAGCGAACGCAAAACCTTCCGGCGTCTGCGTGTAATAGAGCGGCTTGATGCCCAGCGGGTCGCGCGCCAGGAAGAGAATCGGTGCGGTGGCATAGCGCTCGCGAAGATCAAGCAAGGCGAAAGCAAACATGCCGCGCAGCTCGGTCAGGAAGTCTTCGCCCCACTCTTCCCATGCATGAACCAAAATCTCCGTGTCCGATTGCGTGGCGAAGCGGTGACCGCAGAGCAGCAGACGCTCGCGCAGGTCGCGATAGTTGTACAGCTCGCCGTTGAAGATGACCGCGACGTCCTTGGTTTCGTTCCAGGTGGGCTGGTGACCGCCGGCCAGATCGATGATGCTCAGCCGGCGCATCCCCAGTGCAAGTCCCGGCGCCCGCGCATCGCCGGCAAGAAAGCCTTCTTCATCCGGACCGCGATGCTCCATCGCCGCGGTCATCGCGCGCACGCGAGACTCGGCGTCAGCGTTGCGCGAAGCAAAGGCGACGCCGCATATGCCGCACACGCTACTCTTTGATCTCCGGTGAGGAGAGGAAGGCTGAGCCGGCACGGATCGAGTTCTCCCGTAAACGGAAGCGCGGGATTCTCAGACGGCTGTCCCCATACCAGGCAAGCAGGACCCGCAACGACAAAAAGAAAATTGTCGCTCCCGCGGAGAGCACCAGATAGAAGAAAGATTCGCGTTCCAGGAGCAGGCTCCAGTCCACCGATTCATCCCATCCAGGGTAAATGCCGTCCAACAAGCGCCGCAGATGCAACTCTTCGAGAGGCAGACGCGCCAGCCGTACATGTGCGAACTGGTCGTAAGTGTATTCACGCGGATAGCTTGGGATGGCCCTGACGGCCTCGGAAAACACCGCAGGATCCCGCAGCTCACTGCGCGTCAAATAATGGCCCCGCGCATCCTGCATGATGACCCGGTAGGTTGGATCGATGACGATCCAGCGTTTGTCGATCAGAGCCTCGGCAACCACATGTTTCGTCCTGCGATCGGGAGACAACAGGAGCAGGCGGCGCACTCGCAGATCGGAGCTTCGCGCAAGATTCAGGAAGGCATTCGTCGCTGTTCCGCAGACGTTTAACAGTTGGCGGTAGGTGAGCGTCATCTCCGGATCGCGCCCCGCAAGTGCTTCCGGATTCGTCGTGTCAGCTCGCGATGGCTCGGCGCGCATCCAGTTCAAAATGGCTTCGACCTTTTGTTCTGCGGGCAAGGCGTTGGGCACAATTGCGTCCGAGAAGCCGTCGAGATACCTGCGCACGGAATATTCCCGGACACAAGAGTAAAGCATTGCCACGAACGCTGTGGCAAGCAGCAAATTGCAGCTCCACCAGACGAAGCGAAAGGTCCGATGCCCGCGCGTTTGCAAGAATTACTCCATCCGCTTAGATTCTGTCTTCAGCGTCTGTTGTGAGGCAAGCGAAGCGTATAACGCTTCCATGTCGCGAACGGGTTCATCCCACCCCAGACGTGCTGTGACTACGGCGCATCCCGCCGCGAGCCGCGAGCGTAGTTCCGCTTCGCTCAGGATCCGTTCAAGCGCTCTCGCTAGTGCCGCAGTGTCGTGGCGAACCACCAAGCCAGCCTCATCCGCAAGAAGTGGCGCAATCCCGCATTGCTCCGTCACGATCACCGGAGTCCCCGCGGCCACCGCTTCCGCCGCCGTATTCCCGAAGTTTTCATTCTGGGAGGGAAGAACGAAAACATCCGCATCTCTGTAGGCCGCCCACTTGGTTTCGCCAAAAATCGGTCCCACGAATTGAACCTTTGACCGAACGCCCAGTTGCGTTGCCCGCCAAGCGCTTAGAAAGTTCCCCGAATGCCCGCAGTAGAAGAGCTGGACTCTTCTTCACAGATAGACGTCCCAGGAAGAGGACAAGTTTCACATCGTTTGAAATACGTTGCGCTTTCCGGAACGTGCCCCGTTCCGGCCACAATGCAGGCACTTCCACGCCGTTCCGGCGCAGCACCACGCGCGTGCGGGGAACACCACCGGCGACGAGTTCTTCGGCTTCCTGACTCGAGGTGGCGATGACCGCGCTTGCCCCCTCGAGTAACCGCTTTCCCCAGACTGCATGATACAACCCTTTCAACCAGAGATTTCGCACAATGGGCACGAACATTCCGATGGGTTCGAGCACGTACGGAAGGCCCCGCTTGCGGCTGGCCGCAGCCACCGCCGGACCCAGCAGATCGTAAAGCCCGAAAATGTGCACCATATCGAAATTCTGAAGCCGCGCCCGGCAGTAACGCTTCACCGCAGGATTCCAGCTAACTCTTCGGTATCGTAACCAAGTGGGTATATAAATGGATTGCACGCCATTTTCTTCCCGGCGCCAGCCGAAGGGAGATCGCTCTGCCGTGATTTTCTCCTCCGGCGCTTGCAGGCGCTTTTCCAGACCCCAATCGGCCGTGACAACCGTTACCGGGTGGCCTCGCCGCGCCAGGCCCTCGGAAAGCGCGCGCACCTTCACCGGGGGGCCGCCGAATTCGAAAAAGGGAGCGTACGTTTCCGTGACGTTCAGGATTCGCATTGGTCGCGCAGGATTTTTTTCAGTGATTTGGCGAAGACGTTAAAGCGGAACTCGTGCTCCGCGCGCTGCTGCCCGCGCGCGCCCATCTCCTTCGCATGGACGGGGTCGGCCAGCAGCGCCTCGATCGAAGTCGCCAGCTGGATCGGATCGCCGTGCGGCACCAGATATCCGGAGACGCTATCCTGAATCACTTCGGGCGCGCCGCCGTGCAGTCCCCCGATCACCGGCTTGCCGCACGCCATCGCTTCCAGGTATACCATGCCGAAACCTTCGCCGTGGCTGGGCAGAGCGAAAATTTCGCACGCGGAGTAGCAAGCGGCAAGTTCCGAGTAGTTCAATCCGCTTAAAAAATGCACGTGGCGGTTTACTCCGCTTTGCTCCGCCAGTTCCTCAAGCCACGCGCGGTCGTCGCCCGCGCCCGCCAGCACCAGCTGCAGCTCTGGCCTTTGCGTCAGCAGCCTCGGCAGCGCCGTAATCAGAGTATCCATGCCCTTGTATCGCTCCGCTGCCAGCCAGCGCCCCACCGTCAGGATCACACGCCCCGAAGGAAAATCCGCCGGTAACGCGGGATGCGACCCGGGGCTGATTAGCGCTTCGAATTGCGGATCGAGCGCCCAGGGCAGCACGCGAATCCGTTCGCGCGCGACTCCTTGCTCCGACGCCACGTGATCGGCGGTATCCCGGCTTGGTGCCAGAACCAGGTTCGCGTGAAGGAGCGCGCGCCGCCGCAAGCCCCCCAGCGGCTCCCAGACGTCAATCCCATGCGTGCAGATAATGCTTTTCATCCGTGGCGCCGCAACCCGCATCGCCTGCACCACGGGTCCCAGATTCGGGTGCGCGGCCAGAACGAGTTTAGCTTTGCGCCACGCTGCTCGCAGTGCCGTCACGGTGAATCGCCCCTTGGCGTGGTCGCACCCCGTGAACTCAAATTCCCGCTCTCCCACCGTCATCCGGTGCAGATCCGGCGAATCGTTCAAGCTGAGCAGACGGCAATCCATGCCGCGGCTGGCGGCGAATTCCGTGAGCACGGCCGCCAGGTGGCGGCCGGCTCGCTGCACCCCGCCGGGTGCGTCCAGTTCTGGAAAGAGGCCAATGAGCACGGGCAAAGTCTGCCAAGTACTGAGAGTGATGGCAAGCCTGGATGTATCGCAGCGTCAGGAACGCCCTTCTCGACCGTTGAACTTTCAGCGGGCAAGATCGCGGGCTCGCCGAGGCGCTTGCGCTCTATTTAGAGTTTCAAAACCTGCGCGGCTGAGAGGGCTTGTGGTCTGGCGGCGCAGGCGCGGCGCTGTAAGTGTCCTTTTCGGCCTGAAAGGCCTCTTTCTTTAGCTGTAGGTCTCCATCAACATACGCGGTGAATTCGGCTCCTTGCGTGAACACCACGTCTTTGCCGGAAGCCAAGGGAAGAATCGCTCCAGCCGAATTGTTTGATCCTGAGCTCTCATGAAAGGAGCGGACCGCGGCCTTTTCGTCGTCCTTAAGATGCACAAAGTTGATACTGAAAGCCAGCTTTCCGCTGTGGCCCAGCCGCTTCTTGGGTTCTGCCTCCGTCACTAAGCCGGTGGCCGCGGCGCCTCTCGGAATCACCGAAAGGCCATCCACGATAACCTCTTCCGCGACGTGCAGATCCACTACGTCGCCAACGTGGGCGGTCGCGGAAGAAATGGTCTTGCCAAGTTTCAAGTGAATCGGCGTGCCATTGTGCAGGATGAAGTCAGTTGGCGGAAGGGAGGGAGTGCTCGGACCGACTTCGGTGGGCGCGGCGGGTGCGTCATACAAAATGCGCTCTCTCGTGGGCTGCACCGCCCGTGGCTGCGGTGCCTTGCTGCCCGGCTTGTCCTTCAGCAGGAGGAGGCTCTCCAGCGGGACATAACCTATCTCGCCCTTGGCGGTGCGGACGCCGAAGTATAGGTCGTACCGGCCGGTGATCTGTACCAGCTCTCCACACTGGAGCGTCGTGCGCACATCCAGCGTAATCATGGAACTGTATAGATAGACGTAGCCACCGGAGCGCGGGCATTCCACCTGGCCCACGCTCTGCGCTTGGGCGATGGCCGGCAACACCAGGCAAAAGAATGCGGCTACGTACTTGGCGCTCGATATCATGCTGCACCTGCCGGTCCGAAGGGCAGAAGATGCCACGCTTCTATCTCAGCGTAAGGCGGTTCTTGCTGGCAAGAAATGGAACTCCCGCGCTGTGCATAAAGAGATACGGTGGGGAAACAACCTGACGGTCCGTGCCCGCCACGGATGCGCGTTCATATTTTGTGCTGCGATGGCGCTCTGCGGGACGATCATGAATTATCCTCGACTAGCAGCGGGACGAGATCCGTGAGGCGGTCGAGATAAATGTCCGCGGGGTGGGCGGCGCGGTCGTGCGTGCCGAAGCCATAATTTACGGCGGCAGCGAGAGTGCCGGCGTTGCGCGCGGTCTGCACGTCGACTTCGGAATCGCCGATCAGGATGGCCTCGGCGGGGG
>WNFN01234050.1_pt1 | contig 12138 bp, 8 predicted proteins | sample 5400161 | NCBI WGS metagenome assembly WNFN01 (sample SAMN13153353, study PRJNA577476) | soil metagenome | isolation source: 80 cm saprolite on Douglas fir-dominated hillslope | place: USA:California | collected 2013-09-17
ATCGGAGTCGCTTTGAGGGGCGCGGTAAAGGGTTGTTGTGCGCCCAAGGGATCGAAGTAAGGGGGAGCTGGTGGGGCGCCAAAGGGTGGCGTGAACTCATCACTGATCCCCGGCTCAAAGACTGGATGAAGGAGCAATTGGAAGGTTGGCGCAAGAAGCTCTTGAGCGCGGAAGCGGAGCAAAGCGAGTTGCGCCGGCGGATCGAAGCGCCGACCGTGCAAACTCCGGCACCGACCGTGCAGACTCCGGTGGCGGCTGTGCAGACTCCGGTGCCGGTTGCAAGTGCTCAGAAGGTTTCTAGCTTGCCGTCTCCTTTGAAGGGTTATCCGGGCGACAGGCCGCGCAAGGATGGGATCGGTATTGCAACCGAGGTTCTTTTGGGACAGACGCCAGTTGCGTCGAAGTTAAACGACTTAAAAAGCGCATTAGAGGCCATTGCACGAAAAGACAAGAAGGCATTAAGCGTTTTGATCGACCAAGGAAAGGTGGCGATTTGGCCGGAGCACACCTACTGTTTCGATGCCTGGACGGATCTTTCTGATCAGCTGAAGCTGTTTAGGCGGGTGTATACCGAAGATGCGAGCGAGGTTGTGTGGATTCCTGCTCCAGTAGTAGAAGATCCTGCTTTGGTAAGCGATTCGAATGTGCCGAAGGCCGACCGAGTGGACGGCGGGGATTCGGAGGAACCAAGGGTAATTCAGAAGGCAAAAAAACAAAGCACGTCGGCGACGAGCTTTAATCCTTTTGGAAGGAACTTACTGGATCCGAGGTGTGCAGCTGCGTTAGTCGACTGTGAGGGGCAAGGATTGGCGTATTACTCGAAAGTCCAGAATGTGGTTTCAGAAGACGATCCAGCTGAACAAGCTCGCTTGTATCTTAATTCGGAGGAGGCAGTTCTTGTAAAGAAATACGGAGCTAAAGGTGCTGATGTTTACGAGGATGGTTTCTATCGGACTGTTAATGATATCTTCGAAAACGATCTGGGACCGCAGCCGCGAGCGGACTGGTTGGACGGCGGTATAAAAGAGATTGGCGATCCGATTATTGCGAGTATGAATGACCCTAGGTCATACAAATTTGATCGGTTTACGACCGAAGTGACTCAATACGAGAAAACGTGGTGCTGGAAAGTCGATTACTATTTTCGCGGCAAAAATGCTTTTGGAGCGTTGATATTGAATCACGTTTTTGCGTATTTCCGTAAGGGCGGGTTGATCGCGATTAAGGAGGCGAACGATTAGGTCCCGCTGGGAGCGGGTACGCTCGGAAGTAGGAGAATTCTGTTAATACGGGGTGCGCACCCTTAAAGGGCTTCAAAAAGATCCCCTTTCTTAACACGATAAAATACATTTTCGTGTTTAAAGAGGGATTAAACCGTGGGAGTTGGTTCCGCTTAAAAACCCAGTTCTGACTGACCCGCCTAATATTCGAAGCGTCCAGGATGGCCCAGGATCGACGTTTCTGAGTGACGCGCTGGACACCCGGCTTTGTGCGCCTCGAGAGCTGTTTAGGAAGTTCTGCTCGTTCTTCCATCAACCCGAAAACGCAGCAGAAAAGCGATTTCGTCAACGCGAACCGGAGATCTGATCGTGGTGATCGTTGAATATGTTAGTAACCGGCGGATCTGCTGCGCGACTTCGAGTTTGCCGCCGTTCTTCAGATACGCCGTGATGCCGGTCGCCCGGAAAGTATGATTGCCGATGCGCGTTTCGATACCGGCCGCTTTTGCGCGCCGGCGGATGATGCGGTGGGCGTCCTGCTGAAAGAGGGGATTGGTTGTAAGCTGGCCAGTCTTGCGGCGGGCGGTGCGGAAGAGATAGCCGTCGATGTCATCGGTGATGCCGGTCGCTTCGATATAATCGTGCAGACACTGATCGAGGCGATGATGACAGGGAACGTCGTGCTCCTTGCCGCCTTTTTCGTGTAAACGCACCCAATGGCGGCGCCCCTGCACAAAATAGTCACCAACCTTCATCTGAATGACGGCGCCGATCCGCGCGAAGCTATAGACCATAATCGCGATCAAAGCGCGGTCGCGCAGCCCGAGCAGATCAGGCTGATCGGCCGCCTCTGTATCATTGGCTGGTTTCTTGGTAATCGGGATGCTCTCGATCAGCGCATGGGCCTCCTCGGGCGTCAGGACCGGCGTCTTGCCTTTCTTGACCGTGTAGCGCGGGCCCCGCACAGAATGGGCCGGATTAGAGTCGATAACATGGCCGGTCACAAGCCAGTCGAAGAGCATGCGAATCGCGGCCAGGTGCTGTTTTACGGAAGGCGGCGATAGCTCCTCTTGCAGGTCGTGCACGAAAGCCGCGACATGGAAAGGCTGGACCTGCGTGAGCTCATGAATGTCTTTGGAGGCGCACCAGTCGGCAAAGCGGCGGGTCGCGTTTAGATAAGCCCGACGCGTATGGGCGTTGTTGATCTGTGCCGTGAAAAACTCGAGGAAGCGTCGTGCGGCTTTTCTTGTCGGCGCGATAATGGGGCTGCACAAGGGACGCTGCGATTAGACCCAATAGCGCTCTATGATTCGACCTGAAACGGTCTCATAGCATCGGCGTTGTGGACTCAAACGTCCGTCAAGGTCTTCTGGATTCGTTCGCAACCGTCTTCTCAATTTCCCCAAACGCACAGAACCTGCGATTTCGAGCCTCCTTCCGGGTTACAAACGAGGCTGGAAGGGTCATTTTATCGAAAGAAGTGCCAAGAGCAGACTAAAAAGCGAAAATTCTGCACGAAGACGGTCTGGCTTGTTAGGTCTTATCGCAGCGTCCCTTGTGTAGCCCCTTGAATGGATACTTTTGAATTCGACCTCCTCAAAGACGCTATCGGGCCCTGACAACCGGTTTGATGAAATCGAAAAATAGAAAATCGCCAATTCCGCGATTAGAGGGGCGCAAAAGGATATTGCTGAAAGAGCGCGTTTTGTTTTTGGTAAATTCCCGTGCCGGGTTGAGCCTGTAACTTACCGTCTCGGACGATCACTTGGCCACGCAAAATCGTTGTGATTGGCCAGCCTTTCACCTTCAGGCCTTCGTACGGGGTGTAATCGCAGCCGTGATGAAGCACGGATTGCGAAATTGTGACTTCCCGCTCAGGGTCCCACAGCGCCAGATCCGCGTCGGCTCCTACGGCGATTGCACCCTTCTGCGGGTAAAGTCCGTAGATCTTTGCATGGTTGGTGGACGACAGCGCGACAAATTGATGGAGAGTGATCCGCCCTCTTCCAACGCCTTCGGAAAACAGAAGAGGAAGGCGCGTTTCGACTCCTGGGATCCCATTCGGTACCGCCCGAAAGCCCTTAAAAACTGGCGGTGTTTGTTTCCCGCCTTTCCCTTCGAAGCGAAAAGGACAATGATCGGAAGAAAATACCGAAAGCACATCCGTGCTCAAGCCTTCCCAGCACGCATCCCGGCTGGCTTCGTCTCGCGGAGGCGGACTAAAGATATATTTCGTGCCTTCGAGGCCAGGCCGTTCTAGCTCTTTGGCGGTTAGCAAGAGGTACTGCGGAAAGGTTTCTCCGTAGACTTTCAGCCCGCGTTGGCGAGCGCGGCGGATCGACTCCATGGCTCCCCGGGTCGAGACGTGGACGATCATGACCGAAACACTGAACCACTCGGAAAACACGACAATGCGATTTACGGCTTCTACCTCCGCGATCGCCGGATGCAATGCTGCATGAAATTGGGGTGCGGTTTTACCTTCTTGTTCAAGCTTCTCGTTTGCGTAGCAAATCGCTCCGTCGTTCTCGCAGTGGACCATCACAATGCCGCCTTGCTCTCGCGCGACGTGCATCACTTTCAACACATCAAATTCACTTAGCTTCAGATTCTCGTACGTCATGAAAACTTTGATCGATCGATATCCGTCGCGAATCAGGCCGGGCAACTCTTGGTTGATCACCGTGGCGCTTGCATTAGTGATGATGGGATGAAAACTGTAATCGACGAAGGAACGTCCAGCCGCCGTTTGATGATAATCCTGGACGGCTTCTAAGAGGGATTGATCACGCTGCTGCAACGCAAAAGGCAGGATAGTGGTAGTTCCACCAAAGGCGGCTGACATCGTGCCGGAATAAAAGTCATCCGCGATGATGGATGCACCGGATGGCTGTGCGACGTGGACGTGACTGTCGATACCACCCGGTAACACCAAGAGTCCGCTCGCATCGATGATTTGTCGACCATTGTCTAGCTTCTCGGCGAGCGCGACGATGCGTCCATCTGCTACACCGACGTCGCACCGAGTCGTACCTGTATCGGCAACAACTAGCCCACCCTGAATGACCAACTCAAATTCGCGCATAGTCGAAGAAATGATTCTAGCGGTTGGCTTGGCTTAAGCAGCTATAATCAAAGCAACCGCTGCGGAATGGAGACGGTGAGTCGCCGAGGCGGATTTTCTGGGTAGTCAGGATAAAGCATTTCCAATCCCCTTTAGCTCCACTAACACGTCGCGTCCGGCTCGGGGCGCCCATCTTAACAGTCGAAGGGAAAGGTTGTTAAAGATTGCGTAGCTGATTGACGCGTACAATGTGAATAGTAGTGCTACAAAAAACATCCGGTCCAGATAGGCGAACTGTTCGGAGTAGACGATGATATAGCCCAGACCAGATTGGGCACCAAGGTATTCCGCGCCTAGCTCGGCAGCCCAAGCGGTTCCCAAGCTGAGGAGGATTGTCGACCGCAGTTCCGGAAAAATCGAGGGCAGAATCACCGTTCTGTAGAGCTGAAACTTCGTCGCGCCAAGGGTTCGCGCATTATCGATATAAATCTGCGGAACGTTCTTTACCGCATTAACCACACCGGCAAAGAAAATCACGCTGACTCCGTAGGCAACGAAAGCGACCTTCCCTATAAAATAGGTCCCAAACCAGAGTTGGAAGAGCGGCACCATGGCAAGCAACGGCATTGTTCGAAGAAACTGTGCTGGCAGTTCCACGATCCTTCGAGTCCACCCCGACCACGATACCGCCAACCCAAGGAGCGTGCCGATGACAGCGCCGAGAAAGAGACCCGTGTAGAGACGGATCACAGTATCCAGAGAGTTGCTTATTACAGCAAGGAATGACGCGAGGTAACTTGGTCGGCCACCGCTGGCAACCGACTCAACACCGAGGCCGCCCTGCCAATAGTCGGATAATGATAAAAAAGTCTTGGTGACCAAGACTTGCCAGCCCGGTACCATCGGCTCTCCCGGGAGCGCCTCGGCGCGAAAGATCATCGACAATATCTGCCAAAAGCCGGCCATACCGACCAAGACCAGGAGGCTAGTCCGATGCCGGAGCACGGCGCTCATAAAAGATTTGGTCTTCAGCTCCCAACCTCCATCTGAGCGGCAAGCGCCGTTGCGCCTTCGAGGCCAAGGTGAGCGAGAAGCACGTGCTTTCGATTCATCATCTCCGCCAACAAAAGGCTATCAGCTGTTCTCGGCCGCGGAACTGAAATGTCCAAATCATCGACCAGCTGGCCGCTATGGAGGACCAGGATACGGTCCGCCAGCGTGAGAGCTTCATCCACGTCGTGCGTGACAAAGAGAACGGTCCGCCTATTCTCGCTGTCACTCTGGGCCCAAAGCTTTAAAAGAACGTCATGAAGCTGCCGTTTGGTCACGTAATCCAAAGCTCCGAAAGGTTCGTCAAGCAATAGGACACTTGCGCCGTTAGCGAAAACGGTAGCGACCGCGACCCGCTTTAGCATGCCGCCCGACAGTTCTCGCGGCCAGGCATGCTCGACGTGACTAAGACCTACCAATCTGAGATAGTCACGAGCGATAGTCCGACGCTCGCCCTTAGCTATACCGCGGCACTTGAGGCCGTACTCCACGTTGTCGATGACTCTCATCCAAGGAAACACGCTATCCTTCTGAAACACGACTCCACGTTCCGGACTAGGTTCGGTAACGAGGGAGTCAGCGACTCGAATTGAGCCATTCGACGGCAAAATGAGTCCCGCAATCATTTGCAGCAAGGTGCTTTTGCCACAGCCGGAGGGACCAACGAGGCACACAAACTGCCCTTGCGGAATCTCAAGCGTTATGTCTGCGACGGCACGCACTAGCTGCCCATCGGCACGCCGAAAGATACGAGATACGCCGTTCAAAACGATCATTGACTTTTCGACTGGCTCAAACAACATCGCGCATTACCTCCCACCAGGACGCGCTACCACGCTCCAAGCAGTAATTTTGCCGAAGCAGAACGCGGTGATCGCGTCGAACACGACAGCTACAACGCCGAGGACGAGCAGGGCGGCGAAGATCCCTTCGACGTCTGTGACTCCGGCGAAAAGCTCGACAGCTTTACCGATACCATACTGCGAGCCCAACAGTTCAGCGATTGCCTCTAGCCCCCACGCCCCGGCCAGCGCGATGCGCACACCTCCCAGGATCTGGGGCACCGTGCCGGGTATCAGCATGTCCCACACTATCCGCCGAGAAGTCGCTCCGAGTGTGCGAGCAGACTCTTCGAAAACGGGGTCGAGATTGTCCGCCGCCTTCTGCGCAAACAGATAGAGGGTGACTGCTACATAAAGTAGAACCAGCATTACTGCACTGGCTCTTCCTACGCCGAACCAGATCAAGAAGAATGGCGCCGCCACCAGAATCGGAACAGTGCCAGCAGTGAGCACCACTAGGTCGAAGATCGAGCGAGCCAGCCTGAACCGTGCCGTCACCAAACCAGCGACGGCCCCAAGCATGGCACCGACTATCACAGCGATAACGACATTCTCGACCGTATAAAGCATGCTACCAAGCAGACTGGCGTCGGGGAGTCCAAAATAAGTAAGCTCCTGAGCGGAGAAGAAGTCTTTCGCGATCCTCCCGGTCACTGCATGCGGGGCCGGTAGCAAAGAAGAGGGAACGAATATCGTCAATAGTTGCCAAACCGAAACTAAGAGGAAAATTCCAAGAATTCCGAACGGATCAATCCTCCACGGCGTCGTGCGCCGATTGGCGCGACCGATCGGGATCGTTGCTGCGGCTGACGCGGGCAGCTCAATCGATTCACCTTTCATTCGCCGCGCTCTCTGGTTTGCTTACGGACATCGACGCGGCACTCGCAAGACGATACGCATCCAGAAAGTCGTACATTTGGAAATACTGCTTGGCTTTGGACAGCAGCGATTGCCCATCGGAGCTTAGGCTCTTTGTCTCAAGAGCCTTGATCATCACGTCGGTCTTATCTCTGTATTCCCGCATTTGGTGCCAAATCGCGGCCGCCCAAATAATCTGTTCCGGCGCTACGGCGCCCTCGGGTATGATACCGTGATTCGTATAATCTTTGATAATAGCAGTCCATGCATTTTTAAAGTAGAGGACATTGCTAACATCATCGCAATACGTTGTGTTATATTCGAATGGTGAGAGCGGATCGAGACTTTCAACGGTGCTCTGAACACCTTTACCGTCAAGGCCTGTACCGGCTACGCTGTTCAGATAGGGTGCCTGCAGATCGAAGAGCGAGGGATCTTTCTTAGTCTCTGCGATTGCCCGCCAAACGACCGACAGAAAACGTAGAATGGTGTTTTGATGAGAGTTGACGTAGTCCGAGTTGCTGGCTATGCCCACAATCGCCACGAGTGGCTCGATTGGCGAATCCACTCCTGCGGGACCATATTTGTAGAGATCACCGTTATCGAGGAGATCTGTCCAGCCGGCTTGCTTTAAGGTATAAACGACCGGGGCGCCTTCAGGATTGACGAAGTCTTCGCGACCGGATTTAGCCAGGACGAGAGACTTTGAGTCGTCGAGAACCTGTAATTGCCACTGAACTTTCGCAAATTTCGCTGCTGCCTCCTCAAACGGCCTGTCGCTAAGTTCAGGTGCACCAACCAAAGTCTTACCCTGAAGCGGCAGCAACGCCTGCCGGATCGCTTGCTCGAACGACATGCCCTGCGCGATGAAATCTTTGAAAGATTTCAGATGCAGATTTGGATTAGCAAGGATTGCTTCACCTAGAAAGTTATCGGTGAAGGCAATGCACTTTAGAGTCTTGGCGGACTTGTACGATGGCAACAGTAACGGAATGAACTCGGTGCTGATCTCAACCTGTCCGTTGAGGAGGAGAGCTATCACATTGGTATCTGTAACCTTCAGTCCGTACGGCGGCGGAACCATATTGATACCGACATCCTTGAACCAGCCCTTCTTCATCGCGATTACGTAGAAGGTGTTGTCTGCGTAGGGGCGCATCGCAAACTTCACGTCGGCCGTCGGTATGTCGGTGCCCGGCTCGGGTGGCGCCGGAGTATAACTGTCAGCCGATGCGCCTGTGGCCGCTGCATGGCTAGGCGTGCCCAGCGTCACAATTCCAGACGTGATTGCAAGCACGAAAGCGAGCGACGCACGCCACCTTAAGCAATAGGGCCTTTGTTTCTTCGAAATCGTCATCTTCTCAAATTTTGTAAGGCTGGCGCACGCGTTACAAGTCAGCCGTAAGCCACACCCGACGGCTTAAAAACTCAGGGGAACGCGAGCAGCTATTTTGAGCGCGCCTCGGCCGGAGGAGGACCAAAACGCACAACTGTTAACTACTAACTGCTTTCAGGTTAGTGAAAACAGTTTCACTTACTTCGCTTTCTCTACCAAATGGAACTTAGCTTTACTCATGCCAAGTTTCTCTTGGCGCCACTTCTCAGCGGTATCGCCTAGGTGTTCTGCTGAACGAAGAGTTCTGGGAAGGCTCTTATTCTGGCACTGTGCAGGTGTAACATCTCGGACAGGCGTACCATCCGAATGCAAATTCCACCACAAAACCCTTAGAGGAATACGGGCAGAGCTGTCCCCAAGCTTTTTAGATCTGACAAGATCGATTTGACCGGCGCTCTTTCTGCATTCGGAGTTCTTGGGTATAATGTATTCAAAGTCTTTTTTTGGGCAGAACGAACGTTTTCCTGCTTTGCATGATGCTTAATTTGATCAGCATTTCTTGTGGCGGGAGAGAACGAAAACGAGGAGAAGTAAGCCTCATGGCAAGCTGGAGCTATCTGAAGGGCGAGTGAATGTTGCTCAACGCTGTGGCTCGCTGCTCTCGTTGAGTTCTGAAATTTCGGCACGATTTTCGCTGTTCGTATAAATGTATACGGTATACAATATCGACTTGAGTATTATCGCTGATCGCCGCGTTTTAAACTGAGAGTGATGTCGACGGAAACGTTTTCAAAAGCAGCTCAGTACCAACGGAATTACTTAGCAGGGGAATCCCGGCACTGTGACACTCAACAATTCATTGATTGAATCGGCCGTGCGAGCCTAGGATCTGGTCGGTGGCACAGAGTCTTTCCGAGAAGCGTAGCAGTCGTCCAACAAACGAGCGCCCACCATACCTCGAGGAGCCGCAGCGATATTACGAAATCGTTCAGACCAAGCTGCGAAGTGCTATCCGAAGTGGGCTGTTCCAGGCCGGTACGGTGCTCTATGAGGCTGCTGTTGCGGATCTTTTCGGGGTCAGCAGGCCACCGGTCAAACGCGCGCTGCAAATGCTGGAGGAGGCAGATCTAATTCATCGGCTTAACCGCAGGGGGTACATGGTGGGACCAGCCGGAACCAATCTGCAGCCGATTCGGACGAATCTGCACAGATTATCGCTTAATATCATAGAACCGCTGGGAAACGGGGCTTTGCGGGCCAGTTGGCAGCGTATCTATGAGAAGGTGGAAGAGGAAATTTTATCTTGTTGTCCGTTTGACACTTTCCAGATCTCGGAAGCGATCCTTTGCGACCATTACAACGTCAGTCGAACTGTCATCCGCGATGTGCTTAACCGTATTCACGGCGGTGGACTAATTGAAAAAGATCGCTGGTCTCATTGGATCGCCGGCCCGTTGAGCGCCCGACGATTGGATGAGCACTTCGCGATGCGAAAGATTCTGGAACCGGCAGCCCTGATTGCGGCGTCGGAGACGCTGACTCCGGAATTTATTATGCAACGTCGCGATCGTCTCGATAGTAGCTCCTCCCGAGACCTCGGCGAACCGGAGCTTGACCGTCTTGACAGAGATCTTCATCGGGACTGCGTGTTGGCAATTAAGAACCGCCGACTGATCGATGCGATTGAGCAAAACCATCTTTCGTTTTTCATCAATCGCCAGTTTGCTGCCAAGATTTGTCCAATCCCGGCGGAAACCATTCGAGCCGAGCATCGATTGGTTTTCGAGTGTTTGCTCCTCAAAACTCCAGTTGCTGCGGCCGCAGCACTAGAGAAACATATCGGGGCCGCAGCTTCTCGGACCCGCTCCAGATTGAAAGTACTATCCATTTTGAACGACGTTCAGGTCGCGCCATATCTGGCTCGATCCAGTTGATGAAAGCGCCTTGATATGACACGGCAATCTCGGCGGCCACGATTGCGTGTGCTTGGAACTCACGAGATCCTGATCGAACCGATTCGCCAGCAGGCCGAGAGCGATTTGGGAATTATTGTCGAGGATCAGGTGGCGGACAGTATGGACGCGGTTCGCCGGGCAGTTACGGCACCAGACGCATTCGATGTCTATCACCAGTGGCATACGGTGGATCTTGTCTGGAGTTCGCGATCGATCCAGCCGATTGACACCGGCCGGATTGCTGGTTGGAGCGAGATAGCGTTATTGTCAAAAGACCGGACTCGATCGGATCGCACAGGCCACGGACCTCAAGTGGCGCTATTTTTGCAGAAAGACGACACACTGCATTCCAAACCGTCCGATCGGGCGAGCATGGTGCCGACCCTCCATGGAGTGGATGCGCCTGGATACATTCGTAGCGTTCGCAATGGTATCGTTGGCAAAGAACCTGACAGTTGGTCCTGGTTACTCGACGACCGCTGGCATGGCAAAGTTGCTTTGGCCTGCGATCCTTCGGTGGGCATCATCGAAGCTGCACTCGCTCTCGAATCCAGCGGCCATCTGGAATTCAGTGACATTGGCAATCTGGAGGAAGAGGAGATCGATTCCATCGTATCAATCCTAATCCGCAAAAAGAAAATTGGCCACTTCCGCGGATTCTGGAGTTACGGCAAAGAAGCAGAGCGCCTGATGAGTCGTGGAGGCGTATGTCTCCAAAGCATTTGGTCTCCTTCGGTTTTCCGTCTACGACAAATTGGAGTCGACGTTGTTTGTTCGGCGCCGGTCGAAGGTTACCGCGGTTGGTATGCGGGACTTTGTCTCTCGTCACGCGTGAGTGGAGCAGTTCTGGAAGCCGCTTATGCTTACCTGAACTGGTGGCTCAGTGGTAAGCCGGGGGCCATACTATCGCGACAGGGGTATTACGCGGCGACACCCAAGCGGGCCCGGTCTTTTCTGGATGAAAAAGAGTGGAATTTTTGGTATGCTGGGGAAGCCACCGCCAACGATCTCGTTGATCCTTTCGGAAGAATTTGTGTGCGTTCCGGTGATATCCGAGACGGAGGCTCTTACGAAGCACGAATGTCTCATGTCCGAGTCTGGAACAGCTTTATGGACGAACAGAACTATCTGGTTCGGCGTTGGCGGGAATTCCTGAATGCCTAGATACGAGGCCAGACTAGGCGACCGGACTGGTTTTCTCCCATACGAATCGTCCGCAGGACCGGGGGAACATCAGCATCGGCGCCATTAGTTGTCGCGGTTAATCTTAGTGGGGTCAGCTCAGCACGGGCTGTTGCCCGAACGCCTGGACTTAAGGGGTGCTGCCAGGAATCGACGGCAGCAAGACTGGAGGTAGATCGAGTGTGAAAGGGCAAATCGGTGGTTAGAAGAGTGGCGAAAGCCTGCAGCAAGGAAATAAGTGCATCAATTAAAGCGAGGTAGATATTTTCTGACGCGTTGTGTATCGCCGCGATCAGTTTTCTCAAGTTTTGGACTACCGCGATGAGTAGATCTTGGATCGATTGTTTGATAAGTCCTCGCCAACGAGCACGCTTGAAGCCGTGAAGGTTAGAGGCATCTGCAAAACTGCGTTCGATCAGATGTTGTCGACGCTTCCGATCCAGTTTGGGCTCACCTCACGAAACGGAAAATAAAGCACTGTAAGGGCTCTGTTATCCTAGTGAACGATGAGCGTAGTTCCACGCTTGGAAGGGAATCAGTAAATGAGTTCTGCCTTCCTCGTCTTCGACCTGGTAGGCGGGAACACCGGTCTTGAGCTCGAGTGCAACACCCGAGGTTGCATCCATCCAGA